>Ga0065711_1044061_pt1 | contig 14346 bp, 11 predicted proteins | sample Hoacrofraction12_FD_59098 | JGI IMG/M metagenome (GOLD analysis project Ga0065711, IMG submission 59098) | Hoatzin crop microbial communities from Cojedes, Venezuela - Epithelial fraction 12 v2 (version 2) | ecosystem: Host-associated > Birds > Digestive system > Esophagus > Crop | place...
TCATGGTCACTGCAGCCGAGTCTACCTCCGACCTTCACATCCTCCACCAGTCCCTCCTTGTTTGTTAACACAAGGTCCAGCAGCACGCCTTTCCTTGTTGGTTCCTCCACCACTCGCATCAGTAAGTTATCATCGATGCTCTGTAGGAACCTCCTGGATTGCACCTGCCTAGCTGTATGGTCTTCGCAGCTGATGTCAGGGTGGTTGAAGTCCCCCATGAGATTGTGAGGCTGCTTGCAGCTGCCTGTGGAAGGCCTCATCAATTTCCTCCTCCAATATGTGTTGGTGGAGTCGCGCAATAGTAGTCTTTGAGGCAAAGAAGTTACCTTACATTTTCTGCAGCGGAAGGGGACTACCACTGACCAAATCGACAAAACACACTTGCAGGAGCACTCACACTGAGACTATTGGTCATTCAGCTCATACTGATAGAAGACAGGAAAGGAAGTTGCCAAGACAATAGTCATTTATTCGCTTTCTCACCTAAAGTTTTTGCTGAACCAATTAAAGAATCATCTTATGATGTGCAGGAGCAACCCACAGGGAGGGTTTAGATCTAAAGCAAAGCAATAATCCAAGACTGCAAACAATTTTTGCTACGACTGACATATGCTACACACAAAATGGATGGCACAACACAGCATAGCAGAACATAAACTACATTAGCAAGACTGAGCGCCAGCAGACATTGACATCCAGAGGATAACATCAGACCTAATTCTTTTTGTTGGGTGGCTTAAAGAAAGGAAGACAATCTGCAGAAGAAAGGAGAAAATCCTGCAAGGTCGTCACAGAGAACATAACTGGCATTTGCAAAAAATACTGACCAGAAAACACATGAAAAAAATCCTCTTACACACTGAAGACACAGATTAAAGAACAGTGATGCAATGGTTAAAGGAGTGGGGGAAGAGAAGCGAGGGAGTCTCACTGAAGTTGAGTAGAGGCAGAAAAAGCAGTCGTGGTCGCATATAGGAGTGAGGCTACGGGACGCCACATCTGACACACCAAGAAGGTGACAAACATTCTGAAAAAAGAGGTTTCACACCTCCTCTCTCCACACAGCATTTTTCCAAATCCACTGCTGACAAAAACCTCTGTACTACTACTATTTCCATCTTCTGGAGCTTCCAGAACTATTTCAGAATGGGTTTCGTAAGAGTTTCTCTCTGTTCTATTGTACAGAGATACCTGTTCCAGAGATTTTTTTCAAGAATAATGACAGCTTTTCCTTTTTTGTATATACTCCAGCCTTGAGGTGGCCCTGCCTACATACTAACTTTTGCCACATCACACACCTGTAAAGTGTATGACTGCCAGCACTGTTCTGCTCCAGTATCGTCAAATGCCAAGAACACTAAAGTGTTTTTCATCCCCGCAATGAATTCTGCTCAGACCAGACAGATGCAGAGCAGCATACAAACTCGTACACAAGAAGGCGATACCACTGCCTCCTAACAAGAAGGAACTCAAGCCAATCACAAATATAGATAGCCCAAACAGCGAGGGCTGCTATCAATCAAGTCAAATAAACTCAGTTTGAAGACCTACGAGGAGGATTCCCCATGCAGACATTGGTTTGGTTCTGACATGTTTTGTTGCGTTAACTGCAACAGATGAGGATGGCTAAAACACAATTAATCCAGCAGTGGCTGTAACATGATTAGCAGCAATAATGGCCACCTCCCACAGCAAACATACAAACCATATATCTAATGTTAGTCACTAGGAAAATTTGAGTGATAACAATAAAAAGCTTGTTTTAGCAAGCTAGCATTATAGAAAACACACACAGAGTCACAAAGAAGCCACAAATACATACAAACAAGCTTACCGGCAACGGAAACAGCTTCCCGTTTACTTTAATACACAAACTATTAGGGTAATTATCTTCTTGCGGGCAGCTCGTCTCTGCTAGGCATAACCTAGATCCCCAAAAAGAGAAAGTGTCATTTTCAAGTGGCACCACATTCACACGTCCCCACAGACATCCAGACTATGTTACGTTAGCCAGTTAAGAAGTTACAAGAGAATACTGTGAAAAAGGTACCTTAGCTGAACTTGGACAGTGTAATCCCTCCTGCCCCCGGGCAAGAAGTCCCTGTGACAAAGAGAAAGAAAAAGAGAAGCACCCATTTACACAGCAGATCCATATTCAGTCATATACAGAAAGAACCGGCATGCCTGCCCCAGCACCACTAAACTTTGCTCTTATTTTTTCTTTTATTGAGCTATGAACACATCTTACGAGCGACACCTCTGTTCAGCTATTGCAGGTTAAGCAGGACTGTAGGATCAGCATCCTCTATCAAGAGCTTCTAGTAACAATAAAGTATGATGTTGCCAGAGAGGAAAAAACCCTACGAATACTCATGGGTTACTCCATAGGTCTTGCAACAACATGAACCCTGGGACAAAAGATAAAAGCAGCCTTCCAATCCTGCAGCCAGGAAACATGCAGGGAAGAAAACCTCTCTAAATCGTCACAACTATTTGGAACCAAATAATTGTTAACTCTTTCGTGGCACACATAAATGCTGTGCGCAGTAGTTCCCGAAGAAAACAGAACAGATAAACTCAGTATAGCTTCGGTGAGGATTATAACGCTGCATCTGCAAGCTTATGCGATGCGTAAAATTAACCCAAAACCCACACTTTCTCCTGAAATTTTGCAAAAGTTTACCTTTATTATGCCATGCTCTTACTTCTTACCTGGAAATACAGATTTCTCTGACCTGCTGAGGTGTTAAAGCAAAGATAAAAAACTTCTCTTGGAATCTCTGAATACTGCTCTGTACTAGAAAAAAAAAAAAGAGACACAAAAGAGGTTTAACCGTGGGGATTAAAGTCATTGATTAAAACAGGATCTGCAATTGAGTTTTGCCTGGAACAAGGCAAAAGTCAATTAATACAATCAAATTCTGGCTGAACTGCATGTAACCATCAACAGGAACGCAACAGAACAAATCACTCATTCATCTATATTCAGATGGCTTAATATCACATTACACTTCACTACTAAAGCAGCTTGGCAAACCATGTTATAATCCCTTCTCCCAAGGGAGAAAGGCTCAAACACACACACACAACAAAACACTGGGTATCTGGTGAAAAGAGTACCACAGAGAAGACGTTTACAACTATTTTAATGTACTACAAGAAGAGAACATGCACCTGAAGTTATTAATGGACAGCTGGAAAACTACTCAATTCCAAAACAGCTAAAGGTAACTAAGCCTTTGGGGAGGAAGGGAGGGAGCACAACCCCTAATGCCACAGAAGCCAGCTAAGACTTCACATCTGGGAATTACCCCTCAGTAGCATTAAGCAAAAATAAATAAATGCAACTTTCATATCAGAATCCTCCTTGTCTGTCAGTGATGCGGAGCAGTAATATTTTAGTATTAAGTGTTCATAACAGGTACATGTTACTTTTCCACTTTCTTTTGACTTGAGAAGTTAGAAATCTTGACCTGAAATAAAGGTAGGTTGGACTTGTCCAGCAGTTTAACCAGTAAGGAGGACAAATGCAAAAATAGCACAGCTCAACCAGGCAAAATTGGAAGAACTAGACTGTCTTGTACACTGTAACATTCTGAGAAGATGATCTCTATGTCCAGAACAAACACAAAAAAGATACAAACACAAAACAGAATCCAGGTGGAGCACACACACCTCAAGTTCCTCAAACAATTTAAAACAACTACATTGCGCATGTACGTGTGTGCGCATGCACACACCCCACAGACAGCATTTTCTATTTGAAAATTATAATTACGCATGTGTTCAAAAGATAATGGAAGTATTTTGTTACTGAATTGAGTGTGGGTTAAAACTGAGCCTCACACCTATACCTGCTCTTGCGTTCTCAGTGCAAACACCTACACTCATCCCTTTAAGAGAGTCACGGTAAAGTGGACTATACTCCTAGCTCTGACCTCTTTGGTTTCCGAACCCTTCATTCTCAAACACAAAAAACCCTGTTTGTTCCATGTCCCAGTCACCTGGGTCTGCTAACTGGGACTATAAGCTATCTATATCGATCTATAAACATTAAATGAAGCCTCATTAACATGGATTCATGAGCAAATTTGGAAAAGTGATTTTCAGCCAATGTTCATATCCTTCTAATATTGGAAAGGCCCATTATTTGCATATCAAGCCATTCCTCACATCTCATTTCCCCACTCCTCCTCACACAGATCTGAGCTGTAGCTACAGCTGCTGCCACCTTCAGCTACTGTGCTCTGGAAGGAGTTTGAAGGCAAGCAAGTACTCAGTTAAATTAATCTTGTCCCCCTTTCCCGTGTCCTAAGAGGACCCAAATGTCACAGGACTAGAATCCTCACTCCTACGAAAATTAGGCAAAGAGCCTACAGTCTTCAAGTGAAAAGGAATTTACACGCAGCTCTAACTATCATGTTGACACCCCTAAGGAAGCATTCTCCTTTCAGGAAAAAAGGATCACATCTGAAGTTGAGGAAACGGCTGTTAAGGAAGTTTCTAGCATATCACCGCCACCTCTAGATATCATTGACCAGGAAGCAAAAGGTAACCACGTAGCAGAAATATGCTGCAGAGCACACAATGCATTATATGGGACAGGGTGGCAATGTGGCTGGCAACCAATCTGGTTAACTATAAGCCAACAGTTGTCCCATCATACAGAATAATTCAGGAAGCTAGTTAAGATATCCAGCTACTGCGCACAGTGAACATAAGCAGGAGTCAGGCAGGACATCACGTCACTGACAGATTATCTCTGTGAAGGTAATGGCAGGATGAGCCATCAATGTTTGCTGCTTTAGGTACTGGAGGATGACCAACAATCAGTATATACCTCACTGGGGTACAAATCACAGCCTAGAAGGCTCTATTATCAGTTAGGAAATAAAAATGTCTAAGAGGATGCAAACAGCTTGCAAAAATGCTGCAGTGTTTCTAAACCTTGCTACTAAATAGTTAGGCAACATTTTCTACCATGTAAGGTAGGACAGGTTGAATTTCAAGACGGAAAACAACATATTTCCAAATAACTAAATATGTTTAGGAGTGAGGGGCTTGAGGAACCTAAACTGAAATTTCAGGCTATCTGGAAGACAAAAGTCCACTCCACATTTTAAGCGAGAGTTTGGCAACAACTGCTAAGCTGAGAAATCTTTGCTAAGCTCAGTACAACACTCAGTATCTGTTGCACAAAGTATCTATTTCAGTGCCAGATGCCAGAACCTGCAGAACTGTTGCAGTGAGTTAAGCCTAAACTAACAGACAAGAGAACTTGCTCTCTTTCTGTCGTTGCAACTTTTTAATTACTGACCCTGAAATCCTTTTCCTGCTGGCCCCGACGGATGCGTTCCTCACTTGCACCAGGCAAAGACTTCAGGCCCAAATATTTCAGCCAAAAGTGGAGGTTCACACTAGATATTAGCAAGCATTTATTTACCAAGAGGGTGCTCAAACGCTGGAACAGGCTTCTTGGAGACTTGGCCAATGCCCCAAGCCTATCAGTGTTCAAGAGGCATTTGGACAATGCCCTTAATTATTCTTTACTTAATTTGATTTAATTAATTTACTTAATTACTCTAAGTTTTGATCAGCCCTGAAGTGGTCAGCTAGTGAGATGATCATTGTAAGTACCTTCCAACTGAACTATTTACTCTATTATTTAATATTCAAAAGACAAAGATCTCAACCATATAATATCACAAAAGACAACACTATTTTCTGAAGCGTGGCTTGACACTTTTGGGGAGTAGGGATGAGGAGGGAGGGGAGTTTCCCCCTTTTCCCCAGCTGCAAAAAGCCATTTAAGTCCGGACTCAGCACTGTCAGAAGCAACACCTATTTCATGAACTAAGCAACCTGCAGAGCCCTTAAAGACTTACCTAGACTTGTAGGTTTTATGAGCACATCAAGCACATCGTAAAAAGGCAGGCTTTTCAGTTGAACATCAGGATGAACAGGTGGAATCGGTGGGGACGGCTGCTGCATCTCAAAGTGGGGCTTCGTATCTTGGAGAAGCACAGAACTGACAGGCGACGAAGGAGACTGAGGCGTGACCGAAGTCGAAGGGAGTGGGTGAATGCCAGCAACTGCCAGGTCAGGCTCAACAGGAGAAGAACCACTGTCCAAATTGAAAACTGTGGGTTTTATAGCCGATAAGTCTGAAAGTCCCTCAATCGTCTTTGGGTACCGACGCCGATAGAGTTCTCGGATTTTTATCTGAACTGCTGGGCTGCAGCCGCTCTTCAGTAAGTGCAGTGCCCTCATCAGGAGGTCATGTTTCCGCCCGCTTTTATTACGCCCAGCAAACCCCAATAACACTTGTAGTTCAGAAACACGAAAACTTGATACCATATTCTAGAAAGAAAAGAGAAAGAAGCACAGGTGAACCAACAGTACCCCAAGCAGGCCGTTTTGAGGAGCATGGAGACGCATCTGAACTTCCACCATCTAGTTTCACACTGGCCACCTCAAGTACCACACGTATCCTTACCCAACACAAGAGTGAGTTAGTTTAAAATGAGGAAACAAAGCATCCAGAATGAAGGTTGTGTTTGGTCGTGTTAATGGTTTCAAAGACTTCTAATTGTTTCCACACTCAAACAACAACAACACCTTAATGCAATCTGTACAGTGCTAGCTTCAATTCACAGGCAGAAGCATGAGCTCTAATACAAAATGTGTCTCACTTCAAACAAACAAAAAAAATCAGATTAATCAGTATCATCACCTGTCTTCCAACATACTTTAAGAAATAAAATAAGGAAGCATTTAAGTTCTGTATAGTTTATTCTGAAAAATCCTTTATTTTGGTCAGCATGTTAAATGCATGCATGAAGAGAGACAGGCACATCAGGTTTCACTCTTGAAAGGATGCACAACAAGGTGGACACTTTTTAAAAAGCTGTATTATATCATACTAACAAACCATTTAATCAACCGATTCTTCCAGCACATCACTGAAAACTTCCTGTCCTTTTTGTATCAGCTTCTAGTATCACAGGACACAAAGGTCTCTTACAGGAAATAATACTATTCACTCGGTTATCCGAGTTAGTTGTGGAAGACTGAGGACTGAACTATGAAGTTCATAAAAAGAAAGTTTCTCATTTTAAACAGACAAGAAATAAAAAAGTGCACTATGCAAGAGGAAGCGATCTTCTCCCCCCATAACCACCAACGAGTAACTTGGCATAGACCCACCATCTCACATTTTTGTGATCAAGCTCTCTTTTTAGAGATATAGAATTGCTCATAATTCTTCTAAGCACTTCTTTCCTGTTTCTGTGGGACTCTTCCATGCTAACAAGGAGGTTACGTTTTAAAGATGAAAGAACATCTGACTTCAATCTGTATTGCTGTACCATACCAACTCCAGACCCAAGGACTGGCAGATGAAGGCCCTAACATAAGGTATGAAGTATCATCCAGGATCATAAAAGATACTTTTAAGAACAGTTCAAAAGTGCATTTTTGACTTTTAAATTGTAGTCCAATATACAACATTTAAAGCTCTAGGCATTGATCTCAGAAGAGATACAACTCAGAATGCAATGTTTTGGGTTTACGTTCCCCAATCCTTATTATACAGTTACAGAGTTTACACCTATGTATTCTAACAGATCTGATCTCAACTGAAGTTTTAATACAACTATGCTACAACCACAGTCATCCACCAAAAAACATCTGAACTTCCCCTGCGCCCCTAGCTGCTTGTTCCCCTAATGCTGAGAAAATTGTTTTTACAGTAAAACAGATCAGGGAATTGAGCCAGGTGAAAACTAAACCTGTGCTATTACAAGACAGCAGAAGCAAACAGCCAGGACCTGCCTCTTCAAGGGCCACATTATTGGTGCATATCAAAATAACCATCTAAAATACTGTCATAGCACTCTCATCAGGCACACCCTTTCCTCATTGTTGAGGGGACAAGAGCATCCCATTTCAGATATTGAATTTCAACATTTCCAGAGAGACAGTTTGGGTATGGTGACGCTTCTATCAAGTAGCTATCAGGAAGCTAACCCAGCAGTCTTCAAACTGGTATTCCCCCAACATCCCATCTATCAATGCACGAGGGATGCAACTGCCAGTGAAAGCAGTGTCACATGAGGTGTTGAGTGGCTCACCCTATCTGAAGAAGCGACCAATAGCAGATGTGACCTTAATTTCATCCCAGTGACTTCTCTCAACAGCAAAACGATATAAGAGGAGATGGAGACAGAACCCCATCCAGTGTGCAAGCTGCTGGAGGAGGTTAGTTTCTGCCTGTCCTTCCCTTGTTCTGTTTCCTTAGGGTGAAGAAAATAAAATATTTCAGTGTTCACAACAAATAACTTGAAGTACTGTAACAGCTTTATAGCATGCCACATAAAAGAATTAAAAGTTAATACTGATATTCAAGAATTTCCTGAGAACTTCACACTGCCTGCTTCCACAGATACTTGCATAAGCTTGACAGCAACATCAGCTCCTTTATCTCAGATGCAGGCACTAAGCACGAGCCTGGATTCCATAATCAGAATGCAAATGAATAAAATAATCCTTTACACTGAGATTAAGGAAACAGCATGTATTGCAAAACACTGCCTATTACCCCGCCTGCTGCCTTCTGTGCATTCCTGCTAGTTAATCAAGGTGAAACGTGCAGTCAGTCACGCCTTGAAACAGCTAACATTTTATGTGGAAATTCCACAGAGCAGCATTTTGTTACAAGATGGATTTAATTTTATTAGAAGACACAAGCTGGCTTCAATACCATAGTCAGCAAGATTTTAAATTTACACCTCCATTAAAAATGCTTGGGAATATAAAAGAACCACACAGTTTTGTCCATCAACACAAAAATCTTACATATGCTTTTGAAAGAAGCCTTGCAAAAGTGAGCTTTACTGGAAGTAATTAAACAACGGCTTTTGCAACATTCTCCCCCTAAAGGAGATTCTACTTGCCTTTAAGGCAACAACAATCACATGCATGAAAACACAGCTAGTCTGATCTACACACTTCAGCTTATTACTCCATTTACACACATATCAAAGTGGACACTCGTTACAATCAACCAGGTTTTATGAAGACATGACATGTGCTTAGGAGTATTTGTAATCATGGTGCTAGACAGATACTACTTCCAACAAACCCTACCAAGTTATTCTCTTTTGGGCTCCCAGCAATATTGCAGAAGGCTGCAGCTTAGCTATTAACATGCTTTTCACATCTCTGAATTAGGATTAGACATTCAAGTTGTGTCATGTAAATGCCATCAATTTTCTCTTAAGGGAAGTTCTTTACAGCTGCGCAGCCCAATAAAAAGCTTTTTTTAACACAGAAGACCAAAGCCATTTTATTTTTAATGCTTCTCCATGAATACAAAGAGTAGTTTGACAGAACTTTCAGGAAGGAAATCAGACTGGATAATACAAATACTTTCATATTCCAGAAACATTTTTTTCCCCTGAAATTCAGCCTTGAAGGTCATAAGAAGTTTCACAGGGTTTTTTGTTTCTTATTGTTAAACTATAGCAACCATGATTCATAACAAGAAATATCATTCTGCACCTACGTCTTAATGCTGTATCTGGAATGACATTCATTTCACAGGGAGGAGGATGGTAAGATGTCCAGGAAATGCTGACACGCTGCTGAAATTAAGGGCAGGCATGTTTCAGAGCAATGTAAGGGATCAAACACGTCTCTCAAACAAGAGGTACATGAACCTCCACGCTCCCCCTGGCAAAGCTAACAGCAATTTTAACAGTCATTGTACTTAGATATATGAATGAAAGGTAACCAAGAATGCCTGCTCAATGCTTGACGTGTCTACAATAAGCACCAACGACTGGTAGCTTCCAGGGCAACCGCAACGGCTCAGGTAGCAAACCCTACACTTGAATCTGCAGAAACAATTCAAGTCGACTCAAAAGTTCCAGTCTCCCCCTAAGAGCCCTGCTTCAGCCCCACTGGCTTCCAAATGCCTTCCAAAGCATCCGAAGGCTATGTAGGGAGGGGACGCACCAAAGACCAGCCCCACAAATCCTCACTCCTGACTTTTAAGCCCTGTTCTGGGCACTCACAGCAGAGAAGCACATTTGTGACATCTTTCGCAATATACTTGCATACATGCTGATTTACAGCAGGCTAGACATGTGTCATATTGGTAAGAAAGAGCAATTTGTGTCTTGGCATGGCTGAAGATCTCTATGCTGACCCTAAATACAAATATAAGTGTACCCTGGAAACCAGTGTGACTATAGATAAAAAAACAACAAGTCCTGGGAAAGAATGAAGCTGTCAGTAGTTAAATCTGTATAAGTAGTACGGCACAGTAAGAGCAGCTCTGCAGAACAACTGGTGCAAGCAGCATGACCATCAGGTCCTCAGTAACGTGGGGATTTTTATTTAGACTAACTCTAGCTGGGCTCCTAAATTAGGCATCAGTCTTCAAAGTTGCATGCACTTAAATGTAACAGTGAAAATCCTAAATCAAATACTGACACTCACATAAGATGTTCAAAAGAAAGCTTGATCCATTTATTTGCAGCATCATTTTTTAAGTACCACAAACTACATTATCTTCTTTTCCCTCATCACTGTATCTCAGCACAATCATTAACTGTCAGTTATTCGAGACATAACAAACTTAAGGCACCACAACAAGCCTCACTGGTCTGAAAAAGTGACTATGCATCTAGGAAGAACAGGGGAATTATGTACAGATACAAAATAACAATATATTATCATAGGTTACTAACAATGTTTTCTCAGAGGCTATCTTAACACACTCAATGTTAACTGCAACTAAAGATCACTACATCACCAACAGAAACTTCTCAATCTCTGTTCTGTCCATAATGTTAACCTTACCCCAGATCAACACGTAGAATTTGATTTCTACATCAAACCCCCAAACGGGTTGGCACATACAATACAATCTTCACACAGCTAAAATAAAACAGAGTACAACAGAGTGTTTGGCAGTGACCTTGAGGACACGTGAAGACAGCTCTCAGGGTTTTCTTCCTGGCTAACAATTTAGCACTAAGCACTGCTTCACCTGGTGAACAGGCAAACACTGTCCATTCAGACTGGAAAAATAAAGCAAGAGAAGTGGAAAGACACCAACTCTGGTACGAACAAGCAATCCAATACATACAAGAATGAGACTTACATTTCTGTATTTTAATATGGTTTCCAAACCATACTGCTCTTCATATTTGAATTGCTTGACTTCAGTGCTGGGTGTGCAAGAGCAAAAATTAAAAGTAGGACTTACTTTCAGCATTTATAAAGCCTGATTTTCCATTAAATTTTGTGTTCTCTCCCCTTCCACATAGGGCATATGAGCACACTTCCATTTCTTCTCACTAAAACGAGGTTTTTCCCACAATGGCCATGGAACTGATGGCTAGTGTCACACAAATTAGTTTTGGCATAGAAGAGCTCATTTCCCCCCCCCCATAAAGATGAAACTCACGCATTACGTTAAAACCCAAATAAATACGAACTATGAGATTGAAGCTGTTATCTTCTAAATTGGGATCTGCAATGTTTCAAGGATAGCATGCACTCCGTATTATTTGTTTCCAAACTAGTCAGGATGCCAGCAGAAACGTAAGGGACCTAAGAGATGTTCTCCCTCTCTCTGTCTCCAAGTAATAATACATAACCGATTCACTTATCTGCAGTATTTTGCTGGGATGCAAACCGTAGCTTCAAGCCAAATCTCAGTCAGTTCAGAATTTGTTGGGAACTGGAATTGTTTTCTCACAGATGGCTCTCAGAAGGAGCTGTAGTTCCCCACTCCTAGGCCAATTCTGTTCAAAAATGCATTCACATGCCATCTCTGGCCTCCACATCAGACTGCCGACTTCTGTTCCACGCCCGCCTGTGCCTGTGTAATCCCTCTGACATCCATCCGGCTGCTCGTGAGTGAGGGTTACGGATAAAGGTATGAGCCATGTTTAAAAACACATCTGTGAACAGCAGGTCTGGAAACTGTATCTCAAAATGTAAAACAGGTACAGTTGTGCTCACCACATCTTCTCAGCACCTCCCTAACATTCCAGAAACTGGTAGCCTACAGAATTCAATAAACACTACTAATTAATTGAGGGTTTCTATGAAGTTCTGGAAGGGATCTGCAGTTACATCTACTTCCAAATCCTTTAACAAAACTGAAGATTTCCAAAAGGCGTGATGTAACAGCAGGTTCCTTGGAGTCTTTGTTTTCCTTCACTACAGCCTCTTCGTTACAACCCTCTGGTCATAGCTCCCCCGAATTTTTACTCTGCAGATCCAGAGGATGGCAGGGATGGTACTAACAAGTACTAAAACAACCCTTTACCGCGAGAATAGAAAAATGCTGTCCCTGCATGTTTCCCTTGAAAACAGGATTTAAGAGAGAACTCTGACCTTCTGCCTTTGGTCAGTCCTTAACAATTTACTAACATAAATTCAAGCCTCCAAATTGCCCTAGCGGCCCTTTGTAAGGCAGGTAGAGATCACATACTACAGGAAATTGCAATCAACAAGAGAGCAGCAAACAATACTGCCATAAAAATGTCCCATGTGTTAATCTATAAAGCAGCGGTTTAAGATCACTCCTAAAACAAAAATGGCAGTAAAGGCCTTGAAGACATGAGGCAATTACTATACTCTCTTCCAAAAAATATCTAGAGATTTCCCAAAACGGACTATGAATTATTATCAGACAGATGCTGAACATTTAGAGAAGCTCCAGGCTAACAGATTCATTTCACCGGCACTCCAGTTAACAAATAAGATGAATGGGAACATCAAAAGATATTTCTTCAGACCAGTATTTTTTTTTTAAACTACTGATACCTATTCTTTCGAGTGATGAAAGGGCAGTCCTGTAGTGGGCCTGAAACCCCATTCCCTCTTCCTCCCGTCCTTCCTGTGTCACTTTTGGCAAGCAACTCAGGTACATAGATAATTTCAAAAATATTTCAGTACCCAGTTCGCAGAGGAAGTCCATCAACACTCACACATATCTAGATAACTAATGAGGGTACTTTGGAAAAGGCGGATTACGGCTCTCACTCAAGCCTGGAAAAGAGCAGCTACACTATGAAAAGTTCTCTCTGCTACACAGTTTACACTGGGGGTTTAGCCACCTATGTAGCTACACCATTTGAGAGACCTTGGAAAGTGACCAACGACACTAAACAAGAAAACATGTAAACAAATACAAGTCAAAAAAAGCGCTTCACTTATGACTAAATAAGCCAACACTTTTTAAACCTAAGACTGAGATAGAGCACTATTGGCCTCAAAGGAATACACTCATTTTTTTCCATGAGATTTTTTGAAACCGAGCTCCTCAGGTACGCTACAGGCACCTCAACCCAAACAGTATTAGCGCTGGAAGAATCCTTGGTGTAGGAAATTCTCTGGCGATTGCAGCACATTTCCCACTGTTGGTCAGACTACAGTCAGTTCAGCCATCAGACCTTTCTCTACACTAAAGCCTAACTCGCAGTGGTTCCTATTTAACTGACTTTTATTCCTTCTGTAGGAAAGTCTAGGTTGGGTGGGTTCAGCGAGCACGTAGCATTCCCTCGGCAGCATTTCTGCAGGTGTGGATGCTGCAGAAGGACAAGTCTCCTTCCGAACAAAGATAACTCACAGATTATTCAGGAAACACAAGGAAAAACTGAAACGACGCAGTCGGCTCTTTGTGTACACACCTGAAAATATGAAAGGTCACCCCCCACCGAAAAAAATCTGTTACAGAAAGTCCACGAGCGCTATACGAAAGGCATTCAATTGAAGACAAAACAGGTCTGAAAAGAAATACTGGATTTCACGCTTCACAGGCACGGTTTTCCCGGTCAGCAAGCGGTTAAGGGATTTTCCAAAAATTCAATCATTGCTAGCGTTTTCAAAAATCCGGTAATCATTCGGCATTCTCCCTTCAGTTCGCCGTCAGGGCGCTGGGCCCCGCCAAGCGAGCCTCCGGCAGCGGGCCGGGGCCCGGCTCCTCGCCCGGTCGGGCCGCAGGCAAAAACCGAAACGGCTCGTAAGATGTCGGGAGGTGGGGGAGAAGCCCCACCACCGCCACAACCCTCACGGCGGAGCCGGCAAGCGGGCTCCCCGGGGAAGCGCCAGGGAGGGTTCTCCTCAGGGAGGGCCGCCGGCTCCCGCCGCCCCCCGACCGCCCTCCGGGGCGGCCCCGCTTCCTCCCTTCCCCCGGGGAAGGCGTCGGCGGGCCGCGGGGCCCCGCTGCTTTCCGGCCGGCCAGCCGTCAGGGGCTGCCGCCTCGGCGAGAGGCGGCCGACGGCTGCCCGCTCCCCCGGGAAGCGCCGAGGGGGGCGGCGGGGG
>Ga0065711_1008280_pt1 | contig 14344 bp, 9 predicted proteins | sample Hoacrofraction12_FD_59098 | JGI IMG/M metagenome (GOLD analysis project Ga0065711, IMG submission 59098) | Hoatzin crop microbial communities from Cojedes, Venezuela - Epithelial fraction 12 v2 (version 2) | ecosystem: Host-associated > Birds > Digestive system > Esophagus > Crop | place...
TGAATTCCCAAGCCCTGTGCTGTAGAAACGTGGGGCTGGAAGGAGCTTTGGTCCCATGCGTTGCTGTTAGGGACAGCACGTGATCCCTCCTAGGAGAGCTGGAAGCTTTTTATACCTTTCTCCCATCTCATTTATTGCCTGAAACCCTCCACCACATTCAGCTGGAACCTATAAGCGATACTAATCTTGCCAGAGCTGGATTTTCCAGCAAATTAATTGAAGTCAGAATGAAATCATTAACCCCTAAGTGCTTTGATGCCCTTGTTTTAAGGAAGAAGCAGGGAAAAGCCCACGGGTAGGGCAGTGCCGTGACTTGGGGCAGGGCATTTTCCCACAGAGGAGCAGAGGTTGTTACTCACCCGCACATGCAGCAAAGGTGACCCAAGGGCAGGATTCAGCACGGGGCACCAGTCTAACATCCAACTGCAACAGCGAATTGCCTCTGCCTTAAAACTTCTCCTTAAAAATGAGTTTTAAATTACAAAAAGCACAGGCACCAGAGGACATAGAAAGTGGACAGCAGTGATTTCTGCCAAAATAATGCCTGGACTTTATGCAAATCTGCAGTGAGTAAAGCAGAAGGAACCGTAACGATGCGAATAGGCTTGTAGTTGTTTATTATGCTTGCAGCGCGTTTAGCTAGTGATAGCGTGAACAAATGGAGCCACCAAGAGAGGAAAATAATCCAGCACCATTTCACTGGCTGGGATACACACTGGTGTGGCTAACAGATCTCTGTTACACATCTGTAAAGTCAAGGAACACAGCTCGTTCCTCCCTCTGCTGCTTGTATTCATGGGATGTTCATCTTCTCCCAGCCAAGGCTGAGGATACCGGTGCTGCTGAGATAAGAATGTCCACCATCCCTGGTCGCTGGGGCCGCAGGAGAGAGCGCACACGGGCTGCGATGCTCGAGGCAGGTTATTCGCAGCACGTTTTGTTTTCCTTCCAGAGAGTCGGGCCCTGGTGTGAAGGAGAATCTGATAACGCAGCTGCTGAATCAAAACTGGCATTTTCCTTGGGTTGCGAATGAGATGGTGCAACTGAAATGAAACCCTCACGTTGCTGGAGATGATAGCAGGGCTCATCAGAGATGCCCACAGTGGCAGAAGTAACCACGTCTGATCGGTCACTTGACGGGCGTGATTATCGGTTTGTATTCCTCTGATGGATCATCAACACCATCATGCAAAATAGCCTCCATTTATTGTCTGATTTCTTGGGTATAATGGGTTTTCTCTGGCTGAAAGGCTGAGCTGAGCTCTAGGGAAACCAATTACCTGCCTTACTTAATAAGGAAGATAAATTGCAGGTTGGGCAGCGGCTGAAGGAGGGGGCCTTCAGGAATCGCTGAGNGGGACGAGCACCCCTGGAAAGCACCCGGGCATGATGCAACCAAGGGATCAGGTACCCGCTAGCCTCTTGGGATCCAGGGCACTCGTGGCTACATGGTGGATGTTGCCTGGAGCTGCAGGTGGGAAGGATGCAGGAGCAAACCCCTCCTGCCCAGCCACAGCCGAGGCTGGGGGGAGTGAAGTGGTGGCAGGGAGGGGAGAGCCTTGTGCAGCCCCGGATCAACCCTCAGCGCCGAGCGCTGTACAGGCAGCAGCGTGGGGGAGGCTCGCTCCCAGCAGAGACCTTGGGTTGAGTTAGGCAGTGTCTGTGAAGCCTGATATGAGGAGGAAGGTGGCTGCTGGGCTCAGAGCTGCGAGTATTTTCCCCCTGTAGAAACGCAAGGGTGATCGCTGGCTGCTGGGGACGGGACATGTGCAGGGGCCGCTTTAGAGAGCGACAGGCTGGCACAGTAACGTGCTGTGCCCCTGGCCATGAAACATCTCAAGCAGGGGAAAACCGACTCAAACACAGGGATTTCTCATGATTTTCCCTGCTGAATGCTCAAGGAGGTTCCTTGAAGGATCCGGTCCTGGGCCTGAAGATGCTGCTGTGAGGCTGCTTGCCAAAATGTACTCATCAGTGCGTGCTAAAAGGAAATGATTCTTTTTCCCATGTGTTCAGTTTGGCAGGAGCTAAAATTTCAGTAAAACACATCTCTCAAAACTATCCAGTAGTGTCAATGAACGCAGTGACTCCAAAATCGACTTGAGGTGGTGCCCAAGCTGCCAGGTGCTTTTTGCTCTCAGCTGTATCATCCCATCAGTATTTCCTGTTCAACATAATTCATTTTTTTAGAATATGTTTTTAATGTCTAGCTCCTCTTGAAAGCAGCAGACGAGGCTCTGAGCCCATCTCAATGGGGCTCAGATGCCAGAAGAGACTTTTTTAGAAGACCGTGCATGTGTGTACCCCAACCTTGCACCTCTGGGTTTAGTGCAAAAGGGATGGTTGTTTGAGTTGCTTTGAACAGCCCTAATTCTGCAGCTGTGTGATGGAAGAGTCCAAGTTTAGTTGGTGATTTTTGGTTGTTTTTTTTTTAATATACACAAGTGTTTTGTTAGCTCTGCTGGCTGCAAGGAACAGTTTAGATATGAATGTTAAAAGATAAAAAACATCAAATAGAAGAGAGTCAAATAAACAGGTGCTTTTGTTATTTACATCAATCGCTGTTTGCTGCAGTACCAAGCCCTAATGGCCCTGGGGACACGGTGGCTGCCTGCCACCCTCCAGCCTCATCTCCGCCACCTCTGCTCCAGGACCAGTGATGTCCCAGGGCGCTTCTCCAGACCCATGGGCATCCCTGGGACCCCCACGGGCATCCCTGGGACCCCCATGGGCACCAGCGCAGAACGAGGGGGGTCGTTAGGAGTAACCAGGATGTGCTCGTGGAGAGGTGAGCTTGCCATCAGCCCCACATACCTCGCAGCTTTGTGCTGGGTGCGCTCTTACTGTTATTTTAATAACAAAAGCAGTTGTTGCTATCATATAACTGGTGTTATTAATAACAAACTCTTCCTTTCCCTAATAATTTTCTTTTTTCTGGCATCATACCATCAGAAAAACCCTACTAGCTGGTAATAAAGCTCACAAACACTGGACAGGTCAGCAGAGCTCAGCAATCTGTGATACTTTCTGGTTGTTTTTGTTCTTCCTTAAAAAAAAAAGGGGGGGGAGGGGGGAAATGCATGCCTGCATACCAAGTGCTCTCACATAAAAATCATCTCGCGTGGCCGATCCTAGGAATGCTGTAAGAGAAAACAGCCAGCCTAAATCACGCAGTGGCAAGCTTAGCGAAGGGATCGGGTAGGTTGGTTGGTTTGTTTTGGCTTTTGAAAGGCTTTTCCACAGTGGAGGTTAAGAAAAATGTTTGTTTGGCCCAAAGCTCTAGAAAATAGGCACTGACACTTCCCAGGGACGCTGGTGATCCGGGGTGTTCAATCTCTCGTGAGAAGCTTGCCGTTCAGCTGGGAGTGCCGCTTTTCTGGGAGAAAAAGGGATAAATAAGGCTAATTTTGGTTTTACTGAAGGCACCCATGATCCAGCGGCACTGCTGGGGCTGCTGGGAAGAGGCACAGCTCAGCGTGGCTCTGGGAGGGACGCGGGGCTGGCGCTGGAGCCTGGTGCCTTTCAGGGGGGCAAAGCTACGGGTGGTTTCAGGTTTGTAGGATGCTTCCAGCTACGTGGTCCCAGGCTGGAGCAGACCGTGGGTGTCGCGAGCGGGGTCAGTTCTTCAGCAAAGGCTGGGGCAAGGTGTGGAGCCAGTGAAGGGTGTAGTAGAAGTCCTGCAGTCGAGGGTCTGATCAGCATCAGCTCAGTGACTCAGTTTGGCTGCCTAGGGCAGGTAGAAGTCCTACAAACCGTCAAACTAGCAAAACTAGCTTGAACTGTTTTAATTGCCAACAGCTGATGTAAACATGCTGTTCTCCTACGGTCAGCAATGGACCTCTCTCGTCCAACCGGGCTGGGAGGCACGGCGTCTCGGCAGCCCCTGCCGATGTGCTGTGTGTCCCAGGGGTGGGGACACCAGCATGGAGACATGTGCCACGACACAACATTCAACGGAGAGGAGACAAGCTTGCAGCACCACGTCCATGTAGCGTGTCCAGGTTATATGCGAAGCAGCTTTCATCACATATTCTCAATAACATAACTTAACGAAAAATCGATGTTTTTCATGTCACAGAATATTTATTCTGCTAATAATTCCTAAGATCAATGTGAACTTCGGCTTCTTTCAGAAATGAATTCTCAAAAATTCCAGGAGAGGTTTGACAACGGTTTTTCAAAACCAAAACCTCAGCGAAAGGTTGCTTATATTTTGCAGGTAAGCCGACATGTTCAGTTTTGAGATTTAGCTGGAAATATCAAAGATTCATATCCTTGAGAATGGCTCCACTTTCACCAGAAAAGGAGATAAATGATGTAGACTTCATCCGTATTTTAAACCCACCAGTTCAGTAAGACACAAGCTTGAACATATTTTATTACAAAAAATTTTATTGTAGTTATTTACACCCGTTCCTTGATAAGAGTATAAATGTAAACATTTATTATAGATGTATTTATCTTATCTTACAGTTCACCCCCAGTTCAGAGTAAATGTCATTTTTAAGCATACAAGTAGTGAGGAAATTTAAGCTATATTCACAGAATATACATCTGCGTGCAGTTGAAGTCCACCAGCCCTAAGCTAGTGGTATAGACACTGTCCCGTTAGCTCTACTTCTGCTTCTCGTGTGTACGCTGGAGTCTGTGATGTCGTCGGCATGATCCTCGCTTTTCTTCTCTTTCAAGCTGTTGATGAACCTCAGGGTTATTTCATCCCATTCCTCAGGGAGCAACATCAGTAGAAACCCAATGCAAATGATGATGGTGGCTCCCAGCCTCACTACGCTGAAGATCATTTTGTGCTTCAACAGGTCCACAGCTGTGAAGAAGAAACAACAACGCTGTCAAAACTGCAGCAGGATGATCTACAGCACCAGACCAGCCCAGCACGTCTCCGTAACCTGCCTGTCACACTCTGGCTGTGACAATGGCCACGTCGCTCTCAATCCTCTACAGTGACCAGCTCCTTGACTTCAGAGAACAGCTTTGACCTGAGAGCGTGGCACTGGAAGTGCCACATCTCCTCCATGCCACAACGCCTTCATGCAGGCTCTGAGCAAGCCTTGGTGGGCTGGTCTGTGCCTCAAGGTTTCCATTTCTGCTCTGAGAGGGAAGGTACCTCATGGTAACTCTTTACCTAGAGCAGGTTGCATCAGCATGATGTTTCCTTGGGCTGCATGGACTAGTGATGAGGAGAGAGCAGCATGCAGGCCAGAAAGCTGGCATGGATGCCTCCAGGCCCAGCCTCCCAACTCCACAACCAGCAACAGCAGCACACCTGAGCCCTTCAGCAGCCTCTTAGAGGTACCTTTGCAGCTCTGACCTGCATTCCCCTAAAAACATTAGATGTTTCTTTGAAAATGTGCTCAGATACGAAGAGTGGCGAGGCTAGGGGGGTGGAGGAGGAGACTGGAAGAGCAGAAACAAGGGCTACTCAACAAGGTAGGGCTCTGGAGCAAACTTCTACATATCCAGCCTGCCCTGGTCTAGCACGGCAAGTCACCAGCACAGTGCTGAGCTGCAGCCTGATCAGCCTGCCCTCTCCTCTGCATCGTATGGACGCAGCCCGTCACTCCCAGAGAAAGGAGGCAAGAAAAAAGAAAAAAAGGCTTTTGCCAGCTGAAACACCCACCATGACCAGGAGCATCCATGGAAGCCAAAGGAGACTGAACTGCTTTTGAACTATGTGACAATGGATTTTGACTACTTAGACAATAAACTGCTTCTGCTGTCTGCATGCCCACGTGCTTATTTTTCCACCAACAACCACGGTCACTTGTACCTGCGTTTCCAGGGACGCTGAGCACTGTGCCGATAGAGATCAGAATGGGGTACGTAAGCACGACGCCAACGTTAACCAGAATATTGAAAGCTAGGGAAAAACAGAGAAAACAGTGCATGATTACGGGGAAAAACACTAGAATGAGACTTTTCTCCTCCACTTTGACCCTACAAGTATGATATATGCTCGGTATGCACACCACAATGATGTAGTTGTCACAAACTGATTGATTTCATTTTTTTATATCGGAGTGTGAAGCAGGGGGACATCCTGCCTGGGGGAAGAGGGAGGGCTGTACGTCCTTTCACAAACTGTCATACCACGGTTATCACACTCGTATTTCACAGCTTTGTCCAAGTTCTGCTGCTGCAAGCCATCACTTCTCCTCCTACCAGAAGGATGGTGATCCCAGCTTCCCCTCTTGGCTGAGGCTGTGCTGTCCTTGTCTTAGTAGGACATTTCACTGATGAAAGGCCCCAGACTCCTCGAGCTGGACCACACACCAAAGGTGACAGCAACAGGAATTCATACTCTAAAGGACACTAAATACAATTAGCCGATGATGTTAACTGCGAACTAAGCAGACTGGAGTGAGACCATGGCCTTGCTGCCATGTTGAAGGCAAGACGAAAGCTGACAGAAGTACAAATGTCCAACACCTTTAATTTATGGCTTGGGTTTTTTTTTTTTACATGACAGCATTCCTAGCCAGCATCAATTTCTTTGGGAGATCAAATGCAAACTGCAAAAAACTTGCCTTCCATACCATTCCCTAGGGCGCTCTTCCAGCTCTCGCAGCCAGAGGCTGGTGCTGGTTACTGTGGCTGGAGCCCAGTTCCCCCCTGATCACCCACAACCCAGTCCAGCTGGTGAGTCCCATGAGCTTCACAAGGAGCACATTTGTCTGCTCCATAAAGTTGTTGTCTCATGGTTGGGATTATACACTTGGGTAGATTGCTGAGTGATAAATTATCCCTACTTTTTGTCCCTGTGCTCACAGAGCTGCTGCAGTTCTGGTTAGAGCAGTTGCAAGGTGCTCACAACACCTCAGCTCTCAGCCCGACCACGTCTCAGGACGGCTGCATGGATGGGCTACCTACCAGGCAGCGACATCCTCTTTGGTTCCACTTAATATAGTTGTAGCAGAGACAAAAAAAACCTCTTCAATTATGAAATAATAGAGACTTTACTAAAGGAAAGGACATTGTCATATCTGGAAATTAAAACGCCCCTGGGCTGAGTCCAACAGGTATTCTGCCTGGCTAGAGGACAGCAACTGTGGCTCTGAAAGGGAGCGCTGTGGAGGGGAGGTGAAGACTGCAGGAGGAGAAACAGCACCAGCCTTTGCAGGTGAACGCAAAGCTGTGCGAGCTCTGCCCCGAGCCCTGCAGCACCCACAGAAAGGTGCCCCAGCGCTGCGGGTCCCCGTGCCAGCGTGCACACACCCCACTGAGCACGCTGGGCACTGGCCTTTTAAACTGGATTTATAGCAATTAAGCTGTGCCAGAGACAGGGAAACACCAATGAGTCTATGGTAAGAGTGTAAAGATGAAAAGTCGACAATTAGTGTGACTGCTTCATGTTTATTCTCTGCTATTATATCAGTATTAAGGCTTCTTATGAAAGATATTAATAATTTCTCAAGGAGTACCTGTTTGCACTGGGATCAGTGTTAATCTGCGAGAGAGCTCTGCTGCTTAAGGGGGAGAGGGATTGTTTGTGCCTGAGGCTAATTTTGTTTCCAGGTGTGGGGGTAAGGGAGAAGAGTTAGAAAAATGAGTAAACTTTTTTATCACATACCTAACCAGAGGCCAGCTACTCCACACAGATAACCCCACGGCACGGCAGAGAAGGGGGACCAGTACTCCACTTTGGTAAAATACAGTATGATGGGGGTAACGGAGATGAAAATTAAATTGAAGAAGCCCAGGGTAGAAACAAAATGAGCCGCTTCCCCGAAGTTTGCACTTCCAAGAAACATTTTGAACAAAACCTGCAAAGGAGAGGAGAGAAACAGGTTTTTATACTCCATGCGTGTCACAGGAAGCCAAGTCCTCCTGCACAGAGTCCTCTGCTCCCGTGGGGAGAGTGGGGCTCAGGGACAGACCTGACCAGGACAGCGTGCCACAACCCGGCCCATTCCTACAGGACTTCTGCAAGGGGAACTTTGGTCTGATTTCTGCCCTTTCCTGCGTTTCGGCACAGAGGGGGATACCACGATATTACAGTGTGGATGGTTGCGTCTGTACAACAAAGCTTAACACAACATACTGTGAGACGTGAGTGTAACTGAGAACCCAAAGACAACACTATTCATGCAATGAAAGTTACTGGATCTGGGCTGTACTTGGCACTGTTAGGACCCCAGTGGCTTCCACAGCATAAACCTGCTGTGAGAGGAAAGCTTAGCCTGGAAGGACTCGCTTCATAGAATCATAGGATCGTTAAGGTTGGAAAAGACCTCCAAGATCATCAAGTCCAACCATTAAAAGAACACCACCAGGCCTGCTAAACCATGTCCCGAAGTGCCACATCTACACAGTTTTTGAACACCTCCAGGGATGGTGACTCCACCACTGCCCTAGGCAGCCTGGTCCAATGCCTGACCGCTCTTTCAGTATAGAAATTTTTCCTAACATCCAATCTAAACCTCCCCTGACGCAACTTGAGGCCATTGCCTCTCGTCCTATCACTAGTTACCTGGGAGAAGAGACCAACCCCTGCCTCACTACACCCTCCTTTCAGGTAGCTGTAGAGAGCAATAAGGTCGCCCCTCAGCCTCCTTTTCTCCAGATGAAACAATCCCAATTCCCTCAGACACTCCTCATCAGACTTGTTCTCCAGACCCTTCACCAGCCTCGTTGTCCTTCTCTGGACACGCTCCAGCCCCTCAATGTCCTTCTTGGAGTGAGGGGCTCAAAACTGAACAGAGTACTCGAGGTGCGGCCTCACCAGTGCCGAGTCCAGGGGCATGATCACCTCCCTGCTCCTGCTGGGCACACTATTTCAGATGCACAGGCAGCCCAAGCCTCAGGGAGAATTTGTCCTGCACGAGCCTAAACTAATGCACTTCGAGTGACTTGTGAATGGTCACAGCATATTTATCAGCAAATCAACCAAAGTCTAAAGTTGGGAGGCAACTTCTCATCCCACTACAGCTAAATCCAAAGTTCTTCTCCTCTTTAGACACAGTTCAGCCTCCCCGAGCTGACAACAAACACAGCCCCCCCCCTCAGCCCAACCTGTTTCTAACTCAGACAGGTCCCTGCCTTCTTCATCCCTCACCTTCAAGAGCAGCCACTACTTCCAAGCCGGGCGTAAAGCCCTGCACGGTGCTCACGCACTGCCAGTACCAGGCACACACCGGGGCTCCCAGCCCAGCACGAGTGCAGAATACGCAAGAGAGCTGCAGTGCAGACCCGGGACGAGCCGTCCGTCCCCGCGCAGGGAAAGCGGCACGACCGCATGCAGGCTCTCCTCCCCGCCGCAAACGGCAAGCCCCTTCGACACCGCGTCGATAGACTGCGGCAGAAGGAAATGATTAAAACATGATCCTAAACTCCTTGCTGCATGGTAATGGAGATTTCATTAAGGGCTCATAAAGCAAAGTCATTCTGAGTGTTTGGCAGCTAACAACTAATTACCCTCATAGTAGATTTCCTGACATCGTGACATCGCCTGGTCACAATATGAATGATGCAGGAGGGATGAATAAAAAAACCACGTCTATTTTACAGTGATTCACTTTGTACTTGTGCATTTTTAACATCTAATGTGAAAGAATAGGTGAATACTAATAAACAGTTACGACCTACCTTATACAAAGCAGATGTAGAAGCTGATCCAACAGCATATGCTACCCCGATAATTGAATCACCCTGGAAACCATCTGCATATGCCATCATTACGATTCCTGTGATTGCCATTATTGCTGCAACTATCTGCACAGACAAAGCAAAGCAATGTAAAGCTCAGGGCAATTTCATTACACAGAAAGAGAGCATCGCTGTGCACGGTTTTAATGAGTGTCACTAGCTGCTGTCTCTGACTTGAAGCTTTCTCGCTTTCCCTTAAATAGGGAAAATTATGTCGGGAGAGATGTAAAACGTAATGAAAGTGTATGCACTGACAGTGGTATGGAACTATAGCATCGCAGATTCTCCTGGGGCCTACTGACAGAACACCCATCATTTGTCATCATATTTTATAAGCTAAACGTCCACTTTGGAGATACGACTCCAAGATCAAGAAATTTTAAGACGTTATGCTCTACTCTACAATGAGAGAAATATTTAGTGAAGCCACCAATTTGATCTGAAAAGCAAACATTTAGGTGGCCAGCCTTCCTGGACATCACTCCAGGAGAATGACCCCTGTGTTGTGGAATACCAGTGTACCACTGGGAGGTCTTCCAGGCTGCTCTGGCTGTGCATGGTATTTCCTGACAGCTCTGTCAGCTTTCTTGGACAGACACGAGCAAATTTCCTTATGAAGCCTTTACCTTTGTGCTTAGGTTTCTGGCCTCATTTGAAAAATCCCAGACAGAGCTTCTAAGGAGCTTCAAAGAAAAAGAACAGAAGTAATTAACTGCATCGCATCTGAAATCCTGGGTCTTGACTCCAAGGACCTTAAGGAAGTGGTAGGGATCCCAACATGTTTTATTCTTTGAAAAATTCCCCCTTTCTACCTAATTGCCCTCAGCAGGTAAATATGGAGCCTGCATTTCAAATACACTGAATTTCTGGCTTCCATGGACTGCAGAGGAAAATGTGTTTCCTCAGAGCTGTGAAAAATCACAGCCCCATTTCTGAAAGACGGGTTTTTACAGAGATTTTTTTTTTTAAATATTAGTATTACATTAAACATTTTATCATTACAAAAAAAAGGCTGTTCATGTACTAGAGCTGGGTGTACAACAGAAGACACACAAACGCAGATACCCAAAGCCGGCTGTTACACAACCAGCAGCGACACTTGAGGTTCAGACCCTTAATATCCATTAAATCACACAGTGCCCCAGTGGACAGGCAAGGCAGGCTCTCCCTGCTCGTGTAAAGGCAGAAACCAATGTGGCTCCCCCGGACAGCGCGAACCTCCGCAAACACTGCCACGCCAACCAGCTCCCGGACTCAGCTGCTGAGCCAGGCAGGGCTTTTTACCCGCGTGCTCCTGCAGCTCTGGTACAGCTCCTAAGCCAACACCAAAGGGAGATGGACGCTTGCTTCCTGGAAAACCTCATGAAACTTCATTTAAGAACTGTTTACTACTAGACAAATCTAAGCTTCACATGCTTCACACCACAGACTTTAAAGGCATCTCGATCAAATCATATGCCCTTCTGCAGGGAAGCCTGACTTTCAGATCTCAGTTTTGCCATGAGCCCCAGAAAACCCACTGATACTCATACCAAGCTGATGTGAGCCAGACTGAGGCAATAAGCACAAAAATCCCACTAAATAATTTCAACAGCACCAGCCAGCAGAGCAAAACCATGCTTCAGGGAACACACGGGACAGGGGCACATGCCTGACTTGGGTAAAGGTGTCCACGCGTGGGGGACAATGAGGAACCAAGAACCAGCTCCCAAGGTGGAGCCAATCTCTGAGACTACAGGTAAAAATGTAAGTGTTCCTAAATCCCGTAGGTGTCTAGGCCAACACCTTCACTGGGGAACTCACATCCTGGGCGCAGCTCTCAGTACGTCCCTCTCACCGTTAGCCCGATTTTACCAGTAACTGGCGCACACGGGCACCCCACCGCATTGCATTCCCAGTGCCGAAGGCACCGTCACAAACCACTGTGCATGTCTATATCCCACCTTACCTCTATTTAAAACATCCAAGCTCTGAGATGCAGTTCAACAAAGCTGCGCAGCTGTCACCTAAACCTGAAGATACCAATGACACCTCCAAATTCACCATGAAATGGCACTTGAAATCTAGGTCCCCCAACTTTTAATGACAAGAGCTGGAGTCACATACATACTGTCAATCTCTGAGGTGTAATGCAATGGTTCGGTGAGATCTGGATGGGCTTTGGCAAGTGGAGACCAGATGGCTTTCCTCCCCTCCATCCCAGAATAACATATCCCAGCAGTCAGGCCATCCTGGGAGGAGGGCTTTAGTCCCTTCGTCCAGAGCGACATAGATCCAAGACTGCATCTCTGGGCTTAGGGCTCTCACCGGCAAGCTGCTGAAGGTGGATATGGGAGCACACTGCATTTTCCAGTGCCTAAATGGTAATCTAGCCTTCAGCCTGAAGTGAGCTGGGGTGCTGGAAGACATCACCCTCTGCTGAAAAGTCAGGGCGCAGCTGGCACAGGACGCACACACCATCACCTAAGGTGCAGCAATGCTTATTCTGAACCCTGAGCTTACATCTACCCAAGGATCTGTGAGCAAAACACGGTTAAATTGTCTTTGAAGAACGAGTTTCAGTCCTGTTCAGCAGGAATGGTCCCTACAGAGCTTCTCCCGTCTACCTTTGGTTTAGTGAGTAGTTTGTTAGTAATGTAATTGTGTAATACCACGGTTCTCCTTACAGCTCATCCTAGGATACAAATACCACCATGGTCCAGCCTTGCAGCAATGCAGAATTACACCCAGAACCTCTCAGACACCAGCACGGCCCCTCCCAGCGCCTGGAGAAGCCCCCCCTCGCCCTGCCACCCTGCCTGGCTGGTTTCATCTCAGGCTGCACTATACATCTTGCCTCGCACATAAATTCAGATGTAGCGTTTCAGTTGTCAGCTGGAATATTTCAGCTGTAATATTTCAAGCGATGTCTCCCACAAGGCAAAACAGAAAAGCCCAATGTAGTTATCCCCTCCTTCCAAGGGAAGGGAGCGAGATTTAACTCTTCGTGCACTCATCGCTCAGACCCAGCAAGTGAGTCCTTCCCTTGCGTTAGTGAAAATGAGCAGATCCATCATCCCCAACAGCAGACTCTTCTTATTGGGAAAAACATCTTCCCAGTCTGACTATAACACATTTAGAGAGCCAGTTTCCTAATTTAGTCAAATATTTAGAAAGCCAAGCACTTTTCTTCCCTGAAACTATTAAAATGATGGACACATACGGAGCACCATCTCACAAGACATTAGATAAATACGACCTGACCCTGTAAAACAGCAAGAACATTATTTAAGTTTCATGTTCAAGGCTCTTCCCGCAAATTATAGACCACTGCATCAGCACAGTCGACCTCTGCCTTGCAACTGTCGTGTGTTTGCTCTAGAAACCTGAGAGCACATCCTGCTTCTGCAAGCTGACAAGAAGCAGCGAGGTCACAGTGAAGCAAAACTGGTTCTTGTAGCTGACATCTCATTAAACAAAGCTTTTAATTAACGGAAGAGGGTAGTAACTTTCTCTTGGAGTCTCCTGGGTAAGGAATGAAATAATCCTGCCTCTTCCCTTCCGCTCCACTCCCCAGAAGAGAGCAAGGCCAAGCAATATTTTACTCAGGAACATTTCTTTTTCCACGTGGAGCACAGCAAAAGATGAGGTGCTATAGTAAAGAAACCTGTCTCCAGCCAGAGTCAACCTTCTGGGGGGGGAAAATGTCCCCAAACCACTCCATACCTACCTAATAAACAATAATTCATCTTCACAGATGACATACAACCAAGGGCTCAAACATGCAAACATTTAAGCACGTGCCTAAATCTACACAACACAAACCAACAGAACTACTCAAATACATGAAGTCTTGCTTGCTCCAAGCCAAAGCTGTCTGGACTTCCAGAACTCCCAGTGTAACATGGATGTATTACTAATTTGTGAGATGTTCAGAAGCGTCCAAGCAAAGAAGATTACGGTGCAGGCAGAGACTGTGCTCTTTCCTTGGGCAGGGCAGTAGGCACTTTGAGGTACCTAATGTCTACCTGCGTCACTTTTGTAGGTAAATAGCTATATAATCATTGCTGTATATGTCCGTCTCACATGAATACTCTGTCTCCAGCTGGTGTTTTTCTCTCTCGGGTTGGGTGCAAGCTCATTCCCACGCTACAGCATCACCGCCGAGGGCATGCAGCTCTCCCTGCACAACTCATGCCCCAGGCAGCTCCAACGTGGCCAGCGCAGCCGGACCTCTGCATAGAGCCCCCGGCAGCACTTCCATAGCTGGCCAACGCTCCCACGGGCAAAGTTATGCCGTACCATAAGGCGGCCATCAAGACAGGTCTGTCTTTAGACGGTCCCGTCTGAACATCCAGCCCTGCAGCCCGGCTGGTGGCTGCTTTTTGGGTGTGCGGAGCGGTGTGCTGGCATGCAGCTGGGCGATCGGAGAGCCGTCAGGCAGCTGCTCCCATCTTCATCTGTGGGAACTCGGACACTGGCAGCAGCAGCCCCAGGCGGGCAGGGAGCTGGCGATGCTGGGAACCTGCTGCCGAGCTGCTGAGCCTTGGTGGCTGCTGGTTCTCCAGCCCAGGCAGACGAAAGCTGTCTCGGGTACGCGGGTGCCGGCTGCATCCCCACCGCCGACATGCTGCCGCCGAGCCCGATGGCTCTCAAGCTCTGGAAGAGCTGCGAGGAGCTGAGCTCCTGTGAAAAACTGGCTGCG
>Ga0065711_1044063_pt1 | contig 14344 bp, 7 predicted proteins | sample Hoacrofraction12_FD_59098 | JGI IMG/M metagenome (GOLD analysis project Ga0065711, IMG submission 59098) | Hoatzin crop microbial communities from Cojedes, Venezuela - Epithelial fraction 12 v2 (version 2) | ecosystem: Host-associated > Birds > Digestive system > Esophagus > Crop | place...
GGTCTAATATCGCATCCCCTCGGGTAGGGGTGCTTATTACCTGGCTTAAGAAGTTGTCCTCAATGCATTCTAGGAACCTGCTGGATTGCCTACAGCTTGCCGTGTTGCTTTTCCAGCAGATGTTGGGGTAGTTGAAATCCCCCAGTAGGACAAGAGCCTGGGAGCGCGAAGCCTCCTTTCCCTTCCTCCATCCTACAATACAGAGTGAGAAAGAAGACATTATTTCAGATGTCCTGTCTTTCAACACAGCAAGTGCTTTGCCCCAACCTCAATTGAATTTTATCCTCAGAAATGTTGATCTTGACTCCCAGATCACACAAGTCACAGTTAAGGAAATTTTCTTTGGTAACACATCCTTGCACTACTACATTTTTGGGGCACATGTACAGTGTAATTTGAGCATGGTGCAAAGATTATTAAGGTAAGTAAATCTAAAGCTGATAAGTCTGCAAAAAGAATGGGAATTTGTAAGGTTGGGGATGAAGACTGTCTAGTCAGTGTGATGCTCATGTGAAACCGTGCTCTGTGTCTTTGTGTTCTGTTTTGCAGTGTCTGTTGTGGGACAGACTCCAGTTATGATGCTGCTGTGACATGGGTCTCCCTGTGAGTCTTAAATTCACTCTCCACAACATAGACTATTTAAAAAGATTGCTTGTGAACATATATTTTGCTGAATCATATAAATTTCTTACCAGCTACATTTATCATGTACTTTGATCTTCTATCAGTTCATTTCTCTCCAAACACAATACAGTTATAAGTGGAGACATGATTTTCTAAGGGAAGAGCTGAAATTCTTTTCCTTCTGGAAAATTATATAAAGATGGGATCTAAACTGCCTAACACAGGTAGGTAACCTGGACTGGATTTTCTTATAGAAACCTTCAGAAGAGCTTAACTTTTCCATTAACTACATGGGAAGCCATGGTATATGCTTTAGGCCTATTAGGCATAGTGAATACCATGCATGACCGTTTCTACTCAAGTGTAAATTACTACCTGGGTCACAGGTTGGATTTTTGACTATATGGTAAATATGTTGTCTATGCTTTCCCTTAGCGTCGGCTCAATCTTTAGATTTTTGGATGTTTACTAGTAGTTCTAAGCTAAGTGCCAACAAAATATTTTTTAGTCTTTTTGAAACTCATCCAAGTCCAAACATTCTGGGAGACCATTTGACATGAGCAGAAGTTTCAATGCTATAGCATAAGACATCAACACAAAGAAACAAAGTCTATCTTAGATCCTTCTACAACAAATCAGCGGTTGAAGAAATATGCTAAACATTTTTGGTACATATCAATTACTTTGGCGATGGAAATGACTATGTTTATGAAATATTTTAATGACAAAGTGAAAATTATTTAACCTAGGTGGAGCACAGGGTTAACACTTAAAATTATGTTAATCAGCTGAAGAATTGGTTCAAAATTGACAAAACGAGATACAAAAAAAGCTAATGTGAAATACCATGTGAAATCAATTACACACATAAAAAATACAGAATAGCTGACAAGGCAATACCACTGTAGAAGAACATCTGGGAGCTCAAATGGACTGCGAGCTGAATACAGCATCAACAATAAGATGATGCAGAAAGGGCAAATGTCCTTCTGCAATATAGAAACAGTAATGTCAAATGAAGACGACCAGATAATTATTGCTCACTATCTAGTGCTAGGGGAGGATGCATCCAGGGTACTATGTCCATTTCAAGAAGATGAAGATAAATTGGAGAGAATCCAATGGAGGCATACAAGGATGATTAAAGGCTGGAAAACAACACCTCCTAGGAGATGATCTATATAAATAGTTTTGCTTATTCTAGGAGAGAGAGAATGAGAGCATGAGAAAGAGAAGAGGACTACAAGAGAAGCATGTGAGAACTGTGGTCAAATATTCAAAAGATTGCAGTGATCTATTGTTCTCTAAGTCTACTGGGTTTGTGATAGAAAAACTAATTCACTTAATTCTTGAGGGAGTGAGTCATAATATGTATTTTGTTTTAGATACTAGGAAATATTTTTTAGTATTTTTAATATTTTTTAAATTAATACTTTTAATATTTAATATTTTTTCATAGTTTAATTAATTTTGTTACCTCTTTTTCTCTTTTTTTCTTTTGTCCACCCTTTGGAGAACAATAGCAAATAAGGGTTCCCTCAGGAAAAAGGAAAGAGAAAAACTCTTTTCATCAAAGTTCTTTTTGCTCTATTTCACTGCAAATCTCATGAAAATTTCAAAAACTTGAAAAGTATAGAGGTGACATGCATGAGATATTGATGACAATACAAAAACACAGAATCACAGAAGGGTTCATGTTTGAAGGGACCTCTGGGGGTCATCTGGTCCAACTCCCCTGCTCAGGAAGGGCCACCTAGAGCCAGTTGCCCAGGACTATGTCCAGACAGCTTTTGGATACCTCCAAGGAGGGTGACCCCACAACCTCTTTTGACAACCTGTACTACTGCTTGGTCACTCTCACAGGACAGAAGTGTTTTCTGGTGTTCAGAGAGAACCTCCCATGTTTCAGTTTGTGCTCAATGTCCTTGTCCTGTCACTGGGAACTACTGAAAATAGTTTGGCTCAGTCCTCTTTGTACCTTCCATTCAAGAATTTATATACATTGATAAGATGCCCCCTAGGCCTTCTCTTCTCTAGGCTTAACAGTCCCAGTATTCTCAGCCTTTCCTCATAGAGGAGAAAATCCAGTTCCCAGCCATTACATCAGTTTTCAATCCACATAAAGTAGAAAATGGAATAGAACAGAGCAGAACAGAATATAATAATAATAAATAAAAGTCTGTAAAGTTAGCCAGTTTCCTGTTTGGAAGTGATTTGAGGAAATGCATCAGAATTTCCAACAAAAATTCCTGATGGAAATATGTGTGACTATAATTCAGCTTCTTTATTGGACTGATAAAAATTGTGACCTTCCACATCTGCTTTGAACAGAAACCTTTATTTTTTTGCATGAAACTAGGAGCACGTTTTAAGAATCGAGAAGGAAAGATAAGTGATGAGTTGTTATAGACCTCACAGCCTGAGCCAGATCATATATGGATCCAAGGGTGTTTAGATTTTTTGTTTCCTGCTAAGGCTAAAAGCAATAGGAGAGCCATATCTGAACTGAGAGCTTCATAATTTGGGCTTCTAGTTTCAATTTATTTTTAATTAGTTTAAATAAGGTATTTCATATCTTTAAAAAGACTTGCGGAGTTTCTCTATAGAGTGGATAGTTAAGGGGGAAGGCAAAATGAGCACGTGAATAGCCTTGGTACCTCAAATATTATTAATTTTATGCTCAAAGTTTAGTCTACATCAAAATGTTATGACTAATCTGGGTAGAGCATCACTTCATCTGCATCACTGAGTCTGTTAAATAATTCTAGTTTTAGAAAGCACTAATATGCATGCTGAACTCCATCAATTCAGCATATGCTTAGAAAATGGTTTCCTCACTAGAAGATAATCCTGTCCGGCTGATGGAGCACACTGAGATCCTGCCTCTGTGCTCAGATGTCCACTGCTGCTCTCAGAGAAGTCAAAATCAATGCTTCCTTTGACAGTAAGCACTCAGTCATGCCTACCTTACCTTGTTTTACTTAGTATCTCAATACGAAAAAGCATCTGCTGTTTTCCATCTGCCTAATGCTATTACAAGAAAGATCTAGAGCATGGTGTGCAAGAAAACACATTCTCGTGAGCAAGTAGATATTTCCAAAAATATAAGGAAACTAAAGTTTAAAAAATCTTTATATCAGTACCAAAACACTGTACTACTGTCTATCTGGTCTCAATTTTTTCTTCAAGAAAAAAAAATCTGATTTTTGATCGGGGCCTTGAGGGCATGAATGGGCCTTACTGGTCCACAGCCACCCTCACCTGGGGCCTCCCCAACCCCTGCCCATGGACTCAGGGTCTTCTTTTCAGCTCAGCCACAGTCTCCTTTTGCTCCTGCCTGGGCTCCCTGAATGGACTCACTGGGACAGATATCTCACAATATCTTGGCAAGGTTTTACTACATATGCATTTTTCTTGTGATATAGATGCTGGATCAAGATGTAGGACGTAAATCTTAAATGCTTCCGTTTAGCTTTTTACTTCATAAATTCTATACCAGAAGCCTTTCACTGTCAAGATAATATAAAAAAAAAAGAAACAAAAAGAAAAAACACAGACAGATTCTCTAAGTGGTTGGTGGTGACTTCTCCATAGCAGGAAAATTAGAGTAGTGTTGGGTCTCCCCCCAGGATACTCTGAACTGTCTCTTTCCTGGTCTTTAGCCAGGGTAGCTTGAGTTGCGGGCTGAATTTGTTTTGGTGAGCCTCACAGAGCAACTGCCCTCTTAGCAACCAATTTTTTCTTAGGCACGATGAGACATTCAGCTTACTGAAGAAGTCACCCAGACATACACAAACAGCAAATTGCAGGACCACATTCACATCTACATAATAACTGCAAATCATCTGTGCTGCTACCAGTATTCAACTGCAAATCACCAGTACCACCACATCTTCTCAGTAGTCACTTTCATTGCCCTAGTAAAATAGTTATTGCCATAGCCAACTGAGAACCTCTGGGATTAGGAGTGTAAATCCTACAATACAGCTGAAGAACATGCTTGCTAGGTCTTTCTGCAAGTCAATTATTTGCAGAAAAGGCACTGACTAGGGAGTTAAGGATGCTGAAGAAAGCCTTTAACAACAGCCACATCTATTTAAACTGTCCTCCATACAGCCTCTGAAATATATTGATTTGTTCAGCATAGCAAATGAATTATCTTCCAATGGCCTGAAGAGGATGCTTGTGGAACATGGCTATAAGAGTGCTTTTTTATCCCTTTGTGACAGGTCTGAACCTCGTTCAGAACTTTAATAATGTATCCGCAATAAAAACTCCTAAAACCTCCACATACATTTTTGCTTAATGTGTGCTGTATGGTTCAGATAAGAGACAAATTGTGTTGCTTAGAATCATCCAAGATGCTATGTGTTGCATCATGTATTGCTGATCCACAGGTTCTCACTGAAAAAATTCTCTTGGTGCCTCAGGCGAACAGGCTCTTGCTTCATAATCAGCTCATTTTTTGAGTTATTTTCTAAAGTGAAATATACGTATTTCACTGACACTGGGCAGAAGAAGTTTAGAATTTAATCTATTAAGAAAATTAAAAATTATAAAAGAATTTTGACGGATCAGTCATTTTCAACACTCTCTTTGAGAAATCAGTAGCTGTAATAACAGCTATTTAACAACCTCATTCGTTACTTGTATTTGCCTTGAAAGAATGTAAATCAGCCCATTTTTCCCATTCTATTGATTTCTGGTGTGTATGAGGTCCAATCTGAGAAGTTAGGGCCTAGGTTTACATTTGTTGTATCTGCCTTTATATAGCTAAGATATAGTATAGATGGCTATATCTGAGCAAGTCATTCTGTGTCTCCTGTGGTCAATGGAGAGATGTAAATATCTTTAGAGCACAATTCATTTGACTAAATGTAGACATCTTCTCTAGAATGAAATTCATTTTACCTTCGCAATACTTAATTATCTCTATAGATTATAAGAGGAAGCTGGTGTGACTAATTTAGATGGGGATCTCTACGTTAGGTCAGATATGTCACACATGGCATTAGAGGGGCAGAGTAAAAGTTTATAGAATCCTAGTACTCTGAGACGTCAACAATTTTTTCTTTGCTGAATGGGTTAAAAAAAATTAAAGTTTCAGAAAACGTGCGTACTTTAGGGAAAACAAAAACAATGGTCACATAAATGACTTGGATATTCCCCTTTCGATTTTTCCTTTCTTTTGTTTTAAACTATGCAGTAATATTAATATTCTGTTAAAGACATTATGACCTTGGTCCATACACAAACTAGTATAAAACTAGAAAACACAGGGAGTTGAAGATTTTGGATATTAGTAATTTCTAATATTAAAGTCATTTTTCTTTTAGTGGCAACTTCACAGTTTGTGCTTCTAGAGTTGCGGTGAATATTGAATTCCGTTTCAATCTAAACAAGCTTCTGCTTATTCAGAAGTATTGCTCCCGTATTGCTCTGGGAATTAGACGGTCATGAAAACTAAATAACTATTTTCAGTAATAGAATTTCCAGTTGGCTTTGCCCATTGAAACCACAGCACTACCGTGTTCTCAAACAAAATTTGAAATATACAGAAACAATATGCAGAGTTACAGCTGCGTAATCTTTACAGCTAAGGTGTTCCCACACAGTGCCACATAAAATTCAGGCAGCGAGGAAGCATAACCGTCTTCTCTTCTGTCACTGAGCAACCTGTCAGTTTGTTGCTCAGAGGTACCTGTTGGAAACTACATCACTGTGGAGAAAACCCCAGCTGAAGTGGGCTGGCCCATGTCCTCCCTGCCCAGTCCTAACACTCGCCAGAGGAAACCATTCCCATTTGGGTGTCACACAGCTGTTGATATTGGTGTCCTTTGGAGCATTTTCATTTTCTTGTGGCTCTGACACATTATTTTCTGGGGTCTACTTCTCTCTCTGTTTCAGTTCAAAGACAAAAAGAATGCAAAGATTATGTCAGAGCTCAGCAGAGCAGTGCTTTTGCAGCATTATGTTGTGTGCTTCATGTTGTTAAAACGGTGCAGAGAAGATGCTGTTAGAAGAATGTCACTGTTGGAGGAAAACAACAGTGATGTGACACACCTTCATGTTGTTGATTTGGTGTGAATGTCATGGTGATCTTGTCAGTGTGTCTTGGTTTTGTCTTTGTAATCGATGCCCTTGCTGGACTTGTCAATGCAAGACGAAAGACGTGCTCGGACTCAGGTGTCAAAAGCCAAAGAGTTAACAAATGGAGCAATTAACGCGCTTGTCTTATTAGACAGAAGTAAGGGCAGATAGCCCATCACTGTAAATCAAGTGATCTGTGGGGCGCAGCGGAGGCTGCACAGCCAGAGATTGCTTTGGATAAAGAACAGATGGCCCCTGGAAGCGCATATCAAGATGGCCACTCCATAGGCATGTCAGACTGCTGAGTCCTGCTTGTGATGACACAACATTCCATGCCAAGAGCCAATCGATACATAAGAATTGACTTAGTCCCACCTCGCAAAGAGATTTTCAAACATACAAAGACTGGCACTTGAAAACTCTCTTTGGGAGGAGGAACAAAGTGAGAACCCTACCTAACAAACAGGTCGATGGCCTGAACCTCTCTTCCCTCCCAAGAAGGGATGCGTTTTTAGTAAGAGTCGCGCCTCTGACTTGTAAGATGTATCCCCAGGAGCACATTGTTAACTAAAGCATTAAACCATTACCTTGAACTCAATTTTTGTAGACAGTGCATTTATCAACAGCAATCCCGAATCTGTGATACCTGTTGCTTGAATAAATTACCTATTGTTTCAACTTTGTGAAACTGTTTCAGTGAAAGACCTTGGAGGGGCTCTGACAGGCAAGTTGAATCTGATAAGTGGCTACACACTTAACCCTTTAGACATAAACCGTTGACCAAGTCTGAACCTCGTGACTCAATGGGAGCTCTTTCCTTTTGCCACTTAGCAGACTCCTTTACCCCTTTTAACATGACAGTCTTGGAATAAATAATTGGTTGGCTTCAGAAGGGAACCAAAGACTGAAGAAGTGCATGCAAATTGTGTGTTTGAGGAAATAGATGTCTGAATTGAAAGCAGGAGCAAATCAAAGTGACAAGGTTGCTTGTCGGTTAGATCCAAGTGATGCTACGTCAAAGCTGTTTGGAAGCACTTCTGGTCTGGGATGGTTCCTCTGTGCTTGGAGCCTTCCTGCCTGCTCTCCCTAACCCTCACTTCACCCATTCAACTGCAAGACCCCAGAGAGCAAAGCAGGAGATGGATGAGTGTGATGCAGCTGGTCACAAGAAGTGGTTCAGGCAGTGTGGTGTGTCAGCAAGAGCAAGGAAAACAGGGCAACCAGAAGAGAAGGTCTGAGCAACAGGAGTCCTTTGGGGCCATTGCCCTAGTGGGTGAATCACTGCTGACTACTCAGCCTTTCCATCAGCTGTAGAAGCTGCTGGAAGTGGAAGGCAGGACAATCCAGCATATTTTCTCCTTTGTCAGGCTACGTTATCCCAGAGAAATGCAAAGGGTTGATGCCCCTCTTGCATCACACTTACTTTAGCTTTCTGTACTGAGCATTACCTCTGGAAAAAAGAGAGATGAGAAAACTGGTGAATGAAGCAACTAAACCTTTCAGGCATGCATCAGTGGAAATGGGAAGGTCAAATGGGAAATGGCAAGAAAAACACATGTTTTACCGCAAAAGATCTCCTATTCTTATGTTAAATAGTCAAGTGAATGTACAACAAATACACACCACATGCATACACAAAAGAAAGACATCTTTAAGGGAACTTTATTTCTGAAAATAGCCTAGACTGCAGCACTCACGTTTGTGAGAAATTTTGAATTTAGTCATGCAGAGGTGACCAACTGTGAAACTAATTATAGAAAATTGAAGAGCACTGACACTTGCATGAAAATGAAACATGAGTGATGTTGTCAGAGAGGACAAAAACGCTTGCGGTGATCTTCTGACTTCTCTGAGAGGAAGAACCAGCCTTTTCATTTTTGTGGAGGAATAGGAAGTTTGATAAAAGACCAGAGACAAGATGGTATTTTGAGCAAAATCCTCAGACACAGATAAACCTGGGAAGTTTTAGAACAGGCCTTTGACAAAGCAGTTAGAACTTGCCCAGAAAAAATTGCTGCCAAGGACTTTATGGAAGATGGACAAGCCTCTAGCAGTGCTGATGTGCTGCAAGGGAATCCAAAATATTGCAGAAAAAGAGAAAAAGAAGATCAAAGACAGAAAACCGCTGAAAATCATGCGGAGTTCAAAGTCAGAATCCCCACTAAATAGCATATAGAGACACAAAGCAACTAAGATTTTGAAAAGATGCAGTAACTGCTATAAATTGCACTGATTTGTGAGAGTTTGCAAGTGGAGGCAGAGTTTGCACAGCATGGACAAAGAGGATACCAGCAGCATCAGTGCTTCAGATAGTTTTTTCAAAGCAAGAACAGACAAAACTGCAGCAGAAAATGTGTAAGCTATCAGCTAAAAATTAAATGCATCATTTATTAATTCTAAGTTGAACAAGGGGCACAGAGTTATGCTCTATCACACTGCGCATGGTGGAGTTGGGAGTAGCTGTGTTTTGGACAGCCTTTCTCCTGTTCCATGTTTACAAAGATGGCTACCCTGAGCACTGTTATTGGAAGGCAATCATTCTTCCTTCACCGACAACAGTAGACCTTTGGATACATAAACGGAGCCAAAATGCTATTAGAAACAATGCTTTTGGCACTGAGCGAAAAGCCACAAGCCTTATGATTAAAACTTTGTACTTTAAGGAACTTACTCCCCAAAGGGAACAGGAAAACTAAATATATGGGTAAATAATGAACTGGAAAAGTTACAAGTTACACTTATACTCTGTGTGTGTATGTATAAGCTCATTTTCAAGTGGAAACAAGTTAAGCCTCTGGTCTCATCAGGGAATGAAATGACTGGGAATTCAGGGGATCAAAGCAATTGAGGATGAGTTAATTTGTAAGAAATAAAAAAACTCTCAGTAGGATCAGGAATAAAACTGGCAGAACTTAAATGTCCCGGAGTTAATGAGTTTAAGAGTTGAAAACATGAGTGTACTTAATAGTAGGAAAATAAAAAGATATAGCCGTTCATCTTCTGTATATACTTTCAATATAACAACATGAATTTGCACAGTTCACATTTAACATTCACATTGGGAGATACTGGCTCTGTCCATCGTTTTATTACACATGGATTGTAACTCTTCCTCAAATCTAAACTCACCTACTACACGAGCACTTTAAATATGCCAGCAGGGAGGACTAAGCTCTTAGAGAGCTCCAAAATACCCTCCTCAGGTGGCACAAAGGCAGGTTGTTCTTCATGAGATGTATGTGAATTGGGCACCCGAAGGGCAGTATAGAGGGCACCCTAGTTCCTTTGCAGCTATCATGACCTTTGCTCTTCCAAGAGATCGGGTATACAGTTTCTGAACTCAGCCATGGTTGATGTGGCTTGATGCATTTAAACCTGTTCTGAAGCTTTCTCTTCAGCTCATGGCGTAGGCTTGTTTACAGGTTCTTCACACTGCAGTTTGGATTGTATTAAGAATTTGAAGTGCTAAACAGAAAGGGGAAATGCATTTGTGATAGGATGAGGTGGCTGTATAGATGAAGTTTTGAAGAAAATATGACTAATGGCTCTGAGGTCTCTGCAATGACTGAGGTGCTGTTCTGGTGTAAAACAACAAAGACCGTAAATCCTTGAGGGATGGAAATAATGTACCTGAGAGCAAAATGGAAAAAATGTTACAAAGACATTACAAGACTTAGTATCTGAACATTAATACAGCAGACACTATTCAATAAATATAAATTTTAAAAGTCATGCACCTGGGAAAAATAATTTCATCTTTACATGTAGAATGAGGAACTCTGAGCCAATCATTACCATTCAGGAAAGAAATCTTGATATTATAACAGGTTTTCCTTTGAAAATATCAGCTCTACTCTCTTCAATGATCAAAACCCAGTTGGAATACTAGGAATTATTAAGAGCGGAATAGAGAACAAAATAGAGAATATATGATGATATATAAGCTACTGTATAATGTCAATTATCAATGTCAGTAATATTATAATGTATACTGACCCTAGATAATGGAATGTCCCTATATAGATCTGGATTATGGTCTGATTTGTCCTCTCCAGAATTTCACAGCAAGGATCTACAAGGTTCATAGCATGGTAAGAAAGCTGCTAAAAAGCGTTGAACAATTAAGTTTGGTCTTCAACCTGGAAAAAGAGATAGCTGAGGGAATTGAGAGAGATCTGGGACTGAGGTCAGTGAGGTTACAAACAGCACAAAGAAGATCATTTACTCACTGTCTATTTCAAGACAAAGCCGGAGAAAGTTGGACAGTAAAACAAGATAGCAAGTGGCAGGTTCAGGATGGTCTTTAAGGGAATGCAGAGGTGTCATGGAAATTCCAATGATAGGATGCTAAAAACTCACATACATTCAAGGCACAGCTGGACAAATTCACAGAGGAGGAAATTCCCAGGATTCTTAAATACAAAGAAATCACCTTTGGTTTAAAAGTCTTTGAGCTGAAAATTACTGATCCCTGGGAGAATAATGTGGAGAAATATCACATGTACTGTCTCTCTTGTCTTATGTTTTTTTCTCAGACATCCAATTCTAATCACTACTGGAGACAAAGGTCTGGGCTAGGTGGACCTTTGGTCTGATCTGAAATGGATGTTCTGTGTGTTTTAATATCTGCCAACGGATGGCAAGTAAGACTGAAGCCTTAACACCTTGATTTCACCACCATGCAATGAAAGAACACTGGGCAGGGGGAGGAGGGGGAGTGGGAAACACCCACTGCATTGTGTAGATGTCTTCGTCTGAATTATTTGTTTAGACTCCCCTCGTAGTTGGTGCAGATCTAGTCAATACAGTCTACAGAGTTTAAGCTGTGATTCATCTGGTCAAAAATCATTGCCTGTTTTAAGAGAAGATGTGTTCCAAATTCAATGGATTGACTGGCTCTGAGCTGATGGAAGCTGAGAGTAGTATGTTCAGGCAGAGAAACTTACATTGTAGATGACTCAGTCAGTCAATCAAACTTTGAGACCTCCTTGACTGGCAAACTGAAAAGAAATGCATGCCTAACACAACTAAGGTAACTTGATAGCATGACTATGTAAAGATATTCAAAAAGTAGAGTAAACAATTTTGTTCAAGGGAACAAAAAGTGTAATTACACAGATGTCTGTTGGCTTTCACAGACATCCGGAGCTATGACAGTAAGAATAAAATCTAGTTGTTCTTAACACTCTGAAAGCACAGGATCTTAGCTCCTGCTTGGTACTACCATATGAGGTTATCAGAGTATCAATAGTTAGGACGCTTGGAGTGGGAGAAAGGAGGAGCAAGGTTAATAATAAAAAGTCATATATATATAAATGAAGAAGAGAACTTTGGCTTTATTATGTCTGTAACTTTAGGAGGATAATCTAAGAGTTGATGAAAAGCACTTGCTACGTTGGAAAAGAAGGCCTGTAGGTTGTTTCCTTTTCACCACAGAGCAACACATTCAAGTCTGTTGAGCAGCACACTCTCCATGCCCCTTCTCCTTAGGAAGCATATCCAGCACACAAATTTCATCTACAAATCAGTGGGTAGACAGAGTTAATACAAACGATTTTATGCAAAGTGAAGTATAAATCAAAATAGAAAATGTTTCCAGGTAATGGGAGACAACTTTTGGGAAAATGAAAGTGGATTAATGGTAGCTTTGACTATGGGGGATCTAGGGTACAAAAAAGAGTGTCTGAAACCAAAATTATGGATTTTTTTTTAACTTGTTAAGTCCCATTTATCTGAACACTCTCAGAAATGGGGAGTATTGAATTTGTAATGGTTCATTGGTAGGGGAGATATAAAGCTGTGTGGCAACCTATATATTTTTCCTTGAAAATGAAAGATAATATTGCTTCAAAACTTCAGGTCTTTGAAAACATACTGCAACAGAAGAGAAAATATCACATTTTTCATGTATTTTGTGGGTGTTGAGATTGAGAGCTATTGCTTAGAACAATCACAAAACTAGAGCTGTAAAGCAGGAAAGGATCTATTCTATGTGCCCGCCGTTGTGATGAAGTGCCTCAGTTTAGACGGCCTTATCATCACAAAGGACTGTATTTGGCCATCAGTTGCATCTCTGAACCCAGTGATTCAAGTAACTAATTCTATACTAAATTAAAGTAATTTTCATGAGAATAAAATTTAGCTTATTGTTTCAGCAACAAAAAAAGAGATTGAAAACAAGAGAAGAATAGGTTGAAGTTATATATGCGTGAAATTTTCCACATCCTCTCCAGAATAAAGGTCTTTTAAACTGTTATGTATCTCCCATAACACTCTTCTAGACTTTTCCTGTTAAAGATAGCACTGCAACTCCAGCTGATGTCAGTTCTGTTTTTCAGTTTCTTGTCCTTTAGAGTCGCTGCTGATTTTCTGAACTCAGAACTTTTCATTCGACAGTTTCTTACTAACAACAATACAGCTTTCAATATCATATTTGTATAGAAATACATGACTTGGAGTTCTTACCATGTTAGACATAGATGTTATGCCTGCAATTGTTTTATGTTATAATCTACTACGCTTACGGGGATGCTTAATGCAACAAGAGCACCGTGTTGTCCCTAGGAGCATTACATCAGTTGCACTCATGGTAAAGACACGTAATACCTACTCTGTTTGGTTAGAAACTCCTTAATGTAACTTTCCATGAGAATATAGTCCTACTGGGTATTGATGCTGCTGTGGAGCATTCAAAATATTTTTAATATTATGCACAGCCGTAACCTCCCACCACCACTGCCTCCATTGCCCTTACATAAGTCTGTAAAGGGACCATTAAAAATCCATTAAGCCTGTTAGTTTGCACAGCTTTCAGGGAATCTTGCTGCAAGTTTTGCTATTTCAACACTTATGGGCTTCTATTAAACACAGCAATCTTTGAGCTAGAAGTGTTGACTGGAATGGCCCATTAAGTGAGAGGTTTCTAGGGGGGATTATGTCTGGGAGAAGGAGGAGGAGATCAGAATTGTAATTATACAAATGGGTCTTGCTTTCTGCATTTTGTTTTTAAAGGAAAAGTGATTTCTGTTATCTCAAGAAGCCCAAAAGCAAAACTTTAAATACTAAATGGATGCTGTCATGATTAAAGTATTTATAAGGGATTCAGGAAACTGATTACAAGTGTTTGACTTTAGATTTCAGAAAAAAAAAGTCACTTAAGAACTGGTCTGGAAGTGCTGACTATCTAAAAAGTTATGTGTATTTAAACCAGAGCTGTAGCTGTCAGGATCTCTTAAAATCAGGTGGTTTTCACTTCTGCAATACAGAGTCAATAATACTTCCTTTTATCCTGCTGTCTATTTGGGTATTAAACTCTTTAGGGTAGGGACAGGCTAGTTGATGACCTATCACAGAATCACAGAATAGTAGGGGTTGGAAGGGACCTCTGCGGGTCATCTAGTCCAACCCCCCTGCCGAAGAAGGGTCACCTACAGCAGGCCGCACAGGACCCCGACAGACCATCAAGGAGAGGTGGGGGAGTTACTCTATATGTGAGGGAGGAACTGGAATGCATTGAGCTTGGCCTGGGGGCAAGTGAAGAAGGAGTTGAAAGCTTGTGGGTTAGAATTAAGGGACAGGCTCACACGGGTGACATTACGGTGGGTGTATACTATAGGCCACCTGACCAGGA
>Ga0065711_1044062_pt1 | contig 14343 bp, 6 predicted proteins | sample Hoacrofraction12_FD_59098 | JGI IMG/M metagenome (GOLD analysis project Ga0065711, IMG submission 59098) | Hoatzin crop microbial communities from Cojedes, Venezuela - Epithelial fraction 12 v2 (version 2) | ecosystem: Host-associated > Birds > Digestive system > Esophagus > Crop | place...
GAGCCATCCCACCACATCTCCATGATGCCAGGGAGCTCATAGCCCTGCAGGCGTGCGCGTGTCTCTGACTCCTCTCATTTATTCCCCAATCTGTGTGCGTTTGCACAGAGGTGTTTCAGTTGGGGCTCCGATGGAGCCGACTTACTGGCTGGAGTTCCTCTGTGCTGCCCTTGAGGTGCTCTCCTGCTGACCTGTGATCCTTCTCCAGGCTCTGGTCATCTACTGCTGGCCCTGGCATCAGACTGGTAGCAGTGGGATGGATTGAGGTCCCCCTCCCCCGGCATCTGTAGTTTAAAGCCCTCTTCACCAGCTTGGCAAGGCTCTGACCAGAGATGCTTTTCCCTTTCTCTGTTGGATGGACCCTGTCAGCCCCCAGTAGAACAGGTTTCTCATCTTTCCCGTAGTCTAAATATGGTTGTCAAAGTAGCATAAATCCATGATAATTCAGATTTGAAATCTCTAGCTCACCTTACATTTTTCTAGTAAGTCTCTTCTCTGAAGGATTTATCTCTTTGGATACATCTTTGGTGCTTCTCCTATTCACCAGTATAACCAAACTTTCTGACTTTAAAAACTACGTATCCTGGGCAGCATGTATGTGAACTTTTGGCTTCCCTAGGTCAAGTATCTGTGTTCTCCAAGCTCCACAAAATGTTAATCTGGCCTGGGCAAAAGATGTGCCTTGCTCTCTTCTGTCCTGGCTTCTGTTCTTCCCAGCAGAGCTGTTCTTTGACCTGGGATCCATCAATTAGCTGAGCATTTGTGAGACAGAGAAGCACCATGGTCCCCTTTCAGGTTTTGTGATGAGATTTGTAATAGACAAAGAGCATATCTTGTAACTGATGTGATTGTGCCTTCTCGTTGCAGTATGTCATCAAGCCTGACTGCTGTTGTGTGTCTAGGTTAGGTTAGGAATCCAGAGCATGATATTCACTAAGCTGTACTTAATAAGCTGCAATTTGACCTTGTCTGCACTTTAATGGGCTGTTTTGGTTGCTTGATTTAAGTAGTAGGAAAAAAGGTGATCCCCACCCACCAATTAAAAAAAAAAATTTCTAGAAATGAGAAGGTTTCAGCGAAGCATGGGTGTCACTGGCACTTGATTGCACCGTGGCATGTATTGTAAAGGGTAGGCTCTTTTAAAAGCATCAAGATTTTTATAAACTGCTCTACATACTTCTGTAAAGTGTATGCTAGAGCACCTCAGAAAAATTAAGACATGTATTTGCATCTTCAAATATTGGGGTTTTTTGCATCTATTCTATTTAATAGAGTTGTTCTCCAAAGCACATACAACTCTGACTTGTGTGTTTTGCCTGGAAGGTACCAGTGATCTCAACTGGCAAACAGGAGCGAGACAGCAGAGTGGAGAACATCTGGGCAGCTGCTCCTCCTGCCCCATGGTGGTGGCGAGCGCTGGTGGTTCTTGCTCTGCTGGAATTGTTCTGTCACATGCAGTTGCCTGTGGTGGTGTGTGGAGGTTTGGGTTACATGTGCCTTTCTAGTTTTCACTTTGACTGTTACATAAAATGGAGTAAAGATGGATTGAGAAGAGATGTGCGTTGGTCAAACACCAGAGGGTGCCACAGACTCACTTTTCAGCCGGTACAGGAAAACTCATAGATGAGAGGTGCACCTGCATTGCTTGGGCTTCTTTTCCAGTGGAATATTCAGTATAAATGTCAAACCTGACTTCATGCAGGGTAATGCTCAGAACTGTGTTCTATTTTCCCTCTTGTCCTGATAGCTTAAATCACTGGAGGCTTATAACGGCTGGGAGAGTTTTTCTTGTTGATTTCTGGGTGTGACATGATCAAATGCAAAAAGCATTACAGGAAGAGGTGTAGAAGGGCTTTACGGAGGGATTGCTGAGGATGAAAGGAAGTCCGTATCCAACAGAAAGGGTCTGCATGTATACTCTGGAATATTTTAAATTTATCACTTTAATAGAATGATTTTTATATCTTATTCGAAGTACATGATACCTCACTTAAAATGACTGAGGTTTGTTTGACCAGCAAAGAAAAAAGAATAGAAGAAGTGCAAACTTAACATGGCTTCTGAAACTTACATTAATCTTTAGTGAGCACTACTGCTAAGGAAAAGTAATGATGGTTTCTTTGGGTTAAATATAATAAGTGCAGCAGTGTTTTCATATATGCAAATTAATCTTTCATCAAGGCTAGTGACTGGGTGACTTATTGCAAGCTTATATCCCAAAGTGGAGAAGCTAGAACTGGTCCTTAAAAACAGTACAGGTAGAGGTGTCTACTTGCATACAAGCTCTTGTCTGTGTGTACTCGCAGGAGAGGCTGTGTGCATGGAAATATTGAAGAAAATAGTAACCTGATAAAGGCTGGTTTTAGAGAATTGAAAATTGTGTATGTAGAAAGGTGGTTAGATGTATAGCATAGGGGTTTACCTCTTGCTTGAGTATTTTGAGTAAGTGCCCAGATTAAAAGCTAAAATGATGTACTGAAACTGAGCACTATACAGTTGTCCATGAGGTGCAAGCATCCTTACTTGAATTCCACAAACAGCTCCATCGGGGTAATGTCAGGTTCCAGCATCTGTAGCTCTGCTAGCTTGTGATGTATGTTCTTGGTGCTAGTTGTGCTGATTTTGTCATCTACTTTATCAGCAGATCAGTGACAGTCACTGTGCTTCGGTGGGATTCTTGTCTCTGCCGCCAGCAAAAGACTTCTCTGTAGTGGTTGTTAAGAAGAGGAAACTGGAGTGTACTTGTGAAGATCAGTTAGCACTCAATTAGCATGCAGTGCAGCTTCATTTACACGCTTCCTGAAAGATCAGGGTCTCTGTTAGGCTGATAGAGCATGAATATATGCCTGGAACTGCTCAGTTGGTGGTTGTGAAGGGGTAGGAGGAGGGAAGCTGTTCTGGCAATGGTGACTTCAGCTTTGAATCGTAACTGTGATCACTTAACCATTCTGACAATCCTAGGGTTTAACGCTTTTCTTAGCACAACGAATTCGGGGCACAAACCTAGTCAGGAAGCTGTGTCTAGTTAGACTTAATGAATGAAGCTGGTTTAAGAATCTGAGCCTCCTTTTCCCTGAACAAATCACATAGAAACTCCTAGCCATGAGGGAACACAAACAAATGGCAGGAGTAGTGGGGAAGGCTGGACTCCTTTACAAGCCAGGCTTTGCTTTCAAACTTCTGGGAGAAGACTTGTGCCATAGGAACCTATTGAAGCCCAAAGGAGAGAAATGCATCTATAGTTTAAGAAGAAGTCCCAACACTTTTCTGTGTCTTTTGAGTATTGCTCTAACTCAGCCTGCGTTCTACTAACTTCAGCTTCTACCTGTTGCCAGTCAGAATACAGCCTCCAAGAGATCCCATTTCTCCCAAGAGTGGCAAGTTTCTGACTAACCCCTTGTTCAAAAGTTAACATAGGCCACACAGTGTTTTCTGAAGATGAACTTTATCAAACCTTGCCAGTGAATACTTTTCAGGGAGGGGTGGGGGTGGTGGTTTTGGTTTTCTGTTGTTTTCCAAATCAAAAGATGTTCAGATTGAGTGCTTCCACCCATCTGTATTAGTAATGCTGACTTGTGTTCTGGTTCTAAACCCTTGGATCCGAGCTGCCGTTAGGGCCTTTGGCACTTTGGGAAGTAAAAAAGGCTTTCTTTCGATGATCTAAACTGAATTGAAAGTACCTTGGGTATTTTCATTGCTGAAGTCTTGCAAAAACTTTTCCCATATAAAATTAATTCAGTATTTTAGCTGAAATGATCTTTTCTTTTTAAAAAGCTGAGGCACACAGGCTATTTGCTTACCATGAGCTTTGCCATTATACCTAGTCTTAGTTATGTTAGCCCTAAATATGCCAGACCTGAGTTTTTATTTTGAACATGTAGACCAAAGCTACTACAGCAGAATCCAGCTACCAGAGGGATGTTAAGAACTAGAGCTCTGACCCTGTTCTTCAGAAGTACAGAATCTTCCCCGCTATGTACCTGAGTATTGTGTGATAGGACTGATTCAAAGGGTAAGGTCTGGTTGGTTCTGTGTACTGCTGACAAGGAGTGTTTGTATCTTATTTTTGAAGGGAACTCACTAGAAGAAAAGTGAAGATCAGGTTTGTGCTAATACTCCTGTGCTATAAGCTTCAGTTCATAGGATAGGCATCTCAGAAAATGGGCTTGTTTATAAGGTTGGTGAGTCACTACTCAACTTTATTCAACACTCGATTCTACCTGATGAATTAAAGTTTTAGAGCAAATTTCAGGCTGTAAGAGCAGTGGTGCAGGAACCAAGTGCTTGCAGGGACTTTTAATCCAGGGTTATCTGTCCTTGGTTTCTGAGCTTGTTCAAAATTTCAATTTCATGAGAAGTATTTGCATGGCTAGCAACTGAGACATTAGTCAAGCTAATGTTTGAGAGACACTTCACTAGAGTGTGAAAGCTTTTAGGAGCTGTCTGTCCTGTCCACATGCACACTAAACATCTTTCGTATAGGGATAGCTTCCAAGGTATGTGAATGTGGCTGTTTGTTGATAGTTGAGAGGCTTTTTCTTTGTATCTATTCTGAACAAAGCATAAAATGTTGGTTCTCTCTTTGGTAGAGATGAAGATGACATAAATGATGTGACTTCTATGGCTGGGGTCAATCTTAACGAGGAGAATGCGTGCATTTTAGCAACCAACTCTGAGCTCATTGGTACAGTGATCCGCTCTTGTGCAGATCAACCTTTTCTCTCCTCAGAAGTGCTTCGGGAGAAGATCTTGAACATAGGTGAGAACAAAGCATATGTAACAGATATGTATGGATGTATTGTTTCCTTGCCTGTTTCATCAGCCAGCCTCCCATCTTTGAAGGCGGAGCTGGAACTATTAAGATCTGCCATCTCAATTCATGTGTTTCCACCAAGCTGTAATGAGTTTTTACTTCCCCTTCTAGGCAACAACCGTTCTTTAACATGTCTTTTTACATGGAAATAGTCTGAAGCACAACCAGAAAAAAGATATTGGTGCCACTTTTACATGTGAGGACTGAGCAACTTTATTATTCTTAATGGAACACGTAACAACCATATAGATGCTAATGTGAAATCGAACACTTAAATGTACTTTTCTGTTTCTGCAGCTCCTAACTTCATGCATTACACTGACTTTCCTAACAGGCTTTGCATGCCTCAGCGTGTTCAGATACATATACTCTGTTGACCAACATTGCAGATTCTGCCCATGGGATTAGGGAGAAGTTTCAAACTGCCAATATACAAAGGGCAGACCTTGGTTTACAACTCCTTCTATGGAAAAATCTTTCACTAATTTTATATGAAAGAGATGTTAAAGCTGTTTGTATCAGTGAATAACACCGTGGAATGTATATTGAATGGCTGAGACTAAACTGTGATATAAAGTTTTTAGTGTATATATCATCTCAGCTGTTAGTTTCTGAGCAAAATAATAACTGTTGCTTAGCAATGTTGTATGATGTCAGAGCAGGGAGCGCGCATTTGTATAGCACCACACCAATTGATCCCACTGCTGTCTACAGCAAACTGGATGGATGTTGCTCAACTCCTTGCTCCTGTTCTCTGCCTGGTAGCTTGCCATACTGGAACAGTGAGTTTTACACCTAAGCATTCAGGAAAGCCTGCAGTTCGTATGTGCAGTCATAATTCTGTCACAGTGGTTTAACCACGTGATCTCAAAGTCTGTCTACACAGATCTTGTTCTTAGTCCAAACTGAGCAGCTCGCTTGTGACGAGCATGTAGCCTGCAAATGCTATCTGCTATCTCAGTACACCCTGCACTAGTTAGCTGGATGTGCCATCTGAGCTGTGTGGGGCGTAGCTGAGTGAAATGTGTGCTGTGCTACTAGTGGAAAAGGGAAAATACACATTGAAACTGGAGCCCAGAAGCTTTTCTCAAAATTCAGTGGAGGGTTAACCAGTCATCCGTGGGAAGTAGATGTAAGGAAAAATAGAGCTCTACAAAAACATAAATAATTGTCTAGTTTGAGGTGTGAAGACAATTCGCTGAAAGACAGAAAATACAGCCTGGCTGTTTCATGGCTGACCTGGTAGCTGTTCCACATGATTAATAATAATAATGATGATGATGATAATTCATGTCTTAAATGAAAAGTGTTTTGACTGCAAGGAAAGGAATGCTGTCAGGGAGTACAGCAGCTCAGAAAACAAATGCTACTGCTCTTGAACCAAGCCCTCTTTGGTTTAGGAAGTGTGTGTGGGAAGGTCTTGAGGCTTGGAGGGATTTTGTTTTGTCTTTAAGTTGATGTTTCAGTATTCTCATAGTGTAGTTGGAAACTGCTGAGGAAGTGTTGAAAGGCGCTTGAGCAAAACGAGCGTTGCACTCAGCTGAGAAACAGACCAGTGCTTGCTCGCCAAGATCAAACAGTGGGAACCCTTTGGTCGTATCGGGGAAAACATTGTAGATTCTCCCTGTCTTGTGAGATTGTTATTAGTTTTCAGTTAGAGTAGCAAAGGCAAATGAAATAGGTGATTAGTTTTTTTTTAGAGTACTGTTTATCCATTCTTAACACTCCACTTGGCAATAAATACTGATATGGGTTTTGAAGGCGTGCTGTATATTGCATCATAAAGTATTACAGCCGCTGTAAATGCAGTGAGGGGCAAGGAAAAGCGCTTCTGATGGGTACGGCGTATTGAGTAAGTGTGTGTGAAACTGCTGCCTGCCATGTCTACCGGGGAAGACCTGCTGCCACCCAGGTGTCTTGACGGAGTTGTGTTGAGTGATCGATGGTGTCACCCACAGGAAGGCTTCTCCGCCAGCAGCCTGCAGTGGCAGGAAGGTTGTGAAGGTCATGCCCGGCTCTGGGCACGGGGCTGGGACAGCTTTGCCCGGAGCTGTCTCCAGCCTCTGTCACAGCTGCTGAAACGCAGAGAGGCAGCAGCAGCCCGAGAGAAAAGGTTGAAGGTGATGGCGTGATGACCCTGGCTGGACTTCATCGGTGGTGTCCAAGCTGCTGCCGTGGGATGGTGGGGTCTGTCTGCCCCGTGCTGGTTGGTCGAGGCACGTGAGAGGGTCCCGTGTGCCTGGAGTGCGCTGCAGAAACAGTCCCTGCTCATCGAATAAATGTCATGAGTTGTTAACAAGTATGGTGTCAAGCAGGGCAAAATGTAATTCTCTATTTTTTTTAATTACTGGAATTAACAGAATATGGCACTAATTTCTACAGCTACCGCTTCTCCCCCTCCCTGAACATGAAGCTTGATTTGTGTTCTTATTAACTTTGTCCTATAAATGACCTTGCAAGGAGAGTGGTTCTGGAGGCTAAGTGAAACAATGTCTATATTTTCTGAAGCTCCAGGCTAAGTTTTATTAATGTAATGTCTAAGATCTTTGAAGTTGTGACTTTACCAGGAAAATCATAATCTCCAAACCTTTATTCATAATGGGTATGACTTCCAGGGGGAACAGAATACCTGCTGTGCTAATTATTTCAATTATCAGCTACTACTAAAACACGTAATGGATTTTCTCTGCTTCCACAGGTAAAAGGCATGACATTATGGAACTTAACTCTGATGTTGTGAACTTGATCTCCCACGCTACACAGGAGAGATTACGAGGGCTCCTAGAAAAACTAACTGTAATTGCTCAGCACAGAGTATCAACCCACAAGGTAAAGGAAATCATTAAGCAAGTTTTGCACCAAAGTTTTCCTGCTTTGCAGCCTTGAAGGTAAACCTCTTCCAAGTATAGACACATCATGTGCTATATGTGCGTTTTCAATATCTACCAAAGGCTGTTTTCTTTTAACTGTTTATAGCCTCTAACTATTCCTTACGTTTTCCATTCGACTTGTTGGGTAGGTGTTCTTAAAACCTAGCAAAAGAGTGAATGCATGCGTTTCTAGTCTTCCATAGAAGTGGTGCCTGTTATACAAGATCTGTCTTGCACGGTAAATGTAAAGCTATTTTTGAGTGCGCTTGGTGGTCCGGTTGATTTAAGAGCTTGTATTTGCTTTATGCATTTACTGTTGGTGGAACTGCTGTATTGGCTCAGTAAAAAGCTTGGGAAACTGAAATGAGTTTTTTATTTTTAGAAAGTGTTCCATGTGAAGGCAGAGACCCGTTTGATCTTAAAGTTTCCAGAACTTTTTTTCTGCCAGTGCTACTTAAGATTCCCTCCCCTCCCTCTTATATTAGCTTCATTCATTATAAAATATATTGAGTTCCAGTGAGCCAGTATCCCTTAAGATGCTTGTATGATGCAAGTGTGAAGCAATAACTTACTGGTGGCTGAAATAGCTCTTTGAGGCTTGCTTTTTGTCATTCAATAATAAGATATTAGTTCTTACATTTTTTTAGTATCAAGCTGTTTTTAGAAAAAAAGTTGGAAGTTAGAAGCAGATGTATATGTCAACTCAAGTTTGTGTTTGTTTGGGTGTGGTTTTGTGTTTTTTTTTTTTTTACAGGTATGTTATACTTTGTGAAATTTAACAAGAGCAACTAACTGATGGGGTAGGAGTTATTTTTGTACTGAACACTTTTTATAGGGTTTTAAGCACTGGAGAAGCAATAGTAAAGAGCAGGAACTATTTAGAAAGTTCCAAGTATTTATAGTGATGTCTGGAGCAGTTGGAAAATGCTGTTCCTTGCCAGAAGAAGATGCAGTAGAAAAAAAGCTAATACAGAAAAAGTACAGAGTATTTTAGGAGAAGTCTTTGGAAATCTGCACATGTTCTGTGTTGTCTCTGCAATGTGGGAGATCCAATAGAGCTCGTGAGCAAAAGAGAGGTGGAAGCTGCAGTCCTGAGTCACCAGTAGGACTTAGTATCTTGCAGACAATAAAGACACAAGGGAATGGTTTTGGACAGTGGGCTTGATAGGGCCGATTTCTTTCTCATTGAACTAAAGCAATAGAAAAACTGATAGGTTTTTGTCTGATTGAGTTGCCAGAAGCAATGATAAAATTGTAAGACTGCAATAAGCTTTCTTTCTTTTCTACTTTTCTCAAAAACAAACAGAAAGATAATGGGGATAATAATCCTAGAGGCACAGGTACCCTCTTTCAGTAGGAAGATGGTATTACACTGCAGAGGAGTGTCCTACAGGATTGCGTTTGTGACTAGTATTATTGTGAGAGATGCTGACAGGCTTTTAGAAATCTTAAGTTCAAGAACAGAACACTACAGGGTTTTGGAGCCCTGTGATGTATTTAAGTAGCGGTCAGGCACTGGAATAGGCTGCTCAGGGTGGTGGTTGAGTCCCCGTCCCTGGAGGTGTCTAAAAAATGTGTAGGTGTGGCACTTCAGAATGTGGTTTAGTGGGCATGGTGGTGTTGTGTGGATGGTTGGACTTGATGATCTTAGAGGTCTTTTCCAACCTATGACTCTATGATCTATGTATTTACACAGCCCTATATTCGATCTTCCCCAGTGCTTGCCTCTGTCCTCTTTCCCTCTAGTCCATCAACAGGTACCAGTGTGCAATGTGGGCTCAGTGTAATTCAAGAGAATTACCTAGAGCCTTCCCAAGAGGATTGGGTAGTTGCCGTGTAAGGCTTTGTACTGGCCTATTTTCATTATAAAAAGATGGACAGTAATAGGGATAGAGGTGTGGTGAAACCTAGATAACTATTGTTAGGGTAGAAGTTGGTGTAAAAAGCCAATAATTCATGGGATTGTATTCAGGAAACTGTTCTTCACAGTTTGCTCAGCTCATGCCTAGCAGCTTACATCTGATGGGCAGCCCTTGCACAGAGTGAGTTGGTGTGATAAAAGCTTAATACCATGCCACCGTGTAGACTTGCCAACTTGTTGCCCTTTTTTGCTAAAAATAAGAAAAAAAATATATATATACATATATATGTAATTGGAAGTTACTAACTTAATTAGGATTAAACAATGATGGTGGTCTCTATCTGAAGTAGGAATAGTCTCTCAGATTGTTGTAAACTGCTCTCTGTGCTGTGACTCTTCTTACAGTACCTTTGTAGAGCCTTGGTTAAGACCATAATGGCAATTAGCTAGCTAATTTTGTTCCTCAGCTGCCTCCTTCCTATAATCTGGAGAACTGCTGAGGTGTAAGAGTATGCATGTGACACAACATGATACCAAAGACCAGAATTAATTGTGACAACTGAACAGTACAGTCATTAAAAATCAGTTTTTGATGCGGGTGGATTCAGCACAGTGTGAGATGGCTGCTGTGTTTGGGGCCCGTGAGCACGTGGCTTCGAGAGGCATGCGGTGGTACCGTGCTACAAACACTCTTCCGTGAAAACGTTTTCCCCGTGTGCAGCAGCAGTGAAACACTGCAACGCCAAACCGCACTGTCTGTAGCACGATGTGGTGTGGCAGCTGCATTGGTTTCGGGGTAAGCTCTGAATGGTGTGAAGGAGCGAGCACTCCGAGAAGTGCAAACAGCCAGTGCCCTCCTACTCGCCCTGTGCTGCCATCACGCTGCGGAGTGCAGCAGTAACTTGAAGCTTTTCTGTTATTAGCTTGTTTTAGGGGTTGACTATAGAAAAGCCAAAGCTTAATAGATTCCCACGTAGTAGCTGAGCCTCTGCAACTGCCTGTGTTCCTGCTCTGTCCCCAGCAAAGCTGTTCAATGCGACTTAAACTGTTCAGATTTCGTGGGACAACTGGTCTTTGTGGGATTCTTCCAACTCCTTCCTGGCGGACTGAAGTGGAGCGCAACTTCCATGTACGTGGGTTTTACCTTTGTGCCCCTGGACATGCGATACCTTCCTGGTGCTAAACCACAAGTGCCTTAGTCAAGTTTCAGATTCATTTCCAGGCATGTGACAATCTCGGACGGAGGGTGCATAGTGCAGACAAGGCGTATGGCGGTTCTTGAAATTGTTGCTAGCTTTCTTCTCACTAAAGGCATACCTGGAAATGCTTTGCTTCAGTGTAAACTCAACATAAAAATTTTGATAGGAATTGCCTGTGCTTTAGAGCGCATCCACAGAGAGGTCTTGAAGAAGAAAAAAAGTGTGGAGGAATGAATTTCATAACAAGTTTGTATAGATGCACTAATGTGCTATTGTTGTGTGAAAGCAATAGCTTCTTTCAGGATAGCGAAGTGAACTCTGGGTTAAATTTAGCTCAGTTAGTAAAAACAACTTTTTAGCTGTCAGATACACAAGTTCATCTTTGGCACATACAAATCTAACCACACTCTGTATTGTGGTTATGTGCTTTATTTATCACTACGTTAATTTCTGTTCTCAGTTACGCTTGTAACATCAGTTTTGTTGGGATTGCACTGTTGTAGCTGGGGACAGTTTGGTCTTATGTGAGGAAGTTTAAACTGTTATATGGACAAAACCAACTGGCTTTGTCATAACAGCATTGGCTATGAGTTATGAACAAGTATACAATATAATGTTTTCTGTCTAAGCAATTCAGTGCTAGATGATCACAGAGAACAAGCTTAATGAGTAGGACAAAATACAGCTGCAGGTGTTCCTCTTCGAAAAAGACCTGAAATGAGTATTTTATTACTGTTATGAATGCACCCATTTCTTGTCCCATATAAGCTCATGGTAGTGCATTGGGGTGCTTCTGGTTGAAAGGCTTGTATTTCCAATTGGCATAGAGTCTTGGATTTGGCTTTAAAAACTGGAGTATCTAACGCTGACTTTGGGCATTCCAATGAGAAACACTTCTAAACTTCAGAAAAAATAATCTGGTAATATGACTTTCTTCTTTGTCCCTTTAAAAGGATTGTGACATGGTGGTGTATTATTAACTGCTGCTTCAAAACAAATTGTACTAATGTACTGAGACTGATTCAAAGTAATCTCTTAATGTTTTGTGGGGAGCAGTAAAAAAAATTATCTCGAGCAGTAACAGAAGAGGGGGCAAATGTTTGGACTTTTTTTGCAGAGCCACAGACTCTGCTTGAGAAAGAATACCAGAAGAAGGATTGATTTCATGCTCTGGCTGGGTTGTGAGAATTCAGATTGGGAGACAACGATGCCCCACAAGAAGGCTTTTACTTTCCTTCCAGCTTTTAAAAGTGTATGACTGGGTGTGGATGGAAGTGTTTGAGTATGGTGTCTTTGAAAACTAAAAATTTAGCAACTGAAGTCACTGACAGTCCATACAGTTAAATATACCCTTGCCTAAAATACAGCTGTAAAATATGCTGTGCTTATTCCAGAATAGTTGTATGTGAAGGTTGCTTCATTAAAGTGCGAGATTGGGGTAGTGTAGACAAAAGAGTTGCTGAAAGTATATAGTGTGTTTGGCTGGTAAAAGCCCAAGGATAAATTTCTCCAGAAAAGACGAGTTCACAAAGTGACAGAGAAAGAAGATGACTCTAGAGCAGTGTGTTAGTGGTACAAGTAGGTGGCACGGATGTGCCTCATCTAAAATGGGCTCCATGCCTTGTTTTGCCTACTGCCTTCAGGCCAACGCATGGCTTAAATAGCCTGTCTTTGGAAGAGCAGAATAGTAAAAGCAAGCCAGTTGACCACACTTCTGATCTTTCCTTTCTCTGTCTTCTTTCCAGTCGAAAGTAAAACTAAACTCAGGCTTTCCAGTGAGGGAAAAAATATTGTGTAAAATAGACTACTGTTTGCTGGTTTTTAGACCAAGACATCTCTAGTCTTGTTTCAATGCATGCATGTCCCGTTATTGTTGGAACTAGTCATTGGTATTCACTGGCCCAGCTTTGTATAGAGGGCTGGACCAGATGACTTCCACAGGTCACCTTTCTTTCGACACAGACTTTTCTATGACTTGAGAGCATCCACTGAGGCAAAAATATGTATTCCTAAAGCTGTAATAAACCTTACATAATTTATCTCACTTTCCCCACCCCCAAGATTCATTATAACTAGTTCTAAACCACCCTTCCGCTCCATAACACCACTTTTTGGAAATACCAGATGATACTTATTTCAAATGCTGGATTCAATGGCTGAAACTAGAAGCTTATAATACAATTTTTTTTTTCTCTCTCTTTAAAGGGGAAAGGATGTGATGTTCTGCTGCTTTACAATTCTATTTTTCCCCTTAATCTGTCCAGAAGATAGTGTTGTGCATATGTTTACTAGATATGAAGTTGCTGTTTAAAACAAAATTTTATCTTTTAGACTAAAATCTTTAATGTTGTTATAGTCGATATAGACTAAATGTTGTTAATGTCACTTGTTCAATAACCTCTTACTAGTCACAGATGCCAAGAAACATGCTGCAGTGGAGAGGAGATGTGTAAATGACTACTACCACCCGAAGTCTGTCTAAAACACCCTACACTTTTCAGCTTTGAAAAAGTGTTACTCTTTTCAGATTGTTCACATTGCGTTTATTAGCTCTAGTGGTGTGTATAAAAGCCTGGTTGTCTATAACAAACTTCTCTTTCCAGGGGAGTGATAGGTACATCGTATCTAGTGACACCAGAGCACAGCTGAGATTTCTTGAAAAGCTTGATCACCTAGAAAAGCAGAGAAAGGCTGAAGAGGAACGTGAAATGCTGCTTCGAGCAGCCAAGGTAAGATCTTTACTTCTTGCTTTCCAAGGAAATAGTGGTGTCCTTCAGACTGGTGAACATATTCAGGTTTCTCCTATTTGTGCTTTAAATGTAGTAACCATTAACCCTGTAACTAGAAATTCATGATGTTTAGGACAGCTTAGGCTATACAGAAAAGGATTTTAGCTTTTTACATTCTTAAAAATCACAGAAGTTCTTTCAAATATGTGGTGGGGTAAACTCTTCTTTTGAGATTATTCCTACTGGGAAAATGAAATAAAAGAAGCATTCACGTAGCCATGGACATCCTTCCTGGCTCTAATTCTGGCTCTGAAATTGCCATGTATTTCTCCATAACTGTGTACGGCACTGTTTGAAAATATGGGCTCACTATGCTTGTTCAAGCTGGAGCCTGGTGATATCCGCTGCCCTGCCAGGTGTATTTGTTTTCTATAGTCAAGATCAGAGGGCTAGCCTTGGAGCTGGTACCCTGGTAACCGTGAACCCCTGACAGAGCCACTGCTACTGCGGAATAAGTACACTTCTTCCCCCTTCCCTCCCCTCAGGAATGGGAGGAAAAAATACAAAGAAAATCAGTAGATGTTGCTCCATCAGGTGTGACTTGATCATCTTCTGTTTTTTGATTTTATTTCAAGCTGAATTCTGAAGCCCCTTGGATGGAAGACTAATCTGGAGTTGAAAGAATCGTGTTGTACTTGCACGAGTACGACTCCCTTTCTTTCCTATACTTCCTGTCCTTGTTAAGTGTCTGCTGCTGACATGAACAACATCATGCCTAGACTGGACCTGACTGACAGTGTTAGCATCATTTTCAGCTTAATCTTGCCTCCGGCTAGAGCAGAGGCAGCCGGCCCAGATGAGGAGGGGGGGG
>Ga0065711_1010972_pt1 | contig 14342 bp, 9 predicted proteins | sample Hoacrofraction12_FD_59098 | JGI IMG/M metagenome (GOLD analysis project Ga0065711, IMG submission 59098) | Hoatzin crop microbial communities from Cojedes, Venezuela - Epithelial fraction 12 v2 (version 2) | ecosystem: Host-associated > Birds > Digestive system > Esophagus > Crop | place...
GGGGGGGGGGGGGAATCTATTTTCTTCACTCACACAAGACATTTTACAAATTGAAATATATTTAATGTAGTAATTCCATGTATCTGATGCAATTAGTTTAAAAAAATTCCCATCTTTCAGATAACTCCACATCAAATTGGTTCTGTCCACCTAGCTGAATAACTTGGCATGCCAAAGGATATCTAGTTGTTCTAAAGTGTAAAGGAAGACTTGTTACTATAGGTTTTATGGGTCTAGAATTAAAGCTTCAAACACTTATGAAACTTAACTGTTTCAGTAAAGAGCGCCCTTTCTTTGACATACCCTTTTCTCAAGTCATCACTCACCCTTTCCAAACCTCCAACATATTAAGAAATACAAAGTAACTTTTATTTCCAGCTCAATATAGAAACTGCCCTGAGCTGCAGTGCCTCAAGTACTACTCTTGGATGGCACTGTACTGTGAGCGCCCAATTTTCACTCACATTTAGAGTCAAAGATTTTGTATTTAGCTCAAGTCTGCCTTGAATTTGTATGCTTTATGACAGAGAACTCGCTAGATAAATCTGAGTCCAACATTGCGTATTTCAGACTGTGGTTTGCACTGACCACGTAGCGGAACCCAGGGAACAATAAAACACCTCAGTAAATAAATATATTTCTACTAACAGCTTTAATTACATCTATTAGCAAATGAGTACAATATTTTTTCTGATAAATCAAAAGGTGAAAATAATACCCAGTTTCCCCACTGTAATTCACTGCTTAAACAATTGCTGAAGTTAGATTTTCATTAGGCTTTTGTCAATAAAAACCAACAAGGTGTTAAAAAAACCAAAACCAAGAACACAGACCCCATTCAAACACAATAGAATGAATTTGATCACGTTACCAAAGCTTGTAAACAATACTTCACTGGAGGATAATGACTACTGAGGTCTTGATCAGGTTAAGAAAGGCCCAGTATCTCTTCCTTATAACTATCACAAAAAGCTTCAGGATAGCTCCAAATTAAGTATTTTTCTCAGTGTGGACTCAACAAAACAAGCTTGTTCTGAGCTTCTGTCCTGTCCACCATACGCTTTTATTTTTCAGCTTACTTGCGTGCTTCTGGTCAACTATTGAGTCAATTTAGTTACAAGAGCTTGATACTTGGAAGTTAGCTTGCTTGAGCAGGTTGAACTAGATGACCTCAACAGATTTTTTCCAACATGAATTACCTTGCGATGTCAACTGTGGTGAAAGAAGTCATGGCACAGTCAGCTTTTCAGACAGCTCTGATTGTTATTTATGCAATCATTCGCAAGAACAAAAATAGTAAGTGTTACTATTAAGAAAATGCCAGCAGCAAATTGCATTTACTTACTTCAGTAACATCTGAATGTAAATCACATACAGTGAACTACACTGACTGAAACCTCTCTGACTGTAAATTAACTCCAAGACCAAAATTCTAACCCAATTATGTTTTAACTCTGCTACCAAAAAACCAGTGTACAAGTCGGTAGGCGTTTTGTTCTCTCACCCAAGTTTGGCAGTTTGTTTTTCCATCTAGACTTGACAGCCAACAGCATGCTAGAAATAGACCTACAACTTCTTAAAACATTATTCAGAAATGTTTGCAGCTGCTACTACAGCAGAGAAACATCCAGAAGTCATCTAACCCAACACATTATGTAGTTCAATTTAGAGATGTTACCATCTGCACAGCACTGATGTACTGTTTCTGTTCTACGTAGATATGTGCCAAATTCAGCCACACATCACTGATATCTGCTGTTGCCTCTCTCACTTGGGCAAAAACATCACGAGCTTCACGGAAATATCCTTTATGCGCCAAGACAGCTCCTAAGGGGAAAGTAATATGTACAGCATAAGCTTCCAGGTTCGTGTACTCCTACCAAAGAAAACAAAATATTACCTGAATAAAGTTCCCCATTGAAACCTAAGTGACATAACTGCCATATAAAAGCTATTCTTTCCTGTGCTCCACCACATAACGTTCAGGCCCTGCTAAAACAATTCCATATTAAAGCATGAAATATAAGACTATCATCACGTCTGAAGGAAAACTAGAGTCTAATATTCACCTATGCCATTAGCAGCATACAAATTCTTTGGATCATTTCTGAGTACTTGCTTGTAGATTGCTAGTGCACGGTCTTGATGACGCTTCTCCTGCAGAAAGAAGTATCCCAATTGATCACTCATTTCTATAATGGGGTATTAAAAAGATCTACCCAGAAGTTCTATGGCCTGTAAGATGCCAAACAGGCATCAATAAAAGGCTCCAAGTAGCTAACAGCATACAAAAATTAAACAAAATCACACACAGGGCAGACAGACACCCATTACTTTTTCTCTGTCTCTTGTGGGTTGATGTAGAGTCTGCAGCCAGACGTTGCCAAGAGCCAGCATGGAATACGTATCATTTTGTGTGGAGGGCTGTTTCAATATCCTTTCAAATTTCTTCTGTCCTGGACCCCACTCTTGTTTAGCCAAATGAAGATTGCCAATCAGAGACCAAGCATCTGGATGGTCCTAAATAAAAATTCACTGTAAGTTGCAAAAGCACTGTTTTCCCTTGCAAGGTTACTTTTCCAAGCACAAAATACTATTTTTCTTAGAAAGAATTCAATCTTTAAAAAAAAAAAAAGAAACTAACAAAATACACAGAGCAAATTACAGCAGTTCTCTCTTCTTCCCCCGGTTTATGTGAACAAACAAAATAAAAATGCAGCAAAAGGAAAATAAAATTTTAAGTTAGTATTTCAAGCATTTTAACTTCGAACACTTAAAGCGTTACAAACCTGATTTATCTGAAGTGCTTCTTTAAACCAATCAGAAGCCTCATAAAAATTTCCTTTATCCCTAGCCATAGCTCCCAAACGTAAGTAGCCTAAAAATAAAAACAGAAAATAAAATAAACATCAGGAAACAGGCTAAAGTCATCTCAAACAAAGAAAATATTGGCCATGCATGAATTTCAAAAGCAATCTTTTTCTTGATCTGCTAAGGACAGCAAACATTAAAGACCCCTTGCATATTCTATTCACAATAAGACACACCACATGAAGAGGAATGTCCATCCACAGTGGCGATACAGAAATTGCAGATTTCTAACAGTTAATGTTTTTTAATTGGTTTCATAAGCTAAAGACGATTGAGAAACCTCAAAGAAAGAAGGATACACCAGTTACATAATTCTCCTCTCTCCACTTTAAACAGCTCTCCCATCTTCGCAAGCTTTGGGAAGAGTAACAGTTAGCAGGTGACAATGGAAAACAAGCAGTAAAAAAGCTACAGATTTATAGACTGGGGCATGCTGCTAGCTGCAGCTTGTTGAGCAAGGGCTACCATCTCACCTTTGCAGCAAATACCACAGGTCAGTTACTTGGGGGCAAGAGGAAGAGCAGAGTGAGTAGAAAAAACTGTGGAACTAAAATACCAAATGTTTCTTACAATCAACGTAATTAGGATGTTCTCTTAAAATGTTTTTATACAGCTTTTCCGCTTCATGAAATTCACACATCGCCTCATATAGTCTGGCAAGGTTATAGGACGTTGTTACAGAGATAGCATTGTAATAATGCTCATCATGTTCAGCTTCTGCTTTTGCACGATCCAGTGATGCCAAAAAATATTTCTAAAGTACAAAAAGAAAAAAAGGAATAAAGCACTCCAGAATATTCTTAAAGGAAGACTTCTGGGTGATCAAGAAACTCAGTTCAAACTTTGTGTAATTACATACCTTCGCTTCTCCTAGGTTTCCCAGCCTGAAGTGCAGAGCACCCACATTATTCAAAATCTCTGGTGGGACATCAGCCTGTACTTTCTCTTGCAGAATGCGTGTGGCTGTACCATAGGCTGACAGTGCACCCTTTACAAGGAAGGGGAAAGGTATGAAAGAAGTAAGAGAATGAGCTCTATGTGCTCTTATGAAAAGCACACACAAAAGCTTCACCAAGTGTGTATTAATAATACCTGTATATCAGTCTGTTCTAGAATTTGAGCTAGCTCAATCCATGCCTCTACATCATCAGGATATTGTTCTGTTACTTTCTTTAGATGTCCCTGAAAAACAGCAGTAAATAATTATGCCTCTTTGTTGACACACAAACTTATTTTTAAAAATAATTTTAAAAACGTCAAGGTATTAACCTTAACACTAAACAGATATACCCATACTGCAAAACAAGACATCCTAAACATATGCACAATTTGGTCACCAAAAAACTGCATTAGTTTCCTTCCTTTATTATTGTATTTTTCTGCAGAATGTAACACCTGCTTAAAGTCTTAGAGAAGCAGAAACTATTAAACCAACATGAGAAGCTAGAAAAGTGATGTCTAAAGTTTTTTTGCATTTATTTACCCAACCATATAGATTTAAAAATTCTTTCATTTAAAAACATAACATTGTCCCTCCAAATAAGCAAAGACAAGCTCTTTCTGGAAATCGCTAATTTGCTATCTTCATGAAATCACTAGCTAACTTACCGCCTTCAGAGAATTTTAACATATATGGGAAGAATGCTGCCATTTTCACAATATCATGGGGCTCCTAAATTCCTGGAGTTGCTTTAGCCAGAGCCCTTTAGGAGTCTCAGTTTTGTCCAGAAGCTGTGACTCTCCACAATTAAGAGCATCTCTCATGAAGCCAATATTAAATATCCTATACCTACATCCAAGTAACCTTGAGTTTTACATAACTTAATGTACAGTCTGATTTCAAGTTCTACTCTTGTATGTAAAAGTATGATGGCGGCAGAAGCAAAACTCACCTTCGCAATATCCCGTTTCTCCTGGTCTTCTGAAGCTGCATAAAGAGATCCAAGGATTTTCATAGTCTCATAATTGTTAGGATAGGCTTTCAAAACCTTCTCAAAGCATTGTGATGCATTCTCTTTGTCCCCTCGATAAATGTACATTTGACCCAGTCCAAAAAATGGAAGTACAAAAGAAGATGAGGCAAACTGAGTGGCCTGGTAATAATACTGGAAAGCTTGATCATAATCTTCCTAATTAAAAAGACGTAAATAAAGAACAGGTATTGTTTTCACAGGTAAGCTTTGTATAAACTTTTATAACTCAGATTTTTAAGTGTCATCTCAAAGGGGACTTCAAAAACTGCCCTACCTGTACATGAAAAGACCTAGCCAGCTGATAACAACTCTCTGCCTGCATTGCTTCAACTTCTGTATTATGGAAAGCATGAAGAGCCAAGTGTTGTACTTTACCGTAGTCCTGAAAAAAAGGAAGTTCAATGAAATTTTAAAGCCTTCACTTTATGGTCAAGTGTTTTATTGTTTAAACAAGCATAGCTGGAAAATACAAGAAAGCTTTAGCCATAGCACTGACTAAACTAATAACAATAGATTTAGTTTTAGTGGTTACTGTTCTTTTCTCTATTTCATATTTTAAAACATGGAAGAAGGGGGAAGAGGAAAAAAATAAATCCAAAAACCCTTCAGGACACAAAGGTGACCTTGACTTAAGAAAAAAGTGTACTTTTTCTTGGCTTTCTTCAGAAAAGTTTATACAAAATTTAAGTCAAACACTTCACCCATTAAGATTAACAGTTCCATATTAGGCACCACTTAGCCTGATGAAATGAGATTGAATCTAACACTGGAAGCCTTGCTGTTCAGAGATTATCAACTACTAAATTGTAAAATTCCATAGACCTCTTACCTTCTTGAAGAAGAAGTGATTAGCCAAGTGATTCAACACCATCGGATTACTGGGATCAATTGTGTAAGCCCTAGAGAGGAGTTGAACACCATTCTTGATGGAATCAGCCTAAAAGAAACATTGACAGGTATCAGCAGCATCTCAATAGCTGTATGTTATTAACATCGTCAAAACTATTCTTCAGTCTAGGCGGCTGCAGGAACTCTGACAAAACCTTGCTGGACTCACAGGAAAAAAATTAAATTCAGCTACTAGCTTTTCTCCCTGCAGCATACAGACAGAAAATGGGAAATGAAACCACCATGCAGGGATGAAAAAGAGCAGAGCAGCACTTTCTACGGAAAACAAAACAAACAAACCTTAGTCTTGGTGTCCTTTGACATTTCACACTTACACCCTGATAGCCTCCCTTCTACTGTTCAATGTCCTCGGTTTCTGCTTGGTTTAGATTTCAGCCTTTTACACAATTCGTTGAACAGTGAAATGAAAATATTCTCATGTTCAAATTCTAAACAAGAACTTCAGACATTGAATTGAGTTACTAAAACTTAAGTTCTAATTAAAAAAATGATACAAGTTTGTGATGTTTACATAGGGATATCTTTATATCAACTTATTCTTTTCTAAAGAAACTTCACAGTTTAAAGGAAGTTTTCCATGGGTACATATTTGACTTACCTAGAAGTTCAAATACCTAACTGATAAAGTTAACTGCTATTTATTTGGGACACCCATGAAATCTATATCACAAGCATGTCAACTTAAATCTGTATTTATTTCTGAATAGAAACACCAAGAATGGTATCTAGTAATCATGTAACATCTGTGCTTTACTTTACAATTATTATCAGCAGAGAGCTATCTTATCAGATCAGCTTTTATGAGATTGAGACATAAGATCAAGACCAATAGACAGATAAAAAACATAATTTGTTTGAAAAGGCACTATCTTTCCAAACCTAGCATAACGATATACCTTGATCAGTAGACACTATATCATTCTTCGTTCAATTTTCAAAGGCAAAGAGGTTTTATAATTACACTATTTGTATGTCCAAGTTCTCCAATAATTTGAGTCTCACATCCAATTTCAACCAAACCCAATAGATGGTTAGAGGTCTCAAAGCTGCTAAGCACTTTCATTAAAGAAAACCAGAAATAAGACAGACCTCAATGAGAACACAGTGTAATCACAACCTTAATTTGACATCATAACATCTTCTAGGAGGGAGAAACATTAGAAATATCCAAGCACAGAAGAGATGTCAATTAGTAGTTTGCAACTCAGAGAGTATCTTTTCCCCAGAGAAAGTGTTCTTCCTTCCCCATGTCAACTCTTCAATGTTATACTAACTATGCAGTGCAAGTTGTCAAAACAGTTTGAAGCAAAGCACAGATCATACATTTCTTACAAAGAACAAAAAACATATTTGAGTGGCTCAGCTTTTAATCACAGCTTTTCAAAACTATTTTTCAAAGCTTAAGGTGAGTGGGCTCATCCCTTGACTTTGGTCAAAATACCTTCAGGAAAAGAAAGAGATACCAGGTTTCATTATTTTCTCACTCATGAAATTATTAAAATTTGACTTTAGAGTATTTTTAGTTGTGCCTCTAGTTTTAGGAAAGAGAACTCTCGTGTCCACATGTTTTGGAATTCTTCATGGAAGTCTTCAGATTTCTTTTTTTCCCCCACGAGGTAGTAAACCAAGTAGTTTTCAGACTTTCTGTGCTAACAAAAGATCTTTCTAGGGACCTATGCATTCTACAGATAGCGTTAACAGTAATTTTTAGCAACATACAATTAAGTAACAATTTTTGATTTTTAAAAATACTTAAAGGTCCCATCCTCCACTGATAACTTCCTTAGCGTGGATTAACCATCTCCAATCTTATGATCCCAATTTAACTACATAAGCATATGTATTTTTCTAGTGATACAACATCTAGAGAGGTAGGATCACCACTTGACTGTAGTTTCATCAGCCTAGTTAAAATTTGTTCTTGCCTATTCTTTGGTTTACCACGTGACATGCATGCCAAGGCAGCTTAAATAAGCTTTCAAACAAGTGTTAAAGTTGTATGTTGCTTTATGCTCAGGACTAATCTCCTGGGACGTCTTTTACCTTGATCTTCCTTTTAGCATGATGTTCTTTCAAAAAAATTCCTGATGCTCTGGAATAAGAGCTGCCATAGCAAGTGAGGTGTCCAAGTATCTGAGGACTTTCAGAGCATCCTGAGTACAAACTGATTTAGTTAACCTTCACAGAGTCACAAATTACTAAGGCTGGCTACTGTACATATTATAACTATTGCTCATTAGATTCCTGAAATCAATACTTTTGGGGTTTTTAAGTGATTGCACATGCATTCACATATCTCACCATGGATTTTTACTATTTTAATTAAATTAGTTAACCTAGCACTGTTTTTCTGTACTTAACACCTCAATAAGCAAGAGTTGAAGACTTCTAACAACAGAAGTTATTCAGTATGTGCTGCTTACATCACAAGTACCCATCTATAACATCATTCAATAGTGACATACACTTAAAATGATTTAACCACAAAAGTTATTACCCCTTTTAAAAACTGACTACCTTTCGAATGATAAAAAGGTTTTTTTTCAGATAAGAAGTAAACTAAGTATATATTCTTGTTAAGTCAGACCCACCTCTTTATTATTGAGTTCCAGAACAGCCAGTCCAACCAAAGCCCCTACACATTTTGAATTTAGCTCCAGAGCCCTGCTGAATGCTAAGCGAGCTTTTTCCAACTTGTTCAGTTTCACGAAGCAGTGGCCCATACCTAATCGAACCTCAGCTAGAGAACAAGATGACACCATTTAGAATCCCAAAGTTTCAACTTTATGATTTTTTTTTTTACATTGTGGACATCAATTAAAGTAAAAGCAGAATTTTTAATATTTCTTTAAAACCTGTAAAGCCATCTAACGATTTACTGTTTTTAAAGGCAGCCTCCCACACTTCGCAGCAAAACCAACTTTAACAGATTCATAAGACTATTTCCTCACACACTCCCCAGAACATTGGTCTATATCTCCAAAAGACTCTGACACTAAGCAAATAAATTACTTTTATGGAAATGTATTAAAAAATAATAGAGGAAGGCATTAAAAAATTGCAAGATGAAAGGGCTTATGCAGGGTAAGTTCACCTGAGACTAGGAGGCCTTCAGAAAACAGACAAACAACTAGACATTTCTCCCCAAATGATCAACTGATTCACTGCTAAAAATGCTGTTTATCATTCTATAACTTCCATGATCATGTACAGATGACTAATACAGAGAATTCACATCATATTGCCCTTTCAGACTGCCTGTGAACTAAGAATTCAGAAACATTTATATACAGCAATTTCAAATCTGTGTCTATGTGAAACAGGGGAGTGAAAGAAAGATGTTTGTTTAAAAGTACGGCTTGCATTGCCAAATCCACTTTTGCAGCAATGATTCTTATGCTAAATCAGATTACAGAATACACATCAACTTTGCAATAAATTATTTTTCGTACAGGTTACGGCAAAGTATGCCACATCTCTCAAGAGACTTTAGAGTATTTATTACTCCATGAGCTCACGGATAGGTTCTGCAACAGTCTTGAACAGTTCCCCCCCAACCCCATACATTTTTAACTTCTCTTACATGCAACTTCTCATTTTCTAATAGCTATTTAAAAGGCAAAAATTACAAAAAATGAAAAGCATTTTCTTAAACACAATTTCCTTCTCTAACAATTAAGAAACACTTCAAGACAACAAATCCCTGAACTCCTCTATAATGAGGGTTGGGGTTTTTTTGAGAGATATAGAACTCAAAAAAGCCCTTCAGTATATGAATTAGGAAGACTGAAGTTAATTTGCAAGCACAACAAATACTTACACTAGCAAATACTTTGTCTTACCTGGGCAACCTGGATTGGTACGCAATGCTTTCTTGTAGTAGGCAAGGGCTCCTCTATAATCTTTCTTATTGAAAGAAATGCATGCTTTACCTGTTATAACATATCAGTTTTGAATAAATCAGAAATATAAACAAAGCAGTTATAAATCAGAAGCTCATACATATCACCTGGTAAACTTGTGCTGTGCCGATTTTCAAAAGTTACAGTTAACAACTAACAGAAAATTAAGACAGATACAACTTTTATTGTCTTTGATGATGTCAAGTACATAAAAAAACCCCACAAGGGAACACCTTAAATTTACATTTTCATAGTTTTCTATGGAAACATAATTCCTTCCTGGTCCAGAGGAAAGGCACTTACTAAGACTAGATCAATTAGCGAACAAATTAAAATGCAAGTGTTACACCCCGCTGACACCTCACTAATGGTACCTTTACCTCCAATGGAGTATACAGTTCATCGGCATCATCAGGGAAACATAAGTAGTTGGACTGGATGTATGCCCACAGTTCTCAGATGATGCTAGGCAACATTATACTTTTTCCTAGCTCTTCCACCTACGTACACTTCCCAAGTTTAAAGTAATCTCCGTCACATGTTTCTGGTCAAAAGCGCACACTTCTTTATCAGATTCTTTCTCTCTGCTCACATATGCACCCTCTTCTTAAGCACAAAATTAATTCCAAAACTCAACTGGAGAGACCAGGTTTTTATACAAATACCAACAAACCCATACCAAGAAGGGCAGGAATATTATTTGGGGACTGGTTGAGCACAAAGTGGAATTGTGCATCAGCTTGGTCCATCTTATCACCTTCAAGCAGACAAAAGCAGGCTCTTCCCAACAAGTGATTCTAGATAAGGAAAAAAATTTGCTATACATTTATCTTTGTAAAATATGAAGATCAGACTACGTGAAAGATTAACTAGCTATACTATAATGTTTTATACAATTAATTTATTTCTATTATATCAGGAGGAAAAATAAAACAAAAAGGGTCTTTATCATCTACTTCTAAAGTTCATGTATTATCAAGCAAGAGAGTAACAACCAATCCTTCCTTCCCAACCCCCAAAAGGTGACTGACATAGTCCTATCAGGTGTCCCAAGCTAGAGATGATTATTACTGGTGGCACTGCACACATTTCAGATGCTTACAAGTTTTGCTTACATGTACTACACTGACAGACTTTAAAACCTGAGCGGTTTCTATCTTCCCTTTAGTGAATAAACACTTGTTTTCTTTACAATCACTAAATAAGTTACAAATACTGATTTAAACAGATTCTGGTTTTACCTGATCATACATGATAATTTTGTCAGCCATAGTATACAACAAGGTAGCTTGCGTAATGAGCTCCTTCTTGTTATCTTTGTTCTTCTCCTTTCGAGCCTGCTGTACATAGTATGCTGCCAGTGTATCCAGACACGTCATCTGATCTTTTTCATGGTCTCTATAGTCCAAGTTACCATCTATGCGTGCAGCTTCCAAAAGCTTGACAAAGTCTTCTGTTTTCCCTTGTTTGTAGTATTCCAGCTATAAAACATAGAGTTTTAACAGACAACACCACCCCAGCAAGTAACTTATCAAGTTCATGCTTTGGGTGTCACAGATTCTTTTTCCAGAACGTAAGGATAAATCAGACATAAACGTAGGGATAATCAGACAAAGGCATTCAGATACCGACAAATATTTTTCTGTCATCACCCCAACTTCGTATTTTTACATTAAAACACAAGCCTTACAGCTATTTATAAGTGAAGAATCAAACTGTTTTTGCTCTGAACTTCTTTGACTTTTTGCACATTTCACCATACTTTGCATAGTATAGATACTGCCCCTCCTTTTTTATGAATTGCATAATCAAAGACACAAACCAGGAAAACTATGGATTGAGAAAAAAAAAACCAAAAACTTAGAAAGCAGGCATCAAGAAGAATTGCTTCAAGAAAAAAAGATTAAATTAAAATCATAATATGCGCATGTCAAATCAGAAATATCTGGCCTAGAACCAGTGACTGAATAATCCCATTAAGTTCCTGTTCAGAATTCAGTTATCTCTGGTGATAAAAGGAATTGGAAATTATTATTTGATTATCTGAATATAATATCTAAATATAAAATTTGCATATATACTAACCGCTAAGGCAATCCATATGTGCAGTTGAGTATGTTCCTGTTTCAGTATACTGATAACTTCATCACCCTCAGGTAACTGATCAAAGTCAAGCTCGATAACCTAGAACCAAACAATACAGATTTTCTTTCCACAAAGCACTAACAATGTTATCTACCATTGAGCCCAAAGGAAGCGGGACATTTCAGAGCACAAAACAAAAACAATTATTTGTGTTTAAACAAAGCTATGGACAATGAAAGAATGATAATGCATTGTATTCTCTACAAGACAAAAGTGATAACCTCTCACAAATATCAGAGAAAAGACAGACTAATGTTTGGGATACTAATCAGGGAGAATAAGTAGAGATGCTTACTCAACTTCTTTCACTACTGACTTCACACTCAGAATTTTTGCAGTTCAGCTAATAACCAACTTGACCACACACTGTTGAATTTCTACAACTCCTCCTACAGGTAATACAAAGATCTCAGATACAGTCAAAATCTTTCAAGTAATCAGGTGTCAGAGAATTAACACCCAAGACTTATCTCGGAGCACTGAAGTTTTGCAAAGTCATCTTTATGCCAAATAAAATTAAGATATCAAAGTGGCAAAGATTATAAAGAACTGACTGCGTTTCTGAATATTGACAACCACAGTCATCATGAGCAAAAGACATCAACAACTTTTCATCATGCAGACATTATTTTGCAAGTACTATTTTCTCATGTGTCTACTCCTCTCTTATGGAAGATAAGGAAAAAGGAACAGATATCCCCAAGTTGGGATGTTTGGGAACACAATTTAACTGCCTGTTAGTTCACTCGCTACTCAGTTATGCTGCCTTTAGTATTGGTCATCTATGATACAATTTAATTTTACAGCAAGGAAGAGGTGCCGTTGTTGTACCCAGGCTCGTATACTGTTTACCAATGCAGGAACTCTTTCTCTGAAGACTGAACTAGAGGAATCCAGTTTATAAGGGCTTATAGTTTTGGCTATGCAAAACTTCAGAGTACCAGCAAAAATATTTCCGCTACTATTGTCAATTTTAGTTTGAGTTTGTCTCCCACAGTAAGTCCTATTTGACAGATAATGATGTTTTTAAATTTAGGGAACCCTCATCTACAAAATAAAAGTTCATAATGAGAAATAGGTATTACCAACACAGCAAATAAAAATGGAAGTACTAGAAAGGCAGTAAAAAAAAAAAAAAATCTCTTTTGTAGCAATCCTTAGTGATGTGATTCAGAACTTCAGGATCAAAGTAGTCCTAGCCATAACTTGAACATCAGCACCAAGATCAACTGTTCATACTGACACCTCAGACAGAATTTTCTGTCACAGAGAAAAAAGCCCCCCAACACGTAACCTACGGAGAGCAAAGTACCTTTGGAGACTTAAAAACTCAATTACAGTCGTATGGAAATTCGTTCACAAAAACATTCTTCAATCTATAAGCAGTATGTTTCAACACCTTATTCAGCTACAGTATTAATTTACTACCTGCTATGGAATGACTTAACTTCAAATTTTACAATACCCTGTAAATTTCCAAATACTTCTCTTAAATCTTAACCTTAGCTTGTGACAGTCTACCTTGGATAAAGAAGAGTTAAATAAATTTCTAAACTCACACTGAAACAACTTCACAGAGTGGACCAACTACCCTACCTGTGTCTATATGCTGATTTAGGAACACGCATACTGTTTATTAACCAGCGCAGTCACAAAAATCAGCATCTAAGGAACTAAACGGAGAATTCTGCTGGACAAGGTCACCATACAGTAAACACAAACTAAAGATTAGACACTGCTCCCAGCAGGGTCTTCAGTCCCGAGTGCTGCATATGCTCGAAGCACGTATTGTGGGAGAGCAGGCTGCCCGTTTTCCACAGACGCGCGGCACTGAAGGACCCCGGACAGACCGCCCGTTCCCAGCGGCTCTCCCCGACCAGCACGCCACTAAGCACGCACGGGAGATCACGGCTGGCACCGGTCAGACATCGTTCACCGAGGAGCACCGGCGAAGGCAGGTTTTGGTTCTTTTCCGCAAAGCGACACACCTGTGACCCCAGCAACTTATTGCGCTCAGGGAAGGGAGCGACACTCCCCCTCGAGCCCCGGACAAAACTACGGAAGGAAGCGGCGAAAGACCGCGCGCCGGCACCCACCACAAAGCGCACCCCTTCCTCCCCCCTCCCCGGGACCAGGCCGCGCCGCCGCCTCCCAGCCCCCGACTCGCCTCATCGGTGTCCCGGAGAGGGATCTCAATAGAGCCCCGCGACATGATGGCGACGCCGCTCCCCGCCGAGCCGCCAGCACGCAACAGCCCGTTCCGCGTGCACTTCCCCTCACAAACACCGACTGACCCGGACGTGCTCGGGCAAAGGGCGGGAGAGGCAAGCTGGCTCCGCCCCCGAAGCGCAACAAGCCAATCCCAGAGACGCACGAGCCTCGATGGCCGCCTCGCGGCCCTGTGTGAGGAAGAGGGAGGGTGGCCTTCGAGGCCGGGCGCGCGCGGCCCTGTTGCTGCGGCAACGGCGGCCTCGCGGGCGCCCCTCAGCGAGCGGCGAGGCACTGGCGGGCTAGGCCGGGGCACCGGGGCCGGGAGCCCGCC
>Ga0065711_1044064_pt1 | contig 14342 bp, 13 predicted proteins | sample Hoacrofraction12_FD_59098 | JGI IMG/M metagenome (GOLD analysis project Ga0065711, IMG submission 59098) | Hoatzin crop microbial communities from Cojedes, Venezuela - Epithelial fraction 12 v2 (version 2) | ecosystem: Host-associated > Birds > Digestive system > Esophagus > Crop | place...
GGGGTGGGGGTGTGAAGTGTGCCTGGAGCAGCCCCACATCATTCCTGTGCCCCACAGAAGGACCTCCAGCAGGCCCGCTGCTGGCCTTGCCAACCTGCTCTTCCAGGAGGGCAGCCGAACACGACCTCCCCGCCACCAGCTGTCCTGCCACGATATCGGCCACCCCAGCCTGCTCAGCAGCACGATGACCCCACGGGATGGCCGGCCCCTTGGGCCCTGCCACCCGGCCCCACAGGTAAGGGAGCTGAAGAGAGCCCTGGCGCGGGGCAGCCTTTGCGATGTGGGTCGGTGGGAGGGCAGCTTCTCTCCCTGGTTTGTGCTGACCCTGCAGCTGCCAGCACCAGTCCACCAGGTGACATCCCCTACCACTCCAGGACAGGCCCTGCAGGTAATCACCCGTCCAAAAGCCACCACTGCCTCCTGCCTTGTACCAGGGTAGCCTGTCCTTCCTGTGCCTAGGGCCTGCTTGCAGACATCCCTTCTTCCCCACCTCCCTTGGCCTGAGCAGCCCCAGACATGTGGCGGCACATCCATGGGATGACTGGGGGTGTGGGGGTGTATGTGGAAGGGGGTGTGTGGGGGGCACGGGCGCAGGGGGTGGCCCCTTCCTCTGTCCCACTGTCCACCACCAGGTCCCTCCTTGGTGCCCAGGTGAGGGACTCGTGTTTCTCCTCTCCTCCCACCAGGTGAAGCCAAAGCCTCCCAGCAAGCCTCTCCCAGCTCTGAAGAGCAAGGTGCCGTGCCGTGGCAAGGGTCTGCCAGCACCAGCCCTCCCTTGCCCCCTGCCAACACCCCCCTTGGTCTTTCAGCAGGGCATCCCCCAAAAGGTGGCTCTGAAGCCACCCCCAGCCAGGAGGTGACCAAGGATTCTACATCCGCCACCATGGCTCTGGCACTTTGGTGGCACAGCTGGGGAGCTGCCGTCTCGCTTCCACCCTTACTTGAATTGCTTGCTGGACCCTCCTCAGGAGGGCACCAGTGTTTACAGATATTTGAGTTGTGCCTTAACAGACTTCGTAGCCTCATGGCTGGCCCAGGGAGAGCTCTCAGCTGGGGCTTCATGAGGAGACCACGAAGGAGGACAAGCCACTGCTGGTTTTGAGGCCAGCCCTGAGTTGGTCCAGGCTCTCCTATGCCCTGCGAGCTGCTGCCTTCTCTCCTGCCATGCTGAATGTGTCCTGCTCCTTCTGCCCCTTCTCTGCTGGGGCCGCAGCAAGTAGCTCCTGGCATAACTCGCTGGGCCTGCCAGGGCAAGAAGAGTGCTGCACTGTGGGGACAGTGCCCCGGGGCCACCGACCTGGCTGAGGACAGTCATACAAGGGGGTCTTGCCAGGGAGGTCCAAGCTGGGCTTGGCTTCCCCAGTCGGCTTATCTCTGAAATTGTCACTTGAGTTACTGGTCTTCTGACATGGAATTTCCTGGGAGCCTTTTTATTGCAGCCACTAATTTATGACCCTTATGTGACCATTTTGAGCTGTCTGTTGTGAAACCATACCTCCCCATTTTGGATATAATTTAGGTTGAAGGCTTTTATACCAATAAAGACTAAAGGTAGTGGTGTTGCAGGGTGTCTCTTGGCAGAACAGGAGAGCACAGGCAGCGGGGCAGGAGGGTGGCAGTGGGCAGGGAGCTGCCGGAGGCTCAGGGTGGATCTGGCATGGGTGGAGCCAGGGCACAGAAGGGCTTGAGCTGAACTCCTACATCCTGTGCCAGAGCCACGGGAGCCACACAGCAGTGCTTCCTGCCAGCCATGCAGATCCCCCAGCACACAGCACTGCTGGCCCCCAGTCCCATCTGCCAAAACAGTGAGACCCAGGCTTGCTCTGTGACCACTGGCCACTGTGACTCCCACCATCAGCTTGGCTCCCATCATCCTGGTCCAAGACAAGTGTGTGTACATACTTGGGAGGCAACACCGGTGCTCAGGGACCAGCCCATGGTAGCCCAGGACACCGCTCACACGCAGCAGCCATGCCTGCTTGGGAAGCGCTCCCACACTGGCTGCATATGAGCAGCAGGGCAGCTCAGGTGCGGCCCCAAGGTCCAGCAGGGCTCAGCTCCCACCACGAGCTTCAGAGGACAATCGCCGAAACACAGCAGGACTGTAAGGGCTGCCCCTGCTGCTCAGCCCCATCCTGTGGTTTTCTTTGAAGCCAGACTGCTCATGGGGCTCCTAGGGAGGCAGTCACTGCAGCCAGGGACATGCAACCAGGTGCAGTGTTACTGCAGGGTGCGAGGCACAGGTGTCCCCCTTCCACATGCCTACAGTGACACTGGCCCTAGGACACAAAACAGCACCAAGGAAATGGTAACAAAATAATTTTATTCTGCTTTATCAGAAGCACTTAACACTGTGCATGTAAACTTGAACATATGTATCGTGTTTCCTTAAAGAAGGTGCAGATCCAGTGGCAGACCCCTTTAGTCACAGAAGCACACAGGCCTTTTGAACAGAGAGAAAAACCAGTTCAGTCCCACGTTCCCAGTTGCACCTGTGTTCCCGCTGCACAGCTCCCAGCTCAGAGAGAAGCAAAGCCCAGACTGGGGTGTTAAAGCCGTGGTGATTCCCTCCTCTTGCATACCTACTCAGGCTTCTGAAGCAGTGGCTGGGGAAGCAGAGGGATGGAGGAGGCTTTTGCAGAAGGCACTGGGCATCAGGCACACGTTGCAGGCAGGACTTCAAACTGCAGAAGCATCCCCAGGTGTCCCTCAGACCATGCGGGTAGGAGGCTGCCGATACATACCCAACCAGAGCAGGATGACATTTAGCCAGTGACAGCCACTAATGGCAAAACCATGCATCCACCCGGATGGCCGCAGGGAGGCCCAGCAAGACTCAGATCCAAAGGGAAGCAGCCCTCCCTGCACTGGTCTGGAAGGCTTTCCTTCTCCCTGAAGAGGGATCTCACTCTGATCACTGCAGCAAAGCTGTGAGCTGCCTGGTTATTGCTTCTAGTGGTTCCCCTCATGCCCTTCCTTCTTGTCATCTCCAGGCTGGCAGAACCTACCCTGTCCGCCCAGCCTGATGCCCAGGGTTTGATGCCACTACTGGGTAGTGCTTAACACCAGTGAGTAGCACCTGGAGACAAGTCTATGTCCCCTCCAGGAGTGCTTCTGCTCTAAAAAGCGTGCTGCCTTCTCAAAATTCCACCAAAGCGGACACTTTGGGGTGAGGAGAGGCCACATTTCTGCTGCACAGCACGAGCTGCAAGCCAGCAACACCAAGGAGGTGGAGGGTCAAGCAGATGCGGTTCCCCCCTCCGACAGGAGAAAGGGGACCTTGCAAGTCAAATAGTACTTTCAGGAGACATTTCAAACACCACAGCTACTAAGTACACTGCCATCTCCTCTCTGCCCTGGTACCCTTGTCCTGGGGAAGGCACTGCATGGTCTAATGGGGCCAATGCTGTGCCTGTCCACTCCTCTCCCATCATCAGCCATGGGTTTCAGCTCAGCCCTGCCTGCTGGCTGAGCTGCCTTCCAGCATGACATGCAAACATCCTTCCTGCTCCCCTGCCCACCAGCACCCTTTGAAGGCTGCTCTGTGCCAGGAGGACACTGTTTGCCCAAGACTTTGGCAGGTGAAGACATGACTCTCCCAAGCAAAAGCTCAGCTTAGTGCTCCCCAGGCCGGGATCTGCAAGGCACACGGCTGTGCCACAACCAGGTGTGTACACTAAAAACTGGATAAACCTCTCCTCCTGGCAACAGCAGTACCCTTCCTCTCATCCTCAGAGCATGATGAAGCATGCTCAACACTCCTGGCAGCCATGATTCACGGTCAGCACCTTCAGCTGGCCTCTCACTGGGACGGGGTCCTGGTCTCTGGCTCCTGCCATGGCTGGGTTTGAAGAGGAGCTGGTATCCTGGTGCAGAGCACCAACTGGGCCTCGGGAGTTTGCAGACAGATGGAGGAAATACAGAACCACCTGAGCCTGCTGCAAAGTCCCACAGCCACATATTACCCAAGCTGGCCAGCAGTGGCAGCAGGAAAGGAGGGTCAATGCATCTCTGCTCCAGAGCTAGAGGAGGCAGCCAGGGCAGGAGTTGACACTATGTAAGGCACCATATGTTACCAAACTTCCTGAAGGAGAGACACTGCCATCCTCAGATGTCACACGCGACAGGAAAACCGCACTGGAAAGCCTGAAGCCCACACAACTCATTGGGGGAAATCAATAGCAGAGGTGAAGTTCACGCCGCTTGTTTTGGGTTGAATGTTTCACCAAGGCAAAGACCAAACATGTTCCTCCCCTTGCCATGAGTCTGCAGATGGTGCCAGGGACAGAAGATCTCAACACCAGCACCAACTAGCCCATCCGGTGAACTGCACCAGGGCTGAGCGCTGCATGTGGCTGGACCTGACGGGACAGGAAAGCAGGACGAACTTACAGATATCCCAGCCTGGCAGAGGAGAGTCCATCTCTGAACATGTGGCGGGTTCAGGGACAGGCAATGCTGCAGCGCTGCCAGCTGGTGAACAGCTTTCCAGCTCAAGCTTTCACTAGTTGATTCCCGAGCCATCATCTTCTGGGATTGCCACAGAACACAATGAGAAACAGGTCCTAGAAACAAGCATGTCCTCACAGGCAAAGAGGAGGACAGAGGAGAAGAGGAAAGCAGACTGTACCAGATTTCCCCCCCAAGCACATCTCTCTCTCTCACCCTGCACTGGCAGATGGGGAACAGGTTGGATATATTACAACGCACACCAGGAGAAAAGATCAACCTGCTAGTATTGCTTGTAAGTCAAAAGCCCTGCAATGCACCAAAGCCTGGCCAGTGATGAGAGGACCAGCAACAGACTCCCCACTGTGGCTGTTCAAGAACACACAAGACAGGTCTCACTCCTTGGAGCAGTGGATTTTGCACTGGGGAGCAGCGACACCTCACCTAATTTGCAGCTGAGGTGTCAAACATCTGATTTTGCTGCAGAGCAGGGTCCCTTCACACTTATCGTCCCATTCACTTTGCCAGCAAGGCAGAAGAGTTGAAATTCAGCCCCCTTTCCCTGGTGAAAATACCTACAGGGAGGCTGGGCTCTGGGCAAAGATTTCGCAGCTCTGTTCCCAACCAGCTGCTCAGAGGCGCTCCATGCACTCTGAAATCAGATTTCGGGTGCAAGGTGGGACCCAGCCATCCAGCTGAAACATACTATAGTCAGTCACAGGCAAACAGTGTGAGGCTCTTGCCTGGAGAGGTGGAGTTACAGAAGCCCATTAGAGATTGCTTGCTCCAGCTCGTTATCTAGTGCCATTGCCTACAGGAAAGAAGCTTATGGCTATCTAGATCCTATTCAAATAACCTATTCCACACCAAACCACTCCTCACCAGGCCTTGCCCTGAGCAGGAACATGCAGTCTCCGCTGGCCAAGAAGAGCCCACTCCACGCGAGTCCTTGAGGAGAGTTAGACATTGCTGGTAGAAAACTGTCTCGGAGTGCACAAAGTGAAGCTTCACTTGGCAGGACGAAGGAAACCCACTTGGCAGGACGAAGGAAACCTCTTCGCTCAGCCTCAGCAAGGAGTTCTGGGGAACGACCAGTCTGCAGCAACATAGCACTCAAAGCCACATCTCCTACCTCCAGAGTAATGCTTGCTAAATAGCTGCACCTGCTGCGAAAGGCTTTCCTGGTGTCTGTCTTTTAATATTCCAGTATAGGTGTGTTAGTACAGGATTATCCCTCATTCGGAAGCACCAATGTAATAGGGGAAGAAACAGAAGAGGCAGAGCACTTGCAATGTGTTGCTAGGAGAAAATCAACCCAACTGCCATCTATACAAAAGATGTCCACACATGCGCTGCATCCGCCCCATCAGCACAGGGCAACATCCCCATTCACAGCTGGGCTAGCTGTTGAGCTATACCTGGTATCTTTCTACCTCTGTCAGCCAGTGCTTTCCTTTGCTCTGAGATGGCTTTCTCCAGAGGTCTCTGGGGACCCCCGTGAAGGAAGGCTGGTTTCTTGCGCAGTCCTCAGATTGGGTTGCTGGAAGGCACAGGAATCCAGAAACACGTTGGGAATGCGGTCACCAAAATACAGCTTGCTGTTCGCAGCTATTGCTTGGTATTTCATTAGCTCCAGATACTCAGGAGTAAGTTTCAGCTACAAACAGAGAAACCAGAGACTGTAAGAGACAACATTCTGAGCCCTCCATCATTAGATTTCAGCTCAAGCAGCTGCTTCCTGGGATGTGGGCTTGATAAATCAAGTGTTTTTCCAGTGCTGCCCACGTGAACCTAATCTCCTGTGCAGAGGAAAAAAGTAATCAAGTACTCTTCTGACCAGCTTTCAAGTGCTCACCTTGTTGGCATCAGCCAGCTTCCGAGCAGTGTAGTAGTCCGCATCAGCTTTTGCTTTCTCTCTTGCTAGGAATGCAGCGTCTAGCACAGACAGGAAAACAAGCATTAGCAAGGGAATAGCCCCATCACATCAAGCACCCGAGCCTCTGTCCCACGGGGAGGAGCTGACCCAGGTGTGCCCGTGAAACAGGGAAGGGATGACCTCAGTGCATAACCTTGTGCTACTGCACCAGTTATTTTTTTTGCAGGATGGCAATGCCTATCAGCCCAGTTCTGAGGTTCCTCTACCTGCCACCACTGTTAGCTGGAAGATGACCCCAACAGCACGCTAGCACCATGGTTACCTTCAATCTCAGAAATTCGTTTCTCTGTTTCCTTCTCCATAACCTTCTGTTGATAGTGAATCCTGGCCACCTGAGCAGCCTTCTCTGCCTCTGCAATCACAACAGGCTCAGCTCAGACATTCATTTCTCAGGGCTTGCACATCAGCACCTTGATCCCAGCATCCGGTTGCAGAATCTGCCATGCAAGTAGTTTGCTCTCCGCTGCCTCCCTTTCTGCTTGGATCCTAAAGTGCCAGTTCATACTCCAAGAAATACAATTACAGAAAGAAAACAGTGCAGATGTTTTTAGAATTGCACTGTCAGACATCCATTTTACAAGTGTGAGCCTCCCTGGCACAGGGAGTTTTAGCTTCAAGCTCAAGCAGTTTTTCTGGCAGAGCTGTTACCTCTTGGCCTGCTGTAGTAGGAGCCTTGCTGTAGGACAGAGGTGTTTGCTGCTCTGCTGCTCTGGGGAGGGTGGCTGGACATAGATACAGCAGCAGAAACACTCATATTTTCTGAATAACTGCTGGTGCAGCCTGGCCATGCCTCCTTCAGGGAGCTGTCAGCAGTGCAAGGCTATGTCCTACCCTGGCTTACTGGGGGATGTAGGAATGGAAATTCTGTTTGGCCACTCTCCGCTAGTACTCCCAAATGGTGACATACCAATGAGTGCTTTCTTCCGGTCTGTCTCTGCCTCCTTCTCTACTACCTTCTGCTTCTGGGCTGCGATCAGCAGCTTGGTCTTCTCAGCCTCCCTGCAGGGTGAGAAGCAGTATCACAGGGAAATACCAATATGGTGATAGGCATTATATATATACATATATATATATATATAAACTAGGGCATGAGAGAGCAGGGGGACAAGAAACCGACCAGTCCTCACAGCCCTGAGGACTAGCTCTGTCTTCAGCTGTATGAGCACATGCACAGCCAGCAGGTCAAAGGAAGGGATTATTCCTCCTCTCTCTTTGGCACTGGTGAGGCCACATCTGGATGCTGCATACAGCTTGAGGCCCTCAGGACAAGGAGGGAATCCAGTGTAGGGCTACTGCAGATGTGGGGTGGAGGCCAGGGGATACGATGAGAGGCTGGGCAAGCTGAGCTTGCTCAGCTGGATCCAACAGCATCTCCCCCTGCCCAAAGCGGTCCCAGAGACGCTGGGGTCACGCTCTGCTCGGAGGGGCACAATGAGAGCCCCAGAGGCACTGGCACAAGCTGACAAGAAATCCTGGCTGCCCCCAAGGAAACAGTGAGCAGGGCATCCCTGGGATAGGGCCCCGAAGGGTGGGGGATCCCCATCCCCAGGGATGCCTCAACTCGCCCAGACCTGCTGCAGCTGCAGCACTGGCCCTGCTTTGGAATAGGGCTTGGACATGAGATCTCCATGGGTACGTATCAGGCTAAAATCTGCCTGCAGTTCTGCAAGTCTGCTGGAGAGGAGCTTATAGGTGAGACATCAAGATCCCTGAGCCCTGAATTCAGTTTACGAGTCCTCTGCAGGTTCTCTACAGCATATCAGTGTCTCCTCTACATAACAGAGTAGAAACAGCCTTGATACAGACTATGTACACGCTAACAACCATCTTGGTGAAGGGCTGAAAGGCTTCAAGGTGAAAGAGCTATGGAAATGAAGAAACAGAATGCACAAGTGCACCTAGCCAAGCACACACTAACTAGAGCCCACCTCTCCCCTTCTGAGCACCAGGTAAGAGCTTTCTAATAGCATCATGCCTATGCTGCATCCTCAAAACCAATTAATACAATTTTATGTACAGCTACTCACATTAGCTCAAAATTTCTTCGGATGGCTTCTGGGATTTTGGGTTTTGTAACACGCACAGCCTATGGAAAAAAAAGTGAGTGCATTTTAAATTAAACATTTTGATGCAAGCTGCATAACTAAGAAATGTCTTTGCAAAAAGACAGCTGTAGTGCTCTGGACATCTCCACATTGATCCAAGATCACACATAATGGTTCCCAGTCCTCTTGTACAAAAGCTGAGCACAGCCACTCTCGCAGAGGTGCCTTACATTTATATTTCCTGTTTTTGCACCTTTCATGGCACCTGAATGATCAGATAAGGCCTGTGGAATAAACTGCTAGAGAGGTCCACCTTGTTAGAAGCAGCTTAGTTCTCCACCCAAAGACTCTTCAGATATCACCAGACAACACTTCCCAAAGTACTGCTCAAGAAAGGGGCTCACAAACCCAATGAAATTAAATTGCAGGAGTGAGACTTGCAACAGAGGCAGGGCTACAAGCTCAGGAATGGGTTTGCCAGAAGAAAATCTTACAGAAGTGGCAACACAGCGAGAGACAAAGTGGTGAAGACAGGAGAGAGCAGCAGGATGCGGGTGGCAGCTGTTGTTTGCAACTGTAGATCATCCATAGCGATGAGCATGGTGATGCTGACACCACAACTCAGGTACATGCCAGAGACAGCTGTTAAGCTGCTCTGCGGAGGACTCTCTCTGAAATATGAGGGAAACACCTCCAGAAGCAGGACCAGGAGCTACTGCTGCTCAGCTGGCATGTTGTGTGGCTCATTACTGAGCTTTAGGAGATGCAGATTGACAGTCCACAGCTGTACAATTGCTTCACAACCCTACTGCACCATCTCCACTGCAGATCTAGTGTTGAACCTGCTGCTTTCCTCTGGAGTCAGTAAGTCTGCAAAGAACCGAGGGGCTTCCACAGAGGGGAACGGGATACGGACACATCCAGGCAAGTCTTCATATGCAGAAAAGGGAACCGTTTCCATGGGACAGGCACCCTGGCCCTAGCAAACATATCCTGTCTGGGGAGAAGAAGCTAGCCTGTCATCAAAGCAAGACAGTCAGGAATCACAGAATGATTTGGGTTTGAAGGGACCTTCCAAGATCATCCAGTCCAACCCCCTCCCACCATGGGCAGGGACATCTTCCACTAGATCAGGTAGCCTAAACCCCAACCCTGCTGCTTCTCTGAACAAGCAAAGGCAGCAGATTTATGGGACATCAGACCAGAACATCCTTCAGTGAAAGGATTTTTCTAAGCTCCTACCAAATCCCTAGAAAGGTACCACATGCACAAAGCTCACCTCACCAGCCACTGCAGGGTATGCAGGAGAATATTCTTTCTACCTCCATAATACCCCCTGCACCAAAACAAATATCAATTTCCAGAAGCACAGCTTTTCCAACATGGGCAAAGACTCTTCCATAACCAGGAAAGCCACTAGGTCTTTGAAAATCTCCACTAGCTGCTTCTTTTTCAAGCCAATGGCTCAATCTATTTAATGGTGAAATCTACTTAACTCTGCTAGATGGAAACACTACTGTGCACTGCCAATATTGCTAATAATCAAACATTCAAGCATTGGAAGATGCCGAGACTAACAGTCTGAGCAACAGCTTTGCAAAAAAGAGCATGAAGGAATCAAAAGACAATCTGACTATATGACAGCCATGAAGTTCAGCCACATCCTGAGCTACACTGGCAAAAGCTCAGCAGCAGGTCGAAACCAATTTTTATTCCAGTGTGGGGAACCCAGTATAAGGGGTACCAACAAACTGGAGAGTGCACTTGAAAGCCACTGAGATTGCAACGTAAACACTGCAGAGAATGGGAACCGGCTGACAGTACGGTACTTCTCTCATGTTGATCCTCCTCCTTAAATATGGGTGTGACATTTGTCCATTTCCAGTCATTAGGGACCTCCCTTCACCACTGCCATCTTTCAAAGATAAGAGAGTGGTTTCACAGTGTTGCGGGCCAGCAATTCAGCACCCTGGGATGCATTCCACCTGGTTCCACAGACTTGTGTGTGTCCATCTGCTCAGTTGCCCTCTACTGTGGGTAATGCTTCACCTCTGCAGACTCTGATGCTAGGGTAAGGAAAGGGGATGCCCAAGGGTAGACCTTGCCAGAAAGAAGTCAAAGAAGGTGTTGAGTACTTCAGCCTTTTCCACATTCTTAGTCACTATGTCCCCTGCTCCACAGCTTCCTTGGCCTTCCTTTTGCTGTAGATGCACCTCAGAAGTCCTTGGTGCTGCCCTACACAGCCATCATTCAGTTCAAGTCTAGCTGAGCTTTGGTTTTCCTAACTCTGTTCCTGTGGTCTTGGTTCAAACAGCATTATTCCTCCTAGTTCATCTATCCCTGCTCCACCCTTTGGGGAGTTTACCTTATGCTTTTCAGCTCAGTCAGGAGCTCCTTAGTCACCCATGCTGGCCTTCCGTCTCACTTGCTTGACTTTCTACACTTCGGGATATCCTTGGCAATGACATGGGGCCTCCTGGCCTCCTTTGCTGACCATGGCAGGCTCCCACAGGACCCCGTTGAGCACATCTTGCACAAAGCAAGTTCTGTTCTCCTTAAGCCCAGGCCCATAATGCTCCTCCGAAGACCTTGAACTCATCACCTTACAGCTGTTACTGCTCATACTGCTACCAGACTTCACCTCAACCAGTGCTTTCTCGTTTCTAAAATGTCCAGCACAGAATCTCGTCCAGCCAGCTTTGCTCACCACTGCCAAAACCTGTATTCAACACCCTTCAGAAACATCCAGCATAGCTTGCACCCAGGCCTACTACTCTTCCAGCAGACACCGAGGTGGTAAGAGACCTCCACGAGTACTAGGGTCTGTGATCACGAGGGTTCCTCTGGTCTTCTACAGGCAGTTTTACTTACTTCATCTTATTAACTCAGTGGTCTGCAGCAGACAAGGACCATGCGGTCCTCCATGTTGGTCCGATTCTTACCTATATTGGCTCTTACCTCAGCTGTTCATCACCCATCTCAAACCGAAGCTCCACATGATCTGAGCTAGTCCTTTGCAAACAGCACAACCCTGCTGCCTCACCTTCTCAGCCCATCCTCCCTAGAGAGCCCATATCCACCCACAGCAGCACTGCACTCACGCGAGCTATCTCAACAGACCTCAGCAATACAAATGCGCATGGATTTCCAGTTTCTCAGGTTTGTTTCCCAGGATGCATGTGTTTCTGTCCAGACCTTTGAGACAAGCCCTGGGGTGTGCTGCTTCACAGGGAAAGTGCAGAAGCCTCCCCTATGACACTGTCCCTAGACACTTCTTACAATCCACTGGCCTCCACTTCTCTTCAGGATGTTGCCATCACTCCAGTTAGGAAAGAATGTTTTGCATCAGGCAACTCGGAGGACTTGTGAAGGTTTCATATACACTACTTTTAATAAACCTAGAAATAAATGCTGTTAATTCCCTCTGACAGCATCTTTTCAACAACATTTTTTTCTGTGTCACTTCTTTCAAGACTGAATTGTCAGTGATCTCTGAACTACTCATGCACGCAAACATGCTCTTTAAGAGGAAAGCATTATGTCCAAATACATAATTATTTCCCTTAGAGCTCACAAAACAATTCAATTCCAGGGACAGTTAAGTTAATCTGGGTTACACAGCTGCATGTGGAGTGTTTAAAGACAGCTCAACTCTTCACCAAAGGAGCGGTGTGTTTCTTGACAGGAGACACAGCAACATGGCTGAGTTGTATGTTCAAGCACAATTATACTGGGAACAAGGCTGTTTTGAAAAGGAACAATAGGAACATGAGGGCAAGATCACATTATCTCTTAAGTTATAGAGATGAACCACTTTCCTCACTAGTTACAGGACCTCTTCAAACTGCTGGCCCAGTGAGCTCAGTCTGGGCTGATGCAGGCAGGATATCCTTCAACTTCCGACCAACAGTGAAGACTGGGCATGCCAAATTGAGATGGGGTATTTTACGTTGAAGATCAGACTTGGCTCTGTAGTTAACATCTCCCAGCAAAGAGCTGTGAGCTTTGCTTGCACCCTTCCATACCCTGAAAACAAAAAGGGCCCTTACATTATGACGACAATTTTGATGGATGATGAACTTTTGCAGGAAATCTCTCTGCCATGTACACCGCAAGTTAACTTGGCTATTTGGAAGAGCAGTGCCATCTCTACTTCTTTGTGACAAGACACTGTCTGTGGTCCACTCTCATCAAAACAGAGCAAGCCCATGAACAAATGAGTCACAAAGTATTTATCAAAGCATTTCACGTGCTGTCCACAGGAGGCTTTCCCTCCCTACACACAGCCATCCAGTCTAGCTAAATGTGGCAACAAGAACGTAAACACAGATTTGGTCTCACTCTTCCCTCCAGTGGAAATCTCCAGAGATTTCCACCTTAGCCCTTGTGAGACTAAGGTATATTTATCCCAGCTGGTCGCCCTGAACTTCAACATGCCTGTCCTGGGTTTGGCCAGGACAGGGTTAATTTTCACCAGAAGCCAGGAGGGGACACAGCCAGGCGGGCTGACCCAACCTGGCCAAACCAAACAGGGTATTCGGTACCATGTGCCGTCATGCTGGGTTCTGGCTGGGGAGGAGCCGGGCAGTGGAAAGTTAGTCGGGCTCAGGGGGTGCGGTCAGCAGCAGGCAGTGAGAGTGGCTCCGTGCATTCTGCTGTTTGTTTTGTGTATTCTCCTTATCTGTATTGTTGATGTTACTGTTCCCTTTGTTTGCTATTCAGTTCAACTGCCCTTATCCCAACCCACCGGTTTTTGCCTTCCATTCTTTCCATTCTCTTCCCCACCACAGGGGGGAGGAGAAGGGTGGCAGAGTGACCGTGTAGCCCTTTTGTTGCTGACCACAGCCAAACTATAACAATGCCAAAAAAGCCAGTATGTCCCATAGCCCAACTAAGATTAAACACGATTTTCTAACGTTAAGTGTAAGCAGAAAAATCACTTAATATATAACATCTTTCCCTAGCTCCGGTACAATCACAGAAAAGATTCTTTTGCAACTACCTGTAAGAACTGTGCTGGCACACTGGAGCATCCAGCTCTGCAGGGGTGCCAAAGGTAGTTTAAAGAAAAACATTTTCTTGCTCTTTGCAAATTAAATCCAGTACCTGCAGGTCTGTGACCTAAAAAGTCCTTTCCTCTATCCTGCAGGTCTTCCCCCAACATAAAACTAGCATTTAGAAGTGGTCACTGTCATATGGACAGTCTTCAACTGACAAACCTCAACTCAAGGCTCAACTATTTCACATTGTGTGGGAAACTGAAGCAAGAAACCTCATCAATCTAGAGAAAGGTGAGCAAATTAGAGGTGGAAGAAAGAATCACCTTTGTTAGGGAATGAACCTACCTGGACGGTGAGACCTGGTGCCATGACATTGAGATCTTTCTGCAGGGCCAACTTCAGATTCTCATCTATCTGATCTGCGTTTAGAGGACAAGAGAGAGACCACTTAGCTTATCATCGTTTTCCTACAGCTTGCATGGCAGAGTCAGCTAGCCTTGAAGAGCAGGTACCTCTATGGTGTAAGACAAAGGTACTTTTGGAGATCATTCAGTACATTGTTTCCCTTCTCATACCCCCTGGAAAACGTTCCCAAGAGAAGAGCCCACGCTAGTGTCTCTAGAAAGGTTCACCTACTGATGAACTCACGGTATCTGAGCTGAGGGCAAATGGCTTTCAGCGTCTGAGCAAGAAAAAGCACCCAGAGCCTGCAGCAGAGGTCTATCCCTTCCTATCTGGAGCAACACCAACCCTGCCGCCAGCAGCAAGCCCTGCCTTCAGTCTCTAGGGACCTGCAGGAATCACAGAATCACAGAATAGTAGGGGTTGGAAGGGACCTCTGTGGGTCATCTAGTCCAACCCTCCTGCCGAAACAGGGTCACCTACAGCAAGCTGCACAGGACCTTGTCCAGG
>Ga0065711_1044065_pt1 | contig 14342 bp, 5 predicted proteins | sample Hoacrofraction12_FD_59098 | JGI IMG/M metagenome (GOLD analysis project Ga0065711, IMG submission 59098) | Hoatzin crop microbial communities from Cojedes, Venezuela - Epithelial fraction 12 v2 (version 2) | ecosystem: Host-associated > Birds > Digestive system > Esophagus > Crop | place...
TCTGTTGTTACCAGTTTGTCAGTCTTGCTCATCAGGGGGTTACATTTCCTTTGACTTTCCTTTCTGGCTGACATATCTGTAGAAGCCCTTATTATTCTTTTCATCCCTTGCCAAGTTCAGTTTCAGCTGCACCTTGGCCTTCCTGACCCCATGCTTACACAACCAGGCAGTGTCCCTATAGTCTTCCCAGGATACCTGTCCCTGCTTCCACTGCCTGTGCATTTCTTTCATGCCCTTTAGGTTGACCTGCAGCTCTTGACTTAGCCATGCCAGTCTCCTGCCTTCCTTGCCTGATTTCTTACACCCTCGGACTGAGAGTTCTTGGACTCTCTGGAAAGTGTCCTTATAGATCCGCCAGCACTGTTCTGCTCCCTTTTCCCCAAGGGCCATTTCCCAGGGGATCCTATCGACTAACTCCTTGAAGAGCTGGATTTTTTTCTCTCCTAAAATTCAGGGTCCTGATTTTACTCTTTGCCTGACCCATATCCCTCAGGACTGTGAACTCCACCAGTGCAGGATCACTACAGGCCAGGCTGCGTCCAATCTTGACGTCACCATTTAGCTGCCTTGCGTTGGTGGCCAACGGGTCCAGTATCGCTTCCCCTCTGGTTGGGGTGTCTATTACCTGGCTTAAGAAGTTATCTTCCATACACTCCAGCAGTCTCCTGGATTGCCTACAGCTTGCCATGCTACTTTTCCAGCAGATGTCAGGGTGGTTGAATTCCCCCAGCAGGACAAGAGACTGCGAGCGCGAAGCCTTCTGTAGCTATAGTAGGAAGGCTTTGTCAATAGGCTCCCCTTGATCGGGTGGCCTGTAGTCGATACAAACCACAACGTTCCTTTTGTCTGCTTAGCCTCTAATTCTTACCCGTAATCTTTCTACTCACTCGTGGCTATTCTTCAGAGGCAGCCCTCACACTCTATCCATTTCTTGATATACAGGGCAAAACCTCTGCCCCTCCTTCCTCACTTGTCCCTTCTGAACAACCTGTAGCCGTCGATAGCTGCTCTCCAATCATGGGATTCACCCCACCAAGTTTCAGTAAGGGCAATGAGATCTTAGCTTTCTAGCAGCACTTTGGCTTCTAGCTCCTCCTGTTTGTTGCCCATACTATGAGCATTGGTGCAGAGACACTTCAACTGGGCTGCTGGCTGTTTCATCTTCCTAGAGGAACATCGCTTGAAATACCTTTGAGGTATTTCACTGGTGTTTCCCTGTTGGCCCCTATTACCAAAGAATTACCAAGAAGCAAGAAGGAGTTTTGGTTCTGTGATGAGAACGCAAATCCAGTAACTTCTGGGAATGTTCCTGGAATGCTGCATGATTCACTAAGATTTGCCAGATTTACCAGTCTGACCCTACCCCACTCCTACCCCAAAACTTACAGTATCTGTATCAGGGATATGTACTCCACTGAGTGCTCTGGCTACAGTTTCTTGCTAGTTACATGGCCCGAAAGTGCCGGGGAAGCTCAGTGTTACCTGAAATTTCACATATAGTAGAAGAAAATCTTTATAAAATGTGCAGCATCTGTTGTGACCCACGCATAACCTGTTCAGGTTGCACTGCAGTCCCTTGTGAGAAACACCCTGTAACCTCTGCAGTCTGGATCAAGCCTAGATGCTTGGCAAGTCTAAATACAGTTCATCTTTCTCTGGCTATTCAGAAAAAGTCTTACAGCCATTTCTTTTCATTAAATTTCTGATGACTGACAAATGCTGTTTGCTCCAGGATTGCCTCTTCCTCCTTGGGAAGAGATAGTGCAGCTGAATACAGCTCAGCCTTCATTTGTTTGGAATCACTTCATGCTTTTCTCTTCTGCTGGCTGATTTCTTAATGCCTGCAAATATCATTCTCTCATGGAGGCCTCATTAATAATAATTTATCTTTTATTTTCTGCAGGCACATACCAGCTCAGGAAGAGTGGTTTCCAGTGGGAGGTAACCTTTGCCCTTCAGTAGTCTAAGGTTTCCATCGCTGACTTCTTTTCTTCACTGATCACTACTTTTCCTTGCCATGTCTTTTATGAACTGTCTTGATTGCTATTAAACATAACACACTAGAATATGTTGAACCTGACATTTGATTAAGGGATGCCATTGTAAATTATTACCTTTTACAAATTGTTAAAGGTGTGAATGCAAACCACAATGATTATGAAAAATTAAGAGAACTGTCTTACAGAATAGCTATTGTTATAAAATTTATTGGACAAGTCTGAATTTTTGGGTTAATGAGGGTCTGAATTCTTTGGGTTATTTTATAGCTGCATCAGTAAAAGGAATTCATCAGGACAGACAGGCTAGATCAACCAGGGGAGGTGTGGGTGCCTGGATGTGTAACCAAAATTTTCAATAGACATTTCAATGAAAAAAAAAGAGATGTCATGTATCTCTAGCACTAGGTAAAAGTGAAATAGGTGGAAAAGTAAAACTGCCAGTCTTTTCAAAGTGTGACTAAATATGAGAATGTCTGATTCTCACTATCATGCAGAAATAAAATAACCTAAAAACCCCACATGCATTTACCAGAAATGCTAAGACGCTGTTACCACTGTATAAACAGCCGACTGATCCATTTTAATCGTCTCATAAAAAGCCCAAATATTATATTTTTCCAATATTAGATGTCCTACCTAGGCATCTCTGCAGTTAGGTATATGCCTAGGTTTTTATCACCGCATTTGCTCATTGGGACATATTGGGGTTTTAGTTCTCTTTTTTTTTTTTTTGGAACATGGGTAGTTATTGAAAACGGCTGTTTGATTTTAAATTCACAGTTGATTTTTTAACTCCTCTAATGATATAAGGCCTTGTTGAATTCTCGGTGATTTTTCTGTATCATGTTCTTCAGCTTTATTATCTTCGATTAGGTACCATTAACCTTCCAGTGATGTTGTTTCTGTGTTTTACACTGGCAAAAGATTGTGTCTTTTGCTTTCTGTCTCTGCTCTGTACATTGATATTTTTTTCACTTATGTCCTCACATTTAGATAGCACTGGTAATGTTTCTTTTGATGAATTTTCAAAATAGTCACCGTCTAATTCCTTTTTTATTATCTCAATATTGCTAATTTGGACTTGCATTTCAATCAGAAAAATTCGAACCTGAGGGCTGCAAATTTATTTGTAATCATAGATAACTGTAACTAATGGTAGTTATATACGATGTACCAAGAGCATGAATACAGACTTCATAGCTTATTATCATGGGTCACTAACTGGAGTTCTTCGGGGAAAGATTAAAGAGACATAGTTTACACAGTTACGCGGAGACTTGTTTTTTTTCCTTCTGCTGAAAGCCCCATGGGATGCCTACCATGGTCCGCTGAATTGGATGCTTTTTTATCACTGAGATCCTTTGGCCTTCTACTGAGTTTTTAATCTCTCAGATGTGGCGACTGTTTGCATGGGACCCCTTTCATAGGTATGCCTTTTTGCATCTTCCACCTCCTTAACCCTTACCTGGCCTGATGTTGTGTTTAATATTTTTACTCTATGAAGATATTGGACACCTTGTTTGATAGTCAAAGGCCATCATATCATAATAGCTTTAACCAGATACTTTGGGTTTCCTCATATTCAGTCTATTCCCTCCACCAATTAAGTTATCTCAAAATTCAATTTACTTTCCTATTTAGAAATGCCAAGTTAAATCAAAGGATATCGTATTTTTCTTAGAAAACATTGGGCCATAGGAAAGAGCCTGCATCCCTTTGACCGATTCATTCAAATTACAAGTGTTTTGTTTTCTAAGATCATTATTACAGAACTGGATGCAAAGGAGCTCAGTAGCTGCCTGTCCCACAACACTGTGATGAAACACAGTGTTTCCACTGCAGCCCAGTAAAATGCCCAATTCTACTGATATGCGCAGTGATGTATTCCCTCACTTCTGCTCATCTGCCTTTCTGGTTTTACCATTCTTATGGATTTCTTAGGTATCTATAGCATGACCAACTGCAATTAGATTCACCCTCCAAGTGACTCAGTCCCTCTGTGATACAGCTTGCCTATTGATATAACATCTGCTATACAGAACAGTTACATCCTGTATTTAGTAGGTTTAAACCGCTGTGATATAGAAATTTCTTTGTTTAAACCGCAGCAAGCTGGGGAGTCAAATTCCATTTCCGTGTATGAGTAAGAGGCAACCTCTTTATGTTCTGTCTGTTAAGGAATTCTGATTATCTGGAATGAACCTCAAGTTTCTGAACACAGGAGCAACCAAAGCTGAGACTAACGTTTGGTCTAGGACCTTTTAAACTGAGTCTCAGTTAATTCTGGTGATAATTTCATGTTTGTGATGCTATGACTCCAAGACACCCAGTGTTCATGGAAAAACTAACACACTTATCCCTTTCATCTTACTGACTATTCCAAGAGATACTGCATGTAACAAACAAATACCCCACTGGAACTGCAAATAGCTGATGCTGACTTCAACATCCAGAACAACACATTCAGTACTCTTCAAACCAGAATCTACTATCTTGCTTCTTCTCTCAGCTCAGGGTAAAGACACTGAACCATGGGGAGTCTGGGCTTACTGAAACTCTAGCTGAGCATCTTGCCTAATTTGAACCATATCTGGGATTCCTAAAGAAAGGGCCAAGCATCAGGGCCCCAAAGATCCTGTCAAATCCAACAGTCAGATAACACGTGCTTCATTTTTTCCTGCATTTACTAATTATTTTCCAAAAGAATTTACTGGTTTTGAAAGTATATCTTACCTTTGACTTTAGAGTATGTTCCTTTCTTCTTTCTCAGAGATTGTTCCTTGCCTTCAACATAATTTTATTTAGAATTTCTAAATAACAAAGGCCAGAAACAGAAGATGCCTTAATGCAAGAACTAGTTTTAAAATCAGATAGAAGAAAAAACAAAAATAAGAAGTGTAGTGACAGAGAACTTTTAGTTCAAAACCTTTCACATTTTGTGCACCACAAGGTTTCTTAATTTCTCTTATTTACTTGCGGGCACACAGTACACAAAATTACCTGAGACAGTGATTAGAATTCAGATTACAGAAAAGCGAACAAACATCCACTCTCAGTAGTCCAACATTGCTATTGCTCACACAGGGAGGGTCAGTTTGGGGAGAAAAGTTAAAAAAACTTTGTTGTGGTCTTAGGCAAACACTGCGTAATGAAACCACAGTGACATGATTGCTGGTTCTTGGAGACATCCCTTTCTCTCTCTCAAGAGAAAAATACCATCTTTTCATTACAGCTAAAAATTAGAGCTATCTAGTAAGTTGGTGATATAGATTCTCATGCAGTAGCTTTTAGTAGCATGGTTAAGTCCTGATCTTTTTCCTTAAGCCTAGGAAATTCCTGTTTTTCTTGTGCTGGTATGTATCTCATCAGTATCATTTTTATGCTGACATTGTTTAAAGCTGTATTACTGATCATTTACAACAGCCTTGCAAAGGGGAGGATTAGATTTCTTTAGTTTAAGAGAGATTTCTCACCTCTTCTCAGAACAAAATTGTCATACGTGCAATAGCACATAATTTTAATTAATTTAATAAAATGGGCAAGATCCTCATTAGCTGGTGTAGCTCTTTGGAGTCAATAAAAGTAGATTGTAATTTGATGTCACTTGGTCTAACACCACTTCCAGCAACAGACCTATCCTTGTTTATACCAGCTGAGAATTGAGCCCAGTGTTCTGGCACAAATAAATACTATTATTTTGTAACTAGATTTATTTTTAGGTTGTTGTTCAATCTTTTGTAGGTTGCTCAGAAGTTTCTACCTGTTTAATCTATCTGCTTTGCTTGCTGTGAGTCTGTTCCTCAAAAAATGTCTGAGGCAGGGCAGCAGCCCACACATAAGCACAAGCGAGACAGCAGGAGAAGGAGTGAAAACAAGAAGTCAGTGGAGCAGTGCCAAGTTTCACGAGTTGAGGATCTGCTCAGAAGCATTTTCAGTGCTTCTTTCAGTCTTGCTAGTGCTGGTGTGTAGCTTGAGTCTTTGGTTTGAGTCCTTTGGGAAATACACTAGCAATAAGAATAGAAAAGCAATTTAGGTGGCATCTTTGATCATCATTGCTGTCAGTCAACCCAGGGCTTGACATTAACATATGCTCTTCAGAGGAAAAACTAATCTACTCCATTTGATAACATATTAAAATTGTTAATATTACAAAAATGAGATGGAAAGCCTGAACTTTTTTGTTGGAAGCCTGTAGGAGAAAGGGTGAAAAATGTTTTTAGTGTTCTTTTTTTTTTTTTGTTGGAAAACCATGATTCACTGAAACAAGGCACCACTGACAGGAAAATATTTTTAAAACGCAGTTTTTGTTTTCAGCTTCCAGGAACAAGTCTAATGTTAGTGAAATATTCTATGTTAATTTCTTTAAATTAAAATCTCATTTCTAATTTCAAGAGCTGTTTTATTTATAATTTTAAGCTAAATATAATAAGAAGAGAAAATGAACTGAAGTACAAATAAAACAACGAAACACTATGATAGACTTATGCCAAGTTGTTTCCAGTTCATTGTTTTTCAGATGTTTTCAAGACTTTTTTCATCCAGAGTCAGGCTAAGAAACTTTCTCTAAATATTAGTTTTCCTCCAGCAATGGAAGAAATATTTGGTGTCCAGTTCTAATCAGTCCCTCTATAATTTTTAAGGCTGAAAAGGAATCTCTATAGTAATATTACCTAGATAACAGAGGTTGTAGACACCAGAATGAAAAATAAGTTATTTTAAAAACACTTTTTCTGCAATTATATTTTTTTATAATTCTGACAGTAATCTGTCTACATTAAGCTCTAAGCATTCCTAAAAATGTGATTTCTTCCTGATCACACCTGCACTGAACAATGCTGTATGTTATGACATATATGACTCAGCCCAGCCATACAGAATATGTATATTTTGTTGCTTCATTAATAAGCAAACTGCAAGAAAGCCAGTACTGGGTTTAACTGAGATCCTTTTTTCAGTCATAGGTTCTACACAAACCTAGTGCTGTGAAAAAACATACTGAAGTTAACCAGAATCTTTATTCTGTATGTGTTTTGTAATGCGGATGCCTAATTTATCCACAGAATAGGATTTCTTAAAAATTAAGTGTAGCACAGAGTTAATGAAAAAAATGACTCTTTCGTTATCACTTTCAATAGTTTCACTGTTGGATGAAAATTACTGAAATAGATTATATTTCAAGAGTACTTTTTCTCCTGAAAACTTTTATGAAAAAAGTTCCTGACTATAGCATTGGTCAAAATGAAGTAATCTGAAATTTTATACTGAAAAAGAGACATTTCACACAAACTCAAGAGTTGCCACCACTTTGCCCATCTCCAGTGTTTAGGTAATTGTGAGTGGATCCTTTTCAGAGGAACAAACAAAGGCATAAATGACCCTATCTCTAGAATTTTGGCTTAATAGATTGAGGCTGGGAAAACTGTTTTTAGTCTGAGTCAGTAATCATCAGAGCAAGTTATGGAGAGAGTGCACCACAATCTGCAATTTTGACAGCAAGACGGTATGCTTCTTTGGAAGGTATGCTCTAGGTAGAGAGAAATGTGGGAAGCATGCTGGGCTCCGCTCTGGAGGAAATCCAGCAGGGCCCGTCAAAGCAGTCTCTTCTGGGTTCAATTCTGAGAAACTGCGAGTCACACTTGATTCCCCCCAAACGACAATTCTTGTATCTCACAGTTACAGAGTCTTGTGTTATATTATTTCCATGGCAGAATAAAATTGAAAGTGTTGCATGACACGTACTAAACAGAATGTGTTAAGATGTCTGTCTTAGTTACCCAGAAAAAAATCTGGAATAACTCAAGAATTTGGCTCATTGATTTTAGACTTTACACTTAGCAAAATGTAAAGGCAAGTGTAACTGAAGAAGTATCAAAGTCACTTGGAGTTAATCTGTTTTAGGTAAACTGATACAATGTTGTTAAATCATGTTTATAAAAAACCACAAAGGGCTCGAAAGAATTGGTGGAGAGAGCTTAAAAACATGCTTTTTTTAATGAGTCAGAAGAAGAGCTGTCCTTTCTAAATATTCTGTTACTTCCAACTGCCTAGCTTAGTGCCTACTGACGTGATGTAGAGATTTGGCAGAGCATAAATATTTTTTAAAGCTTACTCATTAACACCTTGGGCCCATCCATCAGCATGATTGACATCAAGAGACAAAGCAATTTTTTTTTTAATAGGACACAACATGTATGAAAGGCTTTCTGTGGGCTAATGTGGCACACCTGACAGATGTGTGAGTCATTTGACACAATGGGTGGTATTCATGAACACTCTATCACCTTGCAATCAACTCACTATAACATTCCTCCTTATTTTCTGAATTCCTCTTTCTTCAAAATAAAAGGAATTTAGGAATAACTGCACAGGATTCAAAGCAAAATAATTTATATGCTCCATCCATGAGATGCTACTTATAATCATGTTCATGACATTATCTGAAATGTTATTAGGAAAATAATAAGGACTTCCTGAACTGTGTCTAAGAGATAGGCTTCATGTGTTCCATGCCATGCATTTTGCATTATTGCACCAAATGAATCCAGTAAAGACTAATTGGCATGAGTGAGTAACATAGCAGTGCAATAAAGATAACGTGTCACCTTTTGCTCATCTGCTCAATATTGTCTCTAGATGGTAATAGGTTTCATTATATCCTGCTGTATTTCGTGGAGATTCAGCAGATAGAATATGCAAAAGTCAGAGAATCACAGTGGGCTTTAAAGTAACCTTATTTTTATGAGGGAGGAAAAACAACAGAACGCCCAAAAGAAAATATCTCTTAGTTGAAAAACAAGTCTATGAGAAATAGGCACTATGAATCCAGAAACTTTAAAAAATGTGAGTTTTCTGTTAAGTGATCTGGAAGTCTTTTGTCAAGTGTTTCCAATGGTTCCTCTGCCTATCTATAGTAGCAAGGGTAGCTGTATTCTGTGGCTTGCCCTGTGAACTCAGACTGTGCAAGCCAGCCTGATCCATACTCATATTCATGATGTGCGTCAAGCCCTGCTTCCCATCTTCCATCATGTGTTTGCTGGATTTTTGTCCGTAGTGCTTGAATCCCATCTTCACAAATCTTATCTTGATCCAAACAGTGGCATGTTTTTTCTTACTCTGTAGCTCTGAGATGAAACAGTTGCCTTCTGCATTGGTTACAAACCCATTTCCTTCTAATAACTTAAGCATTAGGCGTGGGTAGCCACAGTTTATTTTGAAGGACTGATCCCTCCTCTGTTGTGGCTGATGAAATCCTGTCTGGACAATCAATATGTGGCTGACCAGGGCACTCATTTGTACTTGTGGCAATTGAGGAGTGAGAACGAATAGCTCATCTGAAAGACTGAAGACCAGAAGACACTGCAAATTATTTGGCTATCAGTCTTGCAAAACACTGTACTGCTGCCTGGTTCCTGCTGTGCTCTCAGAAGCTTCTTGAAGTAGAATGGGGATATTGATGAACTGTTTTATGAATCTGCAAAAACAGAAAGCGTCCCTGTAGGTGATATGGCCCTCAAAGTCCAAGAAAGCTATGAAAATCAGGAATGACATCTGTTGTCAAGTAAAAATAGTCACAATAAAAAAGCATAAGTAGAATGCCATAAAAATTGTGTTTTATTTAACACACACAGTTTTCAAGCAGTTAAAGTCAAAAGTGCAGCAACATAAAATTACTAAAACAGTGGATAAAGTGGCAGACCATATAAAGGGTTGCAATATCTGAGTCCTCATTTGTCCTCTGGTTCTCCTTTCCTTTTCTAAGTCTCTCTGCGGGTGCAGAGCAATCCAGGCACGCAATGAGGGATGACTGCCTAGATTTGCAGGCTCCAGTAGCTTTCCAGAAATATTTGAGGAAAAAATGACATGAAGAAGTCTTAATACTAAATTTGGTAGCCAGGGAAGCTTCAACATGCTGAAAGGCACGTGAACTCTGTCTCCAGCAGATCAGTGCAGTGATTCCTGCTAGCTCCTCTGTTGGAACCAGCACACGCTCTTTTTTCTGGACTTCAGATTTTCTTGTTGAGATTACAAACAAATCCAGTACTCGGTTCCATGACTTCTCTTTGCACTGAAACTCTCTAGGTGTTGCTGTTCCCCCCACCTTTCCTTCCATGCCAGCAGGTTTCTCGGCACCAGCTCCTCCTACAGTCATAGTGGCACTTGGGCTTCCACGCTTCTCTTTGGCATTTCAGGCTGAAGCTCTAGCGCTCTTTGTTTAGCCCCTGTTTGCTGGACAACTGGTCTTCTCTAGATGTCCACAACAGGAAGTGAATATGGTCTATGCAACATTTCTTTTCCTTGGTGTTTCATAAACATGTGTGCAGGAGCTTTTTTGGAAGCTTGGGACATATCCAAACAAAGTAGACGACCTTCTCAGTCACATAGATGGTATGCCAAAATCTCACCTAGAGCTAATCTGAACAATTAGGATCCCTGTTACATGAAATGTCTGCTAAAGGAAGTAAACGAGATCTGTTGTAATTCATACTCATGTTTCAGAGCCTGGTAGAGTACCAGAGCAGATTCTGCTACATATGTCCTGTTCTCCTTGTGCCTGTTTCCAGGATCGAGCTCTTGTCTGGTTGCATAAACAGTGCATGTCATCTTCAAAAAAATAAACAGAAGCAGAATTTTCAGGGCATTCCAAAAAGAGAGCAACCTTTAAAAGCTGAAAGGCTGAATTCTTCCAGGTAACATTATTGACTTGTCCATACTTCCTTCTAGCAAGATGCTACCAACCATGAGGCACTGTCCTGTACGCTGGGAATGACAGTGGCAGTGGTGTTCAGAACACAGTGTTTCTCAGCTTGCTTCAAATCATGTTCACTACTCTTTTGTTAAAAGCTTCACAGTGATGTGGGATAACCTTATTTAGAGACTGATGCATGGGAAAGAATGGAGTAAGAGAGATCAGCTAGTTGTGACTGAGTTTGATTCGGTTAGAGGTGGAGAAGCTAGGGCTTGGACTTTCTAGCAGTGAAACCAGGTCTTTAAATCCTCATGTTGTTTTTGGCAGACATTCTCCTCCTTCCCATCTTATTTACACTCTCTGTTCACGTCGGCTTCTCTTTGCAGCCTGTTATTTGCAGAGCAGAGCTTCTTTGCACTTCCTTCTGCCAGCCTCCAGCTGATCATGAGCCACGGAACAGTCACCCAGAAACCTGTCACCACTGGAATGGTGCACCAGAACGGGGGTATGGAGTTGGACCGCAAACCCTGTACGACAGGCTGTGGAAGAGGCTGAGTCAGCCTCTTGCTCAAAAGGCCATTATAGCATTCAGTCGCTGATCTACTTGCCATGTGTGATTGCACATTGCTGTTAAAATGGCATCTTGGCCCTAATCCTGAAAAGCTTTCAGACATGTACGCGTTCAGCGAGATAAAGGACTACAGGGAGATGCCTACATTTCCTATAAGGACGCCATATTGGTAAAAAAGGATAGGTGCAGTGCTTTTGAAGTATTTAGTGCTACAAAAGTATGGGCAAGAACATAAATGCACATATATGTGATTTGCACATATATATATATAGCATATGTCTGCAACTGAATGACATTACCACAGGGATAAGGCCCACAAATAGCATAGTCGACAAATTTAGCTTGCTATTTTTGTGTCTTTCATTTGTGAACTGCCAAGGAGTAGATTGCTACATCCTCGAATTTATCTTTGAAAATCATCTACAAATAACTTGTCTGTGAAACTCGTTTGACAGGGTGCCTTACATGATCACCTCTCTATCGATCCACTGAGTATACAAATTTGTTCTAGTTTTTAAACTAGCAAGACTAGTTCTTAGCTCAGCCTGTAGCAGTTTGTGCTCTCAGCTCTCAAAATTCATTTAGCATTGGGGACACTGTGCAAAACTCTTAGAAACATGAGAATTTTTATTCGGCATCTGACCGAGAGTGTGGCATTGAATTTCATGCAACATCATATGCTTCACACTGCCTAGTGTACGGCAACATGTAAGGAGAAAGACTGGGAACTCAAGACTGCTCGCAGACTGACGAGCACACTAACCATACTGTGCTGCTCTTGCAGTCTCTGCTGTTAACGTGTGACAGACTTGCACAACTTTGATATCTAAAGTACATAAATGTAAATGATTTACATAGATGTGTGTCTGTCTACCGTGCATGTATGTATACATTTTTATTTTTAGATATGTAGATCTAGTGGCGACAATGTTTTTATTTTGCCATATTACCAGTTCTTTCCTCCAGCTAATCCAAAGCATAAATACTAGTGGTATCTTGCACAGTCTGTCTCCCTCTGTCTCTGTGTTCAAAATATTTCAGCGAAAAAGAGGGAATTTCTGAGGCAGAAATTTCCATGAGAAATCCTCTTTCTTAGTTGATGAGTCTGGTAACTTTTAATTTTTGGTTGGGGTAAAACAGTGTTTCCTGGTGAAGAGGGACCAAAAGGGTTTTTACCTCATTAATGCCTTAATACCAGCTGATGCAGTGTGTAGTACATTACAGGGCACATTTTTTCTTTCGCAGTCCTGTGATTATACAGCTGGTAGACTCCGGGCTGCCTGCCTTCCCACACTGAGTCCAGTTTGTCCATCTCGTTAGCAGTTATGTACACCTACATGCTTGTTGTCTAGAAAATTTAACAAATCTGTCTCTGAGATAGTAGCTGCTCCTAGTGCTTGGGGGTTAGTCATTTCAAATACACCAGGGGTCACTGCCTGGGGAATATGCAGGGAAGTTCTGAGTCAAATCATCTTTTTTTTTTTTTTTTTTCCTTCCATGTGAACCCTGCAATGCTTTATCAAAACCTCCAGCTCTGTATATTTTATCATTTCTTCAAAGACAGCCAACCTTTTCTTCCTGCTGACTGATCTTGAATGAGCATGGCTATTAGGCAGCAAAACAACTGCTCTGGCAAGTCACCGAGTGGGTCTTTGTGCAGGTCGTTAGTAGGCTGGGTGCCTCCTGAGAAGCTGGAAACCTACCAGCGTGCCAACGGCACTGTTGGTTCAGCTAAGGAGGTACCACGATTTTTCTTAGTTTTCTGTCAAGTGGTGTTTTAGCAATATCTCTTGAAGAAAACAATGCTTTGAGAATACAAAAAGCAAGATTAGACAATGCTTGTGTGAATTTAACTCTTTCCCACCAGCCAGCAGCTTGGCCCACGATGCTAAGGATGAACTAGACCCTGGTGCCCTGCCCCACCTTGTCGGCATCTTCGGAGCTTTAACCAAATAGGTCTTGCACCCCCTCCTCTACCAAGAACCGTGTTCCCCGCAGTAAGGCTGGGCCCGGGGCACTCTCAGTAGCGGAAGGGCTGTGATGTAGAGAAGTCACACTGGACACTACAAGCCTCTGCTTTGTCCTGGCTCAGTCATGTCTGCACCCTTCGCACAGGAGCGCGTAGTACTCACATCCAGGTTTGCCGGCAGGAACCGGCATCTTCTGAACTCACAGACTATGAAGAAGCCTGAGGTGAGAGAATCAGCAAAGACTGCACCCTGAAGGTACTTCACGTGGTACATCACCACATGCTCCAGTCCACGCTGAAAGTGGCCGATCCAGCACTCCAGCTGTGGCTCTGCTCCTTGCTCCAGGCCTGCGTGTCCTTGCTGATCCATTCCAAAATCGTAGCCACGAGGTGATTCATTGCTGCTGGTATATAATCCTAATCTTACCTAATTGTTTTTGGGTTTTAAAAGAACAGAAATCCTCTAGTGTTTTTTTCTTTTTTCTTTTCTAAACAGATATTACTGTCGGTATGAAATAAAATTTAGTTTGACAGTTAAGATATACATTGCTTGATAAAAATTACAAGCAGCCTTTTTAATTCTGAAACTGCTTTATTGCAGCAAGCATCCCCTTTTCTCTAACAGAGAAGAGGTATACGCGCAGCTGCCTTGCTTGGAAAGCTGCTGGCTGCGACCAAGCCGTGTTGGATGACACGAGCGTCTTACCGCCGCAGACAAAGGAAACTTTTCTGATGACGCAAACCAGTGTTTTTCATGCGTGCGTGTTTTATGGCTTAGCATATGTTGGCTTCACACACATAAAGCTGAACATCCTGCGTTTTCTTAGACCAGAACGGCAAAATATACTCGTAAAATGACAACATCGATAGAAATGAACGAAAAAAACCCGAACAGTGGAATAGGCTGAGTCAGAAACGGAGGAAACAGCCCCCCGGGATCGCTGGAATTGCGTCTCACGCGCACGTTTTTGCAAGGGTGGCCTTCGCGCTCGCAGCCTCGCGAGGAAGCCCGGCAGCGCGGCCTGGCTCCCCCCTGCCCCGGCTCGAGGGTCCGGCTCGAGGGGAGCGGCGTGTGCTCCGCGCGGGCTCCCCGCGGCACGCGGGGCCGCGCCCACG
>Ga0065711_1007690_pt1 | contig 14341 bp, 8 predicted proteins | sample Hoacrofraction12_FD_59098 | JGI IMG/M metagenome (GOLD analysis project Ga0065711, IMG submission 59098) | Hoatzin crop microbial communities from Cojedes, Venezuela - Epithelial fraction 12 v2 (version 2) | ecosystem: Host-associated > Birds > Digestive system > Esophagus > Crop | place...
AGCATGTTCTTTGTTCTGTGATTTTTTTTTTTTTTTTTTTTTACTTGAATATTTATCTAAGTGAACTGGGGCTATTCATCTATAGCAGTCTGAAAAGTGATGCTTCATAGTCATCATTTGGCCAGATTAGAGTGTTACCAGGGAAATACATGATTAGCTGTTCCCTTACCAGCTGAACATACAGTAGTACTTACTGCATACCTACAATCCATCAATTAAATACAGCCAACTATGCTATTGGTTGAAGAGTTCATGAATAGTGCTGCAGTGTCCTCGTCCACAGATCCAAAATGGGACAGCATATTGTCCCACTAGTGTATTTCAAGACGGTTATCAACCAAAACACCGGTCAGTTGCGCAGCTACCTCCACATCATGGTCACATCTTCATTTGCAATGGCTGCACAACCTAAGCCACATTACGACTGTGGTACAGTCACATTTTAGAATAAAGTTATTTTTGCAAAAGTATTCAAGAATAAAATTGCTCTTTTAGTAATAGTGTAGAAACTGGCAAATATATTTACTGCCCAGTGAAAGGAGTTATTAAATCAAGAAGTCTCAATCCTCTCCACCCTGCCCTGGCAACACAAGTATTTTGTAAGTATGCAAGATGGCTGCAATTTGCACAAAGAATAGAGGACACAGATTAAAGATCTAGGGTAGCTTTTAAAGAATTTGCACTGAAAGCATCTCTAAGAGGTAAAAATCTACAAGTGGATGTTCTGGACACAAATCAGAACAACCAGGAGGCCTTCAGAAAGGTGCTGACTTGTAGGACAGCTAATCACCTCATCTGTGCCAAAACTGTGCCCTGTTAGATAGTATTAACTGGCTGCAAACAGGCCAAAGAATTCAGAAGGACACATAACATACAGGTTAATGGGGACACTTCATTGTTGGCAAAAACCAGTTGGACTCAAATTGCTATGGAAATTTTGGAAATGAAAAGATTCTTAATCTCATAAAATTTGTCAAAAAAACATGGAGAACTGGGCAAACATGAAGCTGTCCCCAGAGGAGGCAAAAATGGCTTCCTCCCCAGACAAGTCCATTTCCTTGGCTCTAGATCAGTTCTAGCCACAAAACCGCTCAGACCCATCATATACAAACTCACCAGAGTAAAATGATTGTTTAAAGCTGCCATTTAAGCATAATCCTTGTTGGAGCCAAGCATACACGGTACTCCCTTTAGTCAGCATTAGACAGGGAAGGGTGATTTGAAAAAGGAAAAGTGTCCTTCAGAGCTCCAGGTGAAATCTGATGCTATAAAATGGGTCAATGATGCCAGCTACTACAAGCAATGCCCTCTCTCTCACAAAAGCCCTAGAAGAAACTGCGTGAAGGAAACAGCAAAGAAGGTTTCAGCTGAGTGGCTGGAGGGGTCTTTCCTCTACTCTCCCACTCCAAAACAAATGGGCACAGATAGGATAGGGTGGGCTATAGGAGCATCCATCCCCCATTGTAACTGTCACTATATCTTTGCTGTTACACAGTTAAAAACCCCATAGTAGGCTTATAATTTTCTATTACACTTCAGAGATCATTACATCAATTTCTATGGAACCCTGGTAATTACACAGGTTTTCCCATAAGGAAAAGAACTAGTTCCTTTGGGAGGGAAAATAATAAAATCAATCAGGCTATTAAAAAAAACAGTAATAGACTTTTCTGTGTATATTAATCTGAAACAATAGGAGCCAACTATGTTTACTGATACAACGATATTTCCTCCTCAAGAATATGACTAATGACCTCAAATGACGCAAGCCTACATGGCACAGAAAAAGCCTCCAGAGAACAGAAACTTTCTTCTGACAACACAACAAACTTTCAGTAAAATGAGACATATCCTCTTGGATGTCATTGGGGGAAAAAGGGAGAGTTCAGGATTTAGCCAAAGTTAGAAAGATTCTGCAGACTCAGTTCTGCCTCTTCGAGTGTTAGTTCATGTGGGGAGATACACTGCCTAGACCAGGGCTCCCCAGGGCACCAGGTCAAGTCCTCTGGGCTGTTGCATGACAAGTGTGTTACATGAATAAATATAATTTTCCACTTGGAAATCCTGGCAGCTCATCTCACTTTAATCAAAAACTTAGGGCATACTGGGGGATGCCAGCTACATCAGCATCCCTACCTCATCCCCAGTGGTCTCACCAAAAAAGCTGAAGCACATTGCCCTGCACACCTGTGGTCTCTGCACCTTCATCTCCCAAAGACCAGTTCTTTGGAAAAGCATTTTCAGGCACTTTTGCTGGCTAGCATCACAACACATGCAGGGGCTGAGGAACAAGGTTTAGATTCATGGGTTCTTTGCTGATAAAAGCACACAGGCTCAAGTCAAACCCAAATGAGTGAGCCCAATCCTCCAAAGGGATTTCCCAGGCAGCAGTTGAAAGAATGTGGCTTTCGCCTGGCCCTGAGCTGAGAAGGGCTGTGCTCACCCCTGGGAAAGTTTGCTGCCTTCTCTGGAGAGTGCTAAGCCTTCCAGGCATGACTTTTATCCCTAGCTCTAAGCTACTTCTGAAGATCAATGTTTCTGATGGTAGACTATACCAAGTGGCAGAGATTATTTTTTTCAATTCAATATTTTTTTAAAAGGATGAGTCATCCTGAATTCTCCATTGGCTTTATTTCCTCTCTTCCCTTGCCCCTGCCAGGGAAAAAATAAAACAAAATACACAAAATCAAAAAACATCCTCCACATTATCATAGCCCTTCATGTCCATGCTAGAGTCACTTCAGCAGACCAGCCGCCCTTTGGTTACACACTTGGAGGAAGTGACTCCTGGCAAAGGGAAGAAAAAGCTTCACCTTCATGAAGAATCAAATTTTGAGAGGCAGATCATCACATCATCACTGGACTAAAGACATTAAGTGACAGAGGCTATAAACTGGAAAAGAAAAGATTTTGTGGCCTAATGTCCTGTAGGCAGGATAAATCCTTCAAATTACACAAGATCCTGGTTAAACTCATTACCTGCTGTTCAGAAGTCTTCCAGCATTTTTCATTCTTTGCTAAATTTATCACACTAAATCCCTTCCCTAAGATCAAAGTCTTCTGGGGTACAGAAGCTGAAAGACTTAAAAGTGTGATGATCCAAGGGGACTTGATGATGAAAGCAGGCTTCAGTAATGCAACCTCTTAATTGTTACGGAAACACAGCACGATATGCTATCTCAATGTCATCAGCAACAAAAGACTTCTCCACAGGAAATACTGATTTAGGGGACCCATCCATTCTCACATGCATTCATAAGTGTTGCTGAGTGAGGTAGTCTTGTTCAGAGGTCCCTCAGAATAATTAATTTTCAAAATACTGTGATTTTTTGAATAGAGATTCTTTTCTAGTACATCTCACCTCCACAACCAGAGAGCAAAACCCACATTTCTCCACATATGTAATTTACCTTCATGGCAATACCTCACATTTTAAATAGTAAGGCTTACTTTCCAGTGGAGGTCTAGTTCAAAAATCAACTAAATCAATTGGAAACAATGGAGGAGCTAATGTATTTTTTATTTTCCACAGTTGTTCTAAAAACATTCAAGGAATACAATATCAGCTGAAGGGAGAGAGCAGCAATAAGCAGTATAAAAATCAGCCTATCAGTCTAAGATACTTCTTCATTGATCAATTCCATAGTACCCAACAATGTGTTCAATATCAAACTCAAAATACTAATTCAGTTAGGCATTCCCTAGTTGTGCTATTGCTTTCCATTGGAGTGCATCATGCTGGTATTTTTAACAGATATTTTAATTATCTAAATTTTGCAGGACCATCTACATTTCTCTGTGTACTTCAAACATGAGAGGCAGAACTATACAGAACAAAGGTTTTGATTTCATTACAAAAAGGGGCAAGTTTCAATGTGGCTCATTTATTTCTCTAGCAAAAATTAAGTTTATTTGCTACAGACCTACCAAATATTTGCTTCCAAATCATTATGCAAAGCTACTCCCTACAAGTCGTCCTCCCTTTCCACATGACCTCAAACAGCTCCCCAGGAGTCTGCACACATTTGCTGAGCTGACACTACCTGTCAGTGGCATTGCATAGAGTTCATAAAAAGTTGGATTGAGGTATAAAACTCCTCACTCCCTGGAATGTAAAGCTGTGTCTGTCTTGACATGTCTTACTCTCCAAGGACCTCGACAACCCAGACAGCCAAACCCAGGGGTTATCTTACTCATACGCACTGAAGTTTGCTGGAAAGTACAGGCTGAAACCATTGTAGCAAAGCCCATATAGAGTCAGCTTCAGACTTGCCATTAACCTCCTGCTTAAGCCAACAGAAGCTTCCTGGAACTGTGTCTGCCATTTTCACTTGCACCAGCAATTCTTCTGTGCTCAAGTTAGTTACACAGGCAACATGCCTTCATTCTTACCAGCATTACTCCTGAACTGCACCATTAAGATGGTCCAAAAGAACTGCTGCTTATGTCGTACAAGTCAACCCTTCATCAAAATGCAATAAATGTTTCATATAAAAAGCTAAAAACCCACAAGCAATGACAAAAAAACTATCAAAAATTTCCATTTTCCATAAGAATGAATGAGAACCAGCTTGCACAGACCAGCACCTCTGTACAAATACTGAAGACAAACTCCTGAGTGAGACTCTAATGATTAAGACACAAGGACTAAATTCTCCCTGGCCAAGCTGTGTTTAATGTAGGATAAAGGACTGGGAAACAAAGGGAGTTCACCATGACCTTGATTTTATGGCTGATCAGCTTAGACCCTCTGTGTTGTTCTCAGCTGCTTTTGACCAAAAGGAGCCTGCAGTGGGGACAAAGAGGTTAAGAAACTCATGACAAAGTGGGCACAGGGAAAGTCCACCCACTTGCTGATGAAGTAGTTACAAACTGCATACACAAATTCTGTCCCATGTTCTGCCACAGATTTCTTGAGACCAGGGGTACAGAAAAGTCAAGATTTTAGCTTGTATAAAACTTAAATCTAATTTGGTGATATTTTCCATTCCTAAGGTCTCTAATGCTATTGTATTTACTTGACCAGGCAGAAAATCACTTAAACCCATGAGACACATACACCCATGATATGAATGAAAAATGCTGTCTTCATCTATGTTCTGATGCTGATCTTGCTAAAAACAATGGCATTTGTGCCAAGATGTTGAAGACCATGCTGTAGCATAGAACAGTAGGGTTTGAGGGTCTTGAAATCTCCCAAAACATCCTTCTGCCCTTACATATGATCAACTATAGCTACGCAATTGCTGAGCTGCTCTGAAAGACACTCACTGACTGAAACTGCAGATATATTGAGGCACATTTTCAGCTAATGTGAAGAAGTTGTTCGGCAACAATTGACATCAGCCAAAGAATCAGGTCTGATAGTTCTTCTAGACTCCAGGCTTACTAATTTGGAAACTCATATAGGTGAAGTTACACTTTACAGTAACCTCCTGTGTCAGCATAATAGGAATCAGGATGGACTGACTACATGTTCGCTGGCTTTCAGCAAGATGCATTGAAGGTGTATTGGACGAATGCAAGGAGTGTTTGAACTTTCCATTTTACTCTCTATCTATTCAATCTCCACAGCACCGCTTTTTTCGCATTTCTGTTGAAACGTGGTGAAAATCACCATTGTCTCAGGGGCTGGAAGGAAAGGAGTCTAATTGTTGGCTTATCCACTTTTTTTTTTAAAAAAGGTATCCTTTTGTGATGGGTATACTAGTAGATGATATTCCCTATGCCTGTGACTCATTCAGATGCATATACAGAAATATCTTTGTGTCAAACTAGGCTAATTCTGCCACTATTCCCTAGCTGTGGATTATAGCAAAAATTCAATTAAAACTCAACCCTTCTTCATGATACTTTAAGCATAATTTCTGAATAACTGCGTTACTCTATGAAGTGCTGGGTTTGATGGGATACAAGTGAGCATTGCAAAATTATTTTTCCCAACATCACAGTGGGAGGAGGAAGCCTAACCACTCTGTGCTTTCGAAAAATCTATTCCACTTCTAAAAGGTGATCTCTAGATCTGCCCACAGCAGCAGTTTCTTGATGCCAGAAGGAAAACAATTAAGCATTTTATTAACACAATTAAGGACACAAATAATGCAGCACTGTTAGACCTTAAAGCTAGGTACCAGGGCTTGCACTTTCAATGAGCTGCATACCCTTTCAGAAGGGAGCTTCCACCCAGGAGACCCAGCATGGTGTTTTACAGCACCAAGTAGTGGAGATATAGTACTGAAGTTCTTGGGTTTTAACCCATTTTCCTCTCACCGATACTTGTTAAATCCTACAACAGAGGTTGTTGTTATTTCTATCAGACTGAAGCAGCACTTCATAAACCACTTCAGTCCAACAAGATCTGATTCCAAAGACAGTACAGAGAGGGAACGTAGCTGAGATTTCGTAACCGAATCTTGGTAATGATGTACCAATTACAATACCATTTTGGGCACACAAACACTAATGATGCTTCGGTAACAATCAATACACACTTATGACAGCATTTTTCTCTCATAGCTCCAAAAGCACTGTCAAGGGAGTTATTATCCCAACTCTGGTTTTTGGGAAGCAAGGCACTGAGTACTAAGGACCAACACGTCCAAATTGGCTATTGATTTTTCTAGTGCTCCTCTGTTTCCTGTGTTCAGGAGTCCAGCTGGAGCTAACAGACCTCATCTTACAGAAGCACCAATTACAGACAAGTCCCGTTGAATCACTAGGAGCTGCAGGTTATCAGCATTTCTAAAAAATTAATTAAGGAGAACAAAATTAATTTGTTGCGATAATTTGGACATGCAAAAATAAGGGATTGCTTTGGAAAAAACATGGCCCACTTCTCATCCAAGGTCACATAGTACATGTATTGCACAAGAGGAAACTGAGTCCAGGTCTCCTGACAGTGTAAAGAGTAGAACTATATAGTAGAATTATATGGAAACTGGGCTAATGATTCAGCTGTGGGCTTTGCAGTATCGTGTCTCTAATGCATAATTGGAATGACACTGATGAAGCATCATCATCATTTCATGATCATCCATGCTACTGTAGACTCTGGAGTATACCAAAGATATTTATGAAGCCAGTTAGGAAATACACATGGGCTCCTTGTCTGTGTTATGAAAAAATCAAAGTAATCATGTATTGGCTTTTTTTTTTTAATGGTTTCTTTGAAGTATGAAAAACATACGAAGACGGGGGACAAATTCTTAAACTAGGCTGAAAAGAGAGACAACAGCATAATTCACATGTACAAATACGATTTTCTGGTAACTAGTAAAATATCTCAGATCTAAATATCCAATAACTACATGTCTTCCCCTTACTGGGTATTTAAAACATACATATTATTTCTTGATGAGTCTACTCCAAGTATAATTGTTCCTACATAAGCATTGCTTCTGTGAAATAAGATTTGCCAATCAGACTACTGTTGAAAATCAAAGCAAACACTTGTTAATTTTTGAAATTCCTGAACCTGGCATTTTCAAGCAAATATAATGGAAATTCTGAATGAACAAAAATTAACACTAAAGGTCAGACACAATAAAGAAACACTGAGAAAATCCTTCTGGAATGCGCACACTTGCATTTGTCAGAGTAGCCTTCTGACAAAATTGTCCACTTTACGAAGGAGGAAAGCAGATATGTTATTCTAGAGATACACATTAACAAAGGGTAAAAAGAGTTACAGTTATGCACGTTTTTGTTTTTACTAAGTGATCTCTGATTATAAGATATCACTCTAGTAATTCCAAATAACAAACGTGGAGAGCAGGAAGCTTTTACGGAAGTGATTCTCAGCCATTGAGAACATTTTCCCTCTCTGTTCCTCTGTCTCTCTACTCATTCACTCATTAAAATGTGGTGGATGTCCAACAGACTACATGGAAATGTAATGTTAAAAAACCACAAATCCACAGCATGGTAACAAAATATATTTTAATATATGTGCAAAGGGTATAAATTAAAAATGCTTCATTCTCACCAGAAGATCTTTTTTCAGAAACCACTGCCCCTTTACCCAGACTAAAAACTTCCGCAACAGTTACGAAGCAAGGGCTAACAGTATAAATCATATGTACCCGGCTGAAATTCTGAACATCAATATTTAGAATGCAAATTGTCTTCCTCCAACTGACATTCAATATTCTGTAAACAGATTTAAAGAGACTTCCTCATTTAGCAACACTGAAATATGAGCAAAAAGGAAAGGAATGGGTTAACTTTTTATTTGCTCTTTTCTATTATTCATAGTTCCTTTGCACAAAGCTGTTTAGATGTAATCCTTTATAGGTTTTATACTGTCCACCATTAGTATTAAAATTGAAACTTATTATAGGTCACATGCTCATCTGATGTAAATTAGAGTAGCTGTTGAAATAAAAGTTACAGACTGAAATGAATACTGAATACTAGAGCAATAAGGCGCTCTACCTTTTTCTGCTTGACAAAAAGCATGTTGGAAATTTTCTTTAAAAAAAGAGACGGAGAATACCTGTTGAAAAAATATGCTTCTCTTTTCCTAGTGAAAAGCATCAATTCCCTTCACCAAAATATATCCATTGAGACTAATCTTCACACAGCAAGAAAACCAATGCTACATAAAACTACATCTTAAACATTTGATATATTCACAAAAATGAAACCAGACCAGCTAAGAATGTAAAGTTGAAAACAAATCAGGTATATAACAAAAGTAATCAGAGATTATTCTTTCAGAATGCTTGAGAAAGCTTCCCAGAAATTCATTTCTAGAAGAAACGTGTATATACGCACCAGTGACTCACGCTTCTAAAAATGTCTTTCTGCTTTTCCTACTGAACTTTCTAGCCAGCTGTTGCATTAACGCATCTTACACGGACAGGAACGTTACAACAAAATAATGTAAACCAACCTGCCTGAAATCACATTGTCTTGGGGACAGAGCTAGGAACCAAATCTCTTCCTTAGTCCCCATCCACTGCCATAGGAGGAGACAGTCCAACTCAACTCTACAACATTTGGTGGCTCCTGTTACCTTCAGCCATATATTTTGCTGAGTGTGTAATTCTGGGGGACAGGTTATTAATTTCTCACTGCATAATGAAACTACCAGTGCATAAAGCTAACATCATGTCCTAATTAACACCAAACCTCTGACTGCTCTGCTACTGAGATACATTTGCTGTCACTGAAAATGGAATCGTGATGCCTAAAACTGAAAAGATTATTTAATTTAGGGTTAAGGACCTGTCATCCTTATGGTAGATCCAATGTGTCATTGATGACACAGTACAGACGACATTGTCTGAAGACATGGCTCCAGAGAGCCCAGTCCCAAGACACTTCTCTGAGTGGGCTTCCAAACCCCACCAGCTAAGTCCAGGCTTCTCAGATATCCCAAACTGTATCAGACTGCAACTGATACAGGCAAATCCCATTTTCTGTAAGACAAACACACTATTCCCAGTCCTGATCCCAGCACTAATTGCTGTGCTGGACTTAAAACAACACAGAAATGTATGGCAAGTCCTCCATGCCAGCTGGTTTAAACCTTCATCTTTGCAGTATACAGGAACCAAGTTCTGCAACACCTGGTTTTCCTGACCCCAAACTGAAACCTATTTTTGTTTGAATTAGCATTCTGCATAGTGTCAGAATCCAAAAATGAGACTACGTACCCACATGCTGTTTGGGATGAAGCTTAATTTTAAATTGGGTAACATTACAGTATTCAGGAATTCAACTAGTTTTGCAGCTCCTGCTTTTCTGGAAACTAACTCTAACCTTAGCCTTATTCTGAATCGACTTGGCACAACGAATAATAACCTCTAGACATATGGCAATCCTCAACCTAAACAGAGCTTTGTCATCTTCTTTGTATGGGACACTAAGCAATCTGCAGCTGTTTGTGTAGGCCCACTTTTTTGTCTCCCCACCCTTAACGCAGGTCCCTATGCCTATCCTGCATTACTTTCAAGCACGTGGATTTATACAGGAGGAGTCCGAGTGTGGACACACAATGATATCTCCATCTAAAACCAAAACGCATGTAAACCATTTTCAGTTTTCAAGGATGCTTGACATTTCATCAACTTTCAGGTCACTTTGCTAGGAAATGAAGCAGTATATCCACACTTTCACGGGAGATAGGCTCAGGTTTGTACAGTACTCATCAACAGCTTATGTATTCAGTGAATTCAGCTTTTCACCCCCTTTTTTCATGCTTTATTGTTCTCCTCTCTCTACTGAGTGTAGCAAACCTCTTCTAATAAAGAATATACCTTTTTATCTTTTAGACATTTGCATGCGGCAAAATTCTGTTGCCAAGTAAAAGTTGATTCCTAAGTATCAAATTCTGTTCACAATTACACTCCTAAAATTCTGCAGAACTCTGGGGGCTGCAAGCTTATGGTGCTAGGGATTGATCCATTATTCTTCTGAAATCTCACATGATGTCCCAGCTGTATCAAAGAGCCACAGGACAGGCAAAACAGGCTCCTGGAAAAAATACATTATTAATGAAACTGTTTCCTGCTGAGCATAAAGACATTGCAATGGATCTAGGTCAGCCAGTATCACTTGCAGTTTTGATGCTTCTCCATGAGTATATGAACTGGGTGCATGCTGGAGTCACAGACTGCAGCCCAGCGGCCCCAGCTGCAGGACTGCGGGTAGTCAGGACTGAGCAGAAAGGGGAAATTTAAAACTCCTAGGGAGTCACTGCATCAGAAGGGGCACTTGCCTGTGCTACACATCATCTCCCTCTTCTCTTTGCAGCTCTCAGCCACCAACATGACTGTGTGCCTGGATGGAAGAGAGGGCAGTGGGGGTGGAAGACTTAGAAAACAGATTGAGGTAACCTTGGCTGAAACACATTATTCTCCACCTATTCTCAAAAGCTTTGAGTTATAATACATTAGATGGCAGCTTTAGCAAAGCCTGGGGTACCTCTCAGACTCCTCCAACTCACTCCAGGCACGGGTTACCATAAGGAAAGACTTACAGCATATCTTTACCAGGGAGAGAAAGCCAGCAATGGAGGTTTGCTGCTAGTCCGCTGAGCAGGACTTGGCCCCAGCCCTAGGACACCTTTCCCATGGTGCTAAGCACAACCTTCCACCAATGCAGCTGTAAACGCAGTACAATTCAGTGGCTACGGTGGACTTCCAGTCCTGTATGTTAGCAGAGTCTGCCTCTCTAGGCTGTTACTCACTTTTATGTTGCTGTAGCAAGACCACAATTTGGAGTAATAGTCTATGCTATGCTTGTGCTCTGTGTTTGGGGAATGGGTAATTGGTTTTATAGCATTTTATGAAGTCTCATTTATAATGGCAGCCAGCTGCTTTATCAGCTACTATATCCTCTTGTTTACCCCTTTATACACTGAAAAATTTTACTTTTGAACCCGACTCAGTCAGCGCTCATGAGACACATTCTCTTGTGTCAAGTCTCCCCAAGTGCTTTTTTCACAAAATCCAGCATAGCGTGTGATGGTCTAAAAGAAGAAAGATTCAAGCCTCAGTAACAATCCACTATTTCTGTTTCATATCATCACATCTATGTTACTGTAACTCATTCTAGAGGTCGTCATCAAGCAAGTGGAGGAAAAGAAGGTTATCAGGAGTAGCCAACATGGATTCACCAAGGGGAAATCATGATTGACCAATCTGATAGCCTTCTATGACGGCATGACTGGTTGGGTAGATGAGGGGAGAGCAGTGGATGTTGTCTACCTTGACTTCAACAAGGCTTTTGACACTGTCTCCCATAACATCCTCACAGGGAAGCTCAGGAAGTATGGGCTGGATGAGTGGTCGGTGAGGTGAATTGAGAACTGGCTGAACGGCAGAGCTCAGAGGGTTGTCGTCAGCAGCACTGAGTCTAGTTGGAGGCCTGTAACTAGTGGTATCCCTCAGGGTTCAGTACTGGGCCCAGTCTTATTCAACTTCTTCATCAATGACCTGGATGAAGGGATAGAGTATACCCTCAGCAAGTTTGCTGATGACACCAAACTGGGAGGAGTGGTGGATACACCGGCAGGCTGTGCTGCCATTCAGCGTGACCTGGACAGGCTGGAGAGTTGGGCAGAGAGGAATCTGATGAATTTCAACAAGGGCAAGTGCAGGGTCCTGCACCTGGGGAGGAACAACCCCATGCACCAGTACAGACTGGGGTGGAACTGCTGGAGAGCAGCTCTGTGGAGAGGGACCTAGCAATGCTGGTGGATGACAAGTAAAGGTAATACGGACATGCCAGGGAACACACGAGGCTAAAAGAATGTGAACTCTATTTATGAGCATGTGACTTGTCTTTATAGACATGGCAGTAAACAAAGAGAAAAATACTGTTTTCAAGATACAAAACCCCATCTGAATTATATCAAATATTATAAACAGGGTTTATGTAAATGCATGAAATTAACTACAAGGGCCAGTTCAACTTACTCAAAGTCACAGTGAGAGGCACTGATGTCCAAAAAGGAATCTGAACCCACCAGTGGTAGAATTGCAGATGTCAGGTTTAGACTTGGTGTTTTTAGACCTACATACAAAAAGTTTTGCATTTGAAGTTGATTGTATACCATTCCAAGAAAATCAGAGGCTGTATTCTTCCGAGAACATAGACTCAATTAATGAGTTTCTAATTTAAATTATCCTAACAGCTAATCAAGTGATCAGATCCAGTGATCCAGGCTTAATGTAATGCCTCACATGATTCTAGTGAAGAAAAAGCAGTCATACTTCAAATAAAGACGAAAAGTACAAAACACCACATAGTAAGTTTTTTACCATAAGGGCTATTTTGATATGCATAGTTACACATCGTCATCGAGCCAAATGGCAAATCAAGGTCTAGACCATTACCAGTTAGGTATTTCCTTGTGTTACTTGTTTCTATTTCAGCAGCAGAACGACAGTGCTTTGAAACCTGAAGAGCAATGCTGCCCCTTTTCCAAATACATATTCAAAGTGGTGGCACACTAAAGAAAGGCTGAACCTTTCGGAAATTAGAGCAGCATCCAACTCTGAAGTCACCCACACCCAGAAACAGACAGCAGGCAGAAGTTAGGAAAAATGACAGGGCTTTTACCCACAAAAGCACCAGGCTCTAACCTGGTGCCAGAATTTGTACACTCTGCTTTATATGCTTTCATTTGCAGGCAAACTGTTAAACTAAACTGCTTCATCAGATAAAGTGGAAAGATCAGATGCAGAACGTGACAATCCCATTTACATTCATGCCAATCTATGAAAGACACTGATGTACTCAGAGGGGCCCAAACAATATCATTTCAATTATACAGGTTTAAGAACAAATACCCACTTTTTAAGGACATGAAAATAAATCATTTAGCTGCAAGAACTGGCCTCGAAACGTATCAGATATGTTGGGTTTTGTATTTGTTTGAACCCCCAAGGTGGAAGTAAGAAACAGGACACCAAGTTTAACAATAATGGGCTCTCTGTGGTTTTTGATAACATTGTCAAAAACCATGAGGCAAAAAAAAAAGTATTTAAAAAAAAAGCTAAGTGATACAATGTGAAAATGGAAAAAAATACACTCCAAACGCTTCTTCTTGCAAGAAACAAAAAGCACACAACAAGCTATGCAAGCGTTCATTTAACCAGCTACAGACAGACAGGGGTAGAACATGGCACCCTGTTCAGCTGTGCAAACCTTGAACCTACGTGATCTAAAAACGATCCTACATTATCTGTACAACACAAAATCATACAGGAAGCATTCCAGCATATTCAATATGAAATACAATGCATCAGTAGGCACAAATACCAATATTCACATTAGAACTGTGCCAGTGATGGCATTCCTTGGATTTTACTATGCTGAATCGAATACAGCGCATTTACAGCATATACCATGTTTTAAGGCAATGTGTGGAAAATTAGCACAAGGCTACACCATTTAGAATTAAGTGCAGTTCTACAGAAAAAAAGTGTGAGATTGGTTTTTTATGTACTGCTTTTGATGTTCCACTTCCTGGCTCAGTTCGACTTCTGGAAGAAGAAATAAAGGTGATCAGAAGTTAAAATCAAGCACTTGTACCCAGCTTAAAGCAGTGAAAGCAGATTACAGAACCTGAAAACCAAAACAATGTGTTCTGATAGTCTAGTGAATGTGGAAATTTATTTGTATCCATAAACTGGTGTCTCCTGGGACATTCAGTGCAACTAAAACAAAACCCCTAAGTCACATGTCTACTTCATCACAAATTACTCTAAGAATTCTAAACTTCTTGTTTGCACGGGTCACCCGCTGGCAAGCCTTGATCTTTCCTCTATAGGCCCATGTGCAAAAAAACCCAGATTTGGGGTGTAAGAACACTTGTCATATCCCACCC
>Ga0065711_1044066_pt1 | contig 14341 bp, 5 predicted proteins | sample Hoacrofraction12_FD_59098 | JGI IMG/M metagenome (GOLD analysis project Ga0065711, IMG submission 59098) | Hoatzin crop microbial communities from Cojedes, Venezuela - Epithelial fraction 12 v2 (version 2) | ecosystem: Host-associated > Birds > Digestive system > Esophagus > Crop | place...
TCCTCGTAGCCCTCCGCTGGACTCTCTCCAGTAGCTCCTCATCTTTCTTGAACTGGGGAGCCCAGAACTGGACACAATACTCCAGATGGGGCCTCACCAGGGCAGAGTAGAGGGGGAGGAGAACCTCCCTCGACCTGCTGGCCACACTCTTCTTAATGCATCCCAGGAGATCATTGGCCTTCTTGGCAACAAGAGCCCACTTGTTGTCCCCCAGCACTCCCAGGTCCCTCTCCGCAGAGCTGCTCTCCAGCAGGTCCGCCCCAGCCTGTACTGATGCATGGGATTGTTCCTCTCCAGGCGCAGGACCCTGCACTTGCCCTTGTTGAACTTCATGAGGTTCCTCTCTGCCCAGCTCTCCAGGCTGTCCAGGTCTCACTGAATGGCAGCACAGCCTGCCGGTGTATCCACCACTCCTCCCAGTTTGGTGTCATCAGCAAACTTGCTGAGGGTACACTCTGTCCCTTCATCCAGGTCATTGATGAAGAAGTTGAACAAGACTGGCCCAGTACTGACACCTGGGGAACACCACAAGCTACAGGTCTCCAACCAGACTCTGCGCTGCTGATCACAACCCTCTGAGCTCTGCCATTCAGCCAGCTCTCAATCCACCTCACTGTCCACTCATCTAGCCCACACTTCCTGAGATTACCTGTGAGGATGTTATGGGAGACAGTGTCAAAAGCCTTGCTGAAGTCGAGGTAGACAACATCCACGGCTCTCCCCTCATCTACCCAGCTGATCATGCCATCATAAAAGGCTATCAGCTTAGTCGAGCATGATTTCCGCTTGGTGAATCCATGTTGACTACTCCTGATAGCCTTCTTTTCCTCCACTTGCTTAGAGATGACATCCAGAATGAGTTCCTCCATCATCTTTCCCAGGATGGAGGTAAGGCTGACCGGCCTGTAGTTCCCTGGGTCCTCCTTCTTGCCCTTTTTGAAGACTGGAGTGACATTGGCTTTTCTCCAGTCCTCAGGCACTTCTGTTCTCCAGGACCTTTCAAAGATGTTGGTGAGTGGCTCAGCAATGACATCCGCCAGCTCCCTCAGCACTCGTGGGTGCATTCCATCAGGGCCCATGGATTTGTGAATGTCCAGTTTGCTTAGATCACCTCTAACCCAATCCTCCTCAACCAAGTGAAGGTCATCCTTTCTGCAGGCTTCCTCTCTTACCTTCAGGGACTGGGATGCCTGAGGGCCGGCCTTAGCAGTGAACACAGAAGCAAAGAAGGCATTCAGTAACTCTGCCTTCTCTGTGTCCTCTGTCACCAGGGCACCCACCTCAATCAGCGGCTGGCCCTCATTTTCCCTCGTCTTCCATTTGCTACTGATGTCCTTGAAGAAGCTCTTCTTGTTGTCTTTGATATCCCTTGCTGGATTTGATTCCAGGTGGGCCTTAGCCCTCCTCATTGCTTCCCTGCATGCTCTGACACTGTTCCTGTATTTCTCCCAAGTGGCCTGTCCCTCTTTCCACATTCTGTAGAGCTTTCTCTTCCATTTGAGTTTTGCTAGAAGCTCCTGGCTCATCAATGCAGGTCTCCTGCCTCCTTTGCTTGATTTCTTACTCAGGGGGATGCACCAGTCCTGAGCATGGAGGAAGTGATGCTTGAATAGCGACCAGCTCTCTTGGCCCCCCACCTTCTAGAGCCCTAACCCATGGGATTCCTCTAAGCAGGTCCTTGAAGTGGCCAAAGTTAGCTCTCCCGAAGTCCAAGGTTGCGATCCTACTTGCCTTGCTTTCTTCATGCAGGATCCTGAACTTCATCTCATGGTCACTGCAGCCAAGGCTGTCCCCAGACTTCACATCCTCGACAAGCAATTGCTCAGGAAGGAAAAATAGTCAACTTTACTCTGTTAAGCATTTTACAACTATTTCTCTGAAGCTGTAGTGTGCCCAGCCTTTCAAGCAAGTGCTTCACATTTGGCGAGTTAGTTGCTTTGGTTAAAGCAGACTAACTTGCAGACTGGTAAAGTTCCGCTTGCTGGACATCCACTGGTTTTATTTACAGGCTGAATCACTTGTTCATTTACAGAATAATTAACAGCATGGGCTTCTCCATGGGCTGCAAGGGGCCAAGACTGCACCCGTTATCCTTTCTTATGGTGGAGAGAAAGTTTAAATGTTGAAGCCTTGAAACTTAAAACATCTGTGTCAAACCTCTCAAGAAACTTTCGCGTGTTCCCCAGAGCATACCCCATGATCACTGTTTGTGCTTTCAGAGACATGTAATAAAGGCAGGACACAACACCCAGACTTTACATGAGACTTTTAACATGTTTACTCTTTACTTAGAAGGCACATCAGAAAAAAGATAAGATGAAGAAAGAAATTATATTCCCATCACCTGGTTTCCTCACTACATTGGAACAGGTCTGGGACTACGCTAAGCGTCTTTCAGGTTTCTACAATTCTTTTTTGCTGATCTTGACCTTCCTTCAGAACTTTGTCTTTCTGCCACCCTAAATGTTAGTTTATTTTTACATCATTCTGTCTTACGGTTACACTGGATCTTTCTGGTCCAAAGGCCTGCTTGTCTCTTCCTCTATACTGCTCATAGCTTCCTGTGAGCTTCAGTGAGTCTGTTTGGGTCCCCTCACCGCTAGTGGAAACTGTGTGTCCTTGAGCAACCTACTTAGCCTCTGCTTCAGTTCCCCATTTTGGAAAAGAGGAACAGGTATTTCATGTCCCCTACCTTTTGTCTCGGCCTCTGTTGCAGTTATAGGAAGAGGTAGGGTAGGGTTTCATACAACACATGTAGTAACTTATTTTTACTGAGCGGTGAGTGAAGGATTTCACAAGAACATGGGCACACAGAGGGAGAGAACCTGAACACACACAAGACTGAGGGAGTTAAGTTACAATTCTGAGGTAGGTGAAGAATTTAAAGTCAGGCAGAAACTCCAGACCTTCCTGTGTGCTCAATATCCTGGCTGACACAGGCTTTGACAAAGGAGGATATTATTGCTTTTCTTGCAACTTCTGACCTGCTGCCAGGTATTGTCCAATGGTGGACAGTCATCAGAAAGCTTGGGATTATTTTTTTTTCTATCAAGAGGATATGAATGACTTGTTTCCTTAAAATAAATTTGAAATAAATAGCTGAAATGTATTAGACCTCAGACTAGCTAGGAAAAAAATGGAAAACCTAAATCTTTGGCGGTTGAGTTTGACACTTTTCTGTTCTAATGAGAAACCCAGCCTATTCACTCATCTTTATTAAACAGAGGCTTCAAAGGATTTGTTCTGTAGGTGAAACAATAGTTAGATGAGGGATCACAGGAGCCCAGCAGGGCCGAGCAGCAAGAAGGCGAACCTCTGCTACACGGGTACGGTGCCCGGCTCAGCGGGGCTGGGATGCTGCCTTAGCCTGCTGGCTGTTTCACATCAGCTGTGAGTCCATGCCCAGACTCTGCCTTGAGTTGCCTAAATCAGGCTCAGGAGCGTGGTGGCATGCGTAGCGTACAGAGCCGTGTGGTTAGTGCCTTGGTGCTCTCAGAATCTCCCAGTGGAAGGTGCACTTAATCAGCTCTTTGAGCTGCAAACCTGATGTGCTGCAAAACTACAAAGGCATCTGCCATGTGCATATGCATAAGTAACAGGTATTTTGCATGCTTATTTTTAGGTGTTTTTTGTTTAGAACACACGCAGCCTGAGACATGGTGAAACAGCTTCAGATGCCTGCCTGATTGTTCCATTAGCTTTTCCTCTGATGTAAATTAAAATATATAGGTCCAAATTTCTCCTACAAAGTTACTGAGGGAAATTAAGAAATGAAAATTAGCAGTACAGTTTTTAAAATTTTTGGCTTGTGTCTTTGTTATGTGTTATTATAAAATTTTAGCTATACTATTAGCAAACCATTAGCTTGTTGAACAACAGACATTTTGTCTAAGAGTATTAGAAGGAACCCCAACAAAAATACCCACACCGTTTTAAACATCCACTTGAAGCTGGCAGGAGATCACCTCTAGGTTTCTTTAGAAAGCACAGTGTGAGCTACTGTACTTCAGATCAAGAACCAAAGCAAATCTAAAAATTGCATAACACAGAAGGCCGAGGAAGTAAGGTACTGAGTCCCATTGCTTCATCCACTGCAACAGACTCCCTTGCAGCAATGCATTAAGAAACTGAAGTGAGAGGTAAGACGAGGCATTGCAATATCTCAGCAGCATGAAACGGGGCTGGTTCAGGTACACAGAGCTGAACTTTCAGTTTGGTGTGAAGGAGCAGAGCTTCACAGCTCTCACAAACGCTAATGAGTCCCATGACTAAACTGGGGCATACTTGAAAAACACAGTCCACAACATACAATCTCAGTCATCATTTGGAAACTTCTGACCTGCGTGCAAACTTCCAAGGAGCTACCACTGCAGACACACTATCACTGCAATTACGGGTAGCCATGGAGCTCCGGTATTGTGTATATGTAATGCACTGTTATGCAAACATACATCTACTTTTAAACCTCAGTTTCACAGTCATCGTGGTTTTAATTTCAAAGCATCAAAAAGGAGGCAGAAATAGCGTCTCCTGCAAATAGACCTCGATTAAATCTAGAAAGGATTTTTACAAACAATTCAAACACAGGCAGTCTGAAACCCTGAAATGGAACCATGCTGGTCAGGAAAGGACAGTCACAACGCACGTTGCACTGAGAAATGCAACTTTGTACTTGGTAAAACTTAATTCTTTTGCTTGTTTAATATTTAAATAGGAAAAGACAATTGCAAAGATTATTAGATTTTTCCTCAGAAAATGAGGAAATTCCCACCTAATTCTTCTTATGAGGTTCACAAAATGCCCCTTAGAAATAGCACTTGGGCTTTTCTGTCTGATCTCAGACTAACTAATTTAACCATGTGAAGCAGGTCCAGCAAGTATTTAATCCTGACGCTTTAGCCTGGATTCACAGATTCACTAATCTGCCATATGTCACTGTACAATTGAAAGCCCTGCAAAAGCTGTGAAAACCATTTCCCCCCCCTCCCCGTCCTCCCAGAGACTCACCAGAGCCCGAAACTTCGTCCCACACCCAGCTAGCCCGCTGGCACAGCCGGTAGCCTTCTGATCCGAGGGAGAAATCCCGAGGCTGAGACGGGACCCGGGCTGGGAGGATGGCTGCAGACAGAAATCGAGTGCACCCGGGGTTAACCGTTCGCAGGGAGAGCACGGCGAGGCGCTGAGGCAGTCGGAATGGTTCGCCTCTCGAAAGGCTCTAACGCATTCTTTGTGTTAGCAGAAATACCTGGACCCACGGGCTGGGCTCTTCAGTGTCACATGGGTGACAGAGCTAAAAAAGGCAAACCCATAGGCTGAATTTAAACTCACCCGGTTTGTTAGTGCTTTCCCCTGAGACTGCTTATGTGCCTCTTCCAACTTTTCTACAATTTTCCTGGAATTTTAATATCCCGCTCTCTTCGGTTTCATACTTTTTCACTCTTTTATTTTTAGATTCGGTATTGCACAGTGGTCTGTAAAGTCTGCTTGACGCCAGCAAATGTAACTGGATCCCAAGTCCCTGCAAGCCAGGAATTGCCGCCATGATCAGCATGCTGCCGAGAGCACAAACCTTGGCACTGGTCAAAACCAAATAGTCTGAATCCTCTACTTATCTTATGGCAGGGCTTGGGAAAGGAGGCGAGAAAGGAGGTTCATCAAAATGTAAAGCATAGCTGGGAAAGGTTAGGGGTAAGTAAATAGAAATCAAAGATGCAAATAGGTCTGTTCTACAACTGATCTGTGTGACCAGTCTTCCAAAAGTAAGAACGGGGATTTACAAAAAACCAGAGATATTTCATTCTCTAGTAACCTAGTAACAGGACAGGCATGCACAAAGCAAACTGCCTTTAAAAAAGGCTTGTGTCAGCAAGGTTGACTTTAGTGGAATAAATAAGAATAGGCTGCCTGGCAGCAGGTCACTGCTGACAGTAATCGCACAGGTCAGATTTTCCAAGTTATGATGCCTCATTTGATAGACACCTAACTGCAGCTACCAGTTCTGTTTAGGATTATTATGGGCCACTATCTTCCACCCCGCCTTTGGTGAGTAGGTGTCAGTTTTTTACCTTATTGTTTCATGGTATGCAGCTGGAATAAATCTGATCTCTGATACCAAGGAGCTGAACAACCTTGCATGAACTTTTTAGTTTTCTATCACTTCTGGCCCTTTCTTCCTGTAGCAGAGAGCAAAATGAAGGATTTCCAGTTGATCTGATTGAGAAACTGTTCATCCTAACTATTCTAGGTTCTGTAACTATGGCAACTAGTGTCTACCACAGAGCGTGACAGCTTCACGGAAGAAAAAACAAGTGTGCCAGGGCAGTTATTTCCCAAAGGTGACGTGATGAGTCAGCAGCAGAGCCCAGAGTAGAATACAGACTGCCCATCCCATATGTAGCTCACTAAACCACTGTTCCTCCTGCAGCCTCCAGGGAATAAAGTTCATTTAGCTAGGTGGTAAATGCTCAGCTCCTGCCCGTGCACTTCACCTTGCTATGTATCTAAGTTTTGGCAGGCTTAATGGTTTGTTGCCTAGAAAGAGTGCAGATTAAGAAAATCAGAAAAAGCATTGGTCTTACCATGGAACAAAGGACACTGCAACAGCAGAACTCCACTTTGAGAGAACAAGAACACTGCTCTGCCAGTACATTGAATATACAGATTGTATGTAACACTGAAATGGCTTGAAAATGGAATTTTTTACAAGGCAGCTTCTCTGTCTCTTCATAAGTAACAAAAGCAGAGTGAAAGAACTGAAGAACTGTAAAGCAGAGACCTTGAACAGGGCAACTAATGTTATCTGTCAGTTTTCTCCAGTGCATAAAGAAGGTTCTATTTTTTTTAATTTTTTTTTTTACTTCCTGGCATATTTAAAACTGGTTTGGGCAAATTATGTAACATTAGCATGTTTGCTTGGCGCAGATTGTATTCAATATTCATATTTGCTCAATTAATTTGAAACTTGGACAGCCAGTCTGAAGTAGTTCTGCCAGCTGTAAGCGATGCCACTTCGTATACCCGCAGAAAGTGTTCTGCCGTCACGGGTCTGCTGTGCCATGAACTGGGAAGAGCTTGTGAAAACGTGCCCTGTGTGATCTCCCACTGTATTCTCCTCCTCTAATTTTTCAGTTCCTCCTTGTATGACAGTTCCTCCCGGTTCTCCTCGATCCTTCTGGGTCACGGTTAACCCTTCATTCTCATTGTCCTGATTAGCCAGCTCTTGAAAGGAAACACAAGAAAACTGATGTTATTTACCCTCGACGCTGAATATCACAGTTCAGTGCTACTGAGAGGCTTCAGTGTCTCATCGTGTCAAGGACAGCTAAAGTGGAAAACTTGCTAGCCTCCCATATTGATGCAAATTTTCTGTAGAGTTGTTCTTTTCATCAAGGTTTTTGCTTAAATGTCCCAAAGCCTTCGCTTTCTCTTCCTGCGGCTGGCTAGCAGCCTGCTACACTGACCTGAAAGTGCTTTAGATCATGGCTTAACGATGAGTCGAAGATTCTTGCAATTTGCCCATTGACAGTTTGCCCATTGACTTAGGTATGGGGTTTTTTGGTAAATTAGGAAAACAGTAATGTTGATTTGTTAAGGGAGTTTCTGATCTGCTATTTATTTTTTTCTGTTTTCTAACGTTCCGGACATACACAGATATGTCAGACACTGTGAGCTAACACAGGAGTTGTCAGAGAGCTCAGAAGACTGTCTCAGAAGGCTCTCTGCTTGGTCCACAGGGCTTGGAGAAGGCACTCAAGGCAGAAGTGGAAGCAGCTATGGACTGTCTACCACCAAGAAGCCTTCTGAGGTCAGCACAACCCAAGATGTAAGTAGCATTAAGCAGCAGATGTGGCCACCAGGATAGAAAATGTGTGACGGCACATTGGGCTCTGTCCGTGGGGCTCTTCCCTGCTCAGGAAGAATCCTCCATGAGAAAGCATGGGTGGCCGCAATACAAGTCCTTATGATGTTGAGACCCAAAGTATAATTTCGGGGAATAAATTACATGCTATTTAATAAGTTACCTCAGTAAAAGTGATTTTAAGTGTGGTATGTGTTTGTATACAGCTTCGAATGTACACGGCAGTGCTTTTTCTGTGATGGATGGTGCAGAAATGTTTGTGCTGGGAAGGAAATGCAGCCAGATATTCTACGAAGCCTACATGGTAGCCTAAGGCAGTTATGAAAAGAAAATGGGGTGCTGCTTAGATGACTTAACCGTAGGGACCGAGTTACCACTACTGGTCATGATTCATCAACTTTTTACATTTCTGTCACAAAGAAATATAAAGGAGCAAGTCCGTGAGAGCAGGACACACAAGAAGCCTTAAGCTCTTAGCATGTAAATATTTGTAAAGCAGATGGTGAGTCCTGTGCATTAGAGTAAACATAAATTCTTCTGGTTTATTCTCAAATGCAAGTGTATTTTATTCAAACTCTAATCTGTGTGCTGTGTAGCTGCCACTAATAAACAGTTTCTTTTCAACTAATCTCTAGAAAAAGATTGCTTCCTACCTATCCTGACATGTTTCTTGCAGGCACGTTGCTCTTTCCTTCATTGGCTTTTTCTTTTTTTGGACATGATAAAAACCGTTAATCTAGGCATCTGTATTGTGGAGAAAGCAGATTTTAAAGCTAATGATATGGAGACAATTGCAGAAGGCATAGATAATTTAAGTTCAAATCTGAAGGTTTTTATTCAGTCCCATAACTTTAAAGAGAGCAACCTTAATTATGCTTTTGAGAGGGAATGAGCATATCCACGCAGTCTAATGTGCAGTATCTAAATTTGGGGTCTCTATGGAAAGAAGTGGACTGTCATTTTTTTATTTGAGTTACTTTCTGGAAGATACTGTCTCTCTCTTTTGACTACAGAGTGTGCTAGGATTAGCAGAGCCAAACCATTTTACATGAATTCATTCAGTGTGAGGCTTTGGCTTTAGACTGAGAAGGATGTGATCTCCTCTCCCTTTTTTCACTGGGAGTGAAAAATTACGCGTCTGTCAAATGTTAACCAGATTCAGATCTCTGAGCTAGAGTGCTGTTTTGCTCAATGCATGGTTTTCGCTGATACATTTTTTAAATGCAGTTCCAAATCATAGCTGACTGTGCCTGTTATTTCCACCATCAGCCAAAAAAAGCTTAAATATCTACTTTCATAAGTATTTCCTTCATATAGGGAAATACATACACCCCTCATTTCTTATGTATCGTGATCTAAACTTATCAATAGACTGAACATTCATTTATAATGTATACTTGTTCCTAATTGTATACCTTTGACCTAATTGTTCGTTTGCAGGGAAATTATCTGAATTAGCTGTAACAGGTTTGGTGATGAAAAAACATTATATATGTAAAGAATATTTTCAAGGAGCTTAGTTTCCTAGTAACACCATTCTGTTACTGACTTGGACTTGCTTCTTGAGTGTTGTTACAGAATTTTCCCTTGGTTTCTTTCTCACTGTTTTTGGGTATGATTTATGGTTGCTTATCCAGATCAGAAGCCCAACAACAAAGGAGGCAGGTGCTTTCAAAATTGCAGGTATACAGACTTGGGCAGGGCAGGCAAGCAGATGCCTGGATGTCTGCAGCAAATAAGAATCCTGGCTACAGTTAAATACATCACTACTAAAATGAGCAATTATGTTATTCCAAATAAATTAATTTTTAGATTGTACAATTTATTACAGTGCTTTTTTTTTTCCAGAATCAAAGTAGGCTGTCTGTCTGGTCTCTTTTTACATCACTTTTATCTCCTGATATATTTAACTGAATTCTCCCTATTACTAAAATATGCCTTATGCCCTCATTCTTGTGGGTTAATACGCAACAAAATTCAAACCAAAACAACATTAACAAAATCCGGGATTTCTTAGAGAAATTTCTGCCACTTTGATATTCTAAGATGATGCAATAGTTAACATTTTGTTTGCCTTTCTCACACAGGCTCTCAGTGCCCTTGAAATCTCCGTGTTGTATATATTGCTTTATAGATAGAGACATTGAAAACCAGGAACCAAATCTGAGCGGGGTGTGAACACCCATGTGACAATTACATCATTTAGAAGTACCACCAGCCTCTGTCTTTCTTAGAAGAGAAGTCACACCGTATTACTAAATAGCAAACTAGATTTTTTGTATGTCTGGGACAGGGCTGAGTCTGAAAATGACGGCCTAAGACAATGCAGAAGTAATATAATTTTGGAGAGAAGAAGAACTCCTTCATTTTGTTTACCTCACAAAACTGATGACCATAATTGTTCTGATAATTCTGGGTGAGCTAGGGTGTCATGAGTTCATTCATGAGTGCAGCAGGAAGCGCCAGATTGTTGGGCTTCATAAACTGCCCTAACAGCCATTCAGGATCTCAGCAGAGGCAAAACCGGGGAGAGAATGCTGGAGTTCTCCGAGTCAACAGTTACAACTGAGTTATGACAAGGACTTTTGGGACAGAATTCTGGGTTTTAGTCTCAGACCTCCACCATCATGTAACCATGCATGAATTCTCCATGATGCCATTAGCAACATAATCAAAAAATATAATATTGGATGTTACACTGTCAGCATGGTCAACATACCATGCTAACTGCACGGAGCAGCAGTAAAGATGCATTATGATTTTGAAAAATGTGTATTTGCTGTTTTATATATGGTAGTTGTAAAATATTACCATTATAGGTCCTTTTAAGTAAGCAGGAGTTTTATTAAAGACAATCTTGCATAAAGAGTGGCATACATACTTAGATCAGGCCAGGATCTCAACTGAAATTCTTGGAAAAAGGTCTTTGGAGTTCCACGGCTGTTCATTCCTGCTTATCCCATGCAACAGACACCCACGGGAGAAGCCACCATGCAGCGTATTTACCTTCATGATACAGGTCAAGAGCCAGGATAAGAACAACGACGCTCCTTGGTGCTGATAACGACTGTGTTGTGGTTGAAACTGGACCCTTGATGTTCAGTGCCTTGTTTCATGTGGTGGGGTGGGAGGAGTCCCTGGGCTCCAGGTTCTCCTCTTATCAGCTGGGAGCAAGCACTGGAGTTTCTCTCTCCTGGTGGAGACTGACTCCTAATTTGCACAGAGGGCTAAAAACCCTTCTCGAGTAAGTTTGCTTTGTGAAGGAGTTTGGATTCAGGGTCCTAATTTTAGGAAGAAGGAAAAACAACAACAAAAATCAAGTCAATAAAACCAGCTTTTTGGTTATATGTATATACACGTTACCAAACTTACATGTATACACACAGACACATATATAATATATGTATGTCTCACCTTATTTGCAAACCAAACAGAACTGTGCAAAGGTATTAGTAAATGAATCTCAGTAGATGCAAGTTCTGTTAATTGATCTAGTTTCCCTCTCTGGAAAGAAAGTGAGATTATGGAAAGTCTAGTCCAAAGTAAAATAGCAGTTAAATTTCAGATCTAATCGTTTAACTACTTAGTAAGAATAAGAATTTTCTTTTTCAGAAACATATCTTTAACTATACAGCCACAGACAGCCCTTGTTTGCATAACGAGGCGATCATGGCCACCACTGACATCTCAGCATGGTGCTTCTTGCACAGATTTATAGCCAGAGAATTCGATACAAAGCCACAGACTCTTATTTTTTTACTGTAGCTTTAACAGAGTTCTGTGTCTTGCCTGGTCTCTTCCCTCCCAGAAGGTGGAAAGGGAAGCCTTTCAGGGATGGAGGGTTGTGGGGAGGGGAGGGAGGGTGTACAGCCGCTGCAAGAGGCAAGAAAAGGAACATTTTGCAGAGTTCAGATGAGCAACAGCCTGACCTTTCTCTGTCATTCCTTGCTATTTACCACATAAAACTCAGAAGATCCTGGAAAATAATGTAAGAAATAGTAATTAGAGTGAGCTTTCTCTAAGCTCCAAGAAGAGCAGAGCAGAAAAACCACTTGTGATATGAAAAACCTCTGATCGTTTTTAATGTTTAGATTATTTCATGCTAGTGACAGCTTGATATTCCTAGCAGTGACTGTAAACATGTGAAACATGTCTTCTGGTCGAATTGTGACGCTGGGAATCTCTCCGCAGGGTTGCAGTGAAGTCACCTCAAACCGTTCCTGAAGTTCTTCAGACAGACGAAGGGCACCTGGGGAACAACCGCAGATGTGTTCAGCCCTGCGAGTTACTTTCTAGGAGGAAAAGCACCGCTGAGCTAAGAGTTTCTGTCACGGGTAGGCTTAAATGGGTTTCACTTAACACATCTTCAATTGCTGTCTATGAAGCATGAGTCAGGAGGAACCCTGCTTGCCTTTAGCCTCTCTGGGGAACAGGCGGGCCTGGCAGCTCAAGGAAAAACTTGTTTATAAAACGAACGAAAGACAGACAGATTGAAGCAGCCCTCCCCAGTGTCACTTTTAGAGTCACTTTTAAGATCAGAAACGCACTTCAGCTGAGCCTGTCACCTGCTCCCGGGTCTGTTTACCGTACACATTACAAAGTGCAGTTATGATTGCTTGCTCTCTTTCTCAGATCTGGGTGTACCTTTTCAAAAGACCTTGCGGAAAATGCCTAATGTAAACCTAGCTTGCTCCTCTGAAAGTCCATCAGCTTTCTATCTATTGTTCAGCAGAGCACTGGTTATCTGACACTGCATACCAGGGAGGTGAAGTGAATGTCAGCTCCTTTAAAGGCACAGCTACCTGGAGCACTGAGGACCGAGTCTGCCCTTCCTATGTGGCTACAGGAGGTCTTTTTCAAAGTCCTTATCCGTGACTCATTATATTGCCTGCACGGTTTTGGCTGTTTCAGACCGGGTCTAAATTCCAAACGACACCTACCCCAAAGGCTTCTTACATAAAGGTAACCGGGCACTTGCATTTATGGTAAAACATACTGGTCTGCTTTGCATATTGCTCTGCTCTGCAGCCAGTCTCTGTAACAAGGCCAAAGGCACGCTGCTGACTCAGGCTCAGCATCTCTTGCAGTTTGTAGGAGTTCTGTGTCTTCAGCCAAGAATCCCAAGGAGACACAGGGTAATTCATTGGCGAAAGAGGCACTGCGAAGTACTGAGGGCAACTACCAGAAGTGAAATTTTAACTTTAGTTCAGTATTAGGTCGGAAAACTCTGTAACTTAGAGATGTTCTCTGAATCTTCCACATTTCGTATCCTGTATACTTTATGGCATATGCAAAGAGCAAATAACAGTAACAGCTGAGATTCGCCTCGTAAAGGGAAACGCGTAGCCAGAGCCAAGTTATCATGAGAGCAATGTGACCTTTAGAAATTCACTGGTTTTTGCATGCTCAGTCTATTTGCTTTAGGGAGCATTCATATTCCTCCCATACCTCCTTCTTCGCACAACTGTAGAGGTACTCAGTGGGAGAGCTTTTGCACCATCTTGAGGAAGGAGCTATTTGGTTTGGACACCCAGATTCTCTTTTGTGCACATCAGCTTAGCGCAGGAGTGCTGAGCGTGCCAGAGCTGATCCGCCGTTCTTCGTGGCACATTTGCTTTGACCCCAGTAAAGCTAGGACAATCTCTGAAGACAATGTCTCCCAAAGCAACCATAACCAGTAAGGGCAAATCGAGGGTCACTGAGAGCTGATTCTCCTCAATCCAAACAGACTTTTGAAAAGATGGCTGAAGTTGATTAGAAATTTTTAGTAACCAGAGGGCAACATTTTTTATCACAACATTAAAGTCTCTTTCCTTCCTACTCCAACTTCTGAATAACTCACAGCTGCAAACTTGTTTCACTTGGTCTTTCAAACATGAAATTTGGCCTTTGATCTAGAACTAAGCATGGAGAGCTTTGACCCAAGAGGAACGTATTTATTAAAGCTACAAACAATAGAAGCAAGGGTGCTAAACTGACTACCAACACTGCGTTTTCAAAGGCTGCTGCCCGAGTTTGCTAAGGCTGTGTATAAAGTTTCAACTTATGGATAAAGTGTAAAATACAGTATTTATTGGGGCTATTTCTTCTGCACAGATCTCCCCAAAGTCCAGAGTTAGGTGTCCTAATCATTTTCATTCATTAACAGCTTTTGAGCCCCTTTGCTCCCCTTGCCAGTGGGAGTTCTGTAGCTGGCTAAGAAGTGCACTGGGATAAAGGCAGCCGAGGTCCGGAGCTGAGGAAGCTTCCAGCCCCTGCGTTGTTTTAGTCGCCTTCGAACTGCTTCCCAGAAGGCAGGGGATCCTGTACAGAGCGAGGTGCTGAAAAGGGAATGGTTAACCATGAGCCAGCAGTGTGCCCTGGCTACCAAGAAAGCCAATGGGATCCTGGGGTGCATCAAGAAGAGTGTGGCCAGCAGGACGAGGGAGATTCTCCTTCCCCTCTACACTGCCCTGGTGAGGCCTCATCTGGAGTACTGTGTCC
>Ga0065711_1044067_pt1 | contig 14341 bp, 12 predicted proteins | sample Hoacrofraction12_FD_59098 | JGI IMG/M metagenome (GOLD analysis project Ga0065711, IMG submission 59098) | Hoatzin crop microbial communities from Cojedes, Venezuela - Epithelial fraction 12 v2 (version 2) | ecosystem: Host-associated > Birds > Digestive system > Esophagus > Crop | place...
ACCTTATAAATGCTTATAAATATCTGAAGGGTGGGTGTCAGGAGGATGGGGCCAGACTCTTTTCAGTGGTGCCCAGCGACAGGACAAGGGGCAATGGGCACAAACTGAAGCACAGGAAGTTCCATCTGAATACAAGGAAGAACTTCTTTCCTCTGAGAGTGACGGAGCACTGGAACAGGTTGCCCTGAGAGGCTGTGGAGTCTCCTCCTGTGGAGATATTCAAAACTCACCTGGACAAGGTCCTGTGCAGCCTGCTGTAGGTGGCCCTTCTTTGGCAGGGGGGTTGGACTAGATGATCCACAGAGGTCCCTTCCAACCCCTACGATTCTGTGATTTTTTCAGACTACATTATTTCACTCCTGAGGAGACCCACACTGTGTGAGATATCAGCACAATTCTCTTCTGTGTTGTATCTGGTGACTGCTTCATGTCAAAGAAGAAAACCACTTTTGGAAATAGCAGTTGGATGCCATAGCTGGATCCAATGTATGTGTCCTGAAGACTAGGCTATGAGATCAGACACAGACTTGCACTGCAAGCTTTCTCCTGCTCCCCCAAATCACCCTGAATTCCTCTTGGCACTGTGGCTAAGCTGCAAAGGGAAAGTCGTGCTGTATCCTGCATGTGGCACATCTCCCAGGGGTGGAGATAGAGGTTTGAGTCACTCAGGCTGAGAAAGACCCTGACCCCAGGTCTCCAGCTTCCTTTCTGAAACCACGAACTCCCTTAAGGCACACAGTCATCCTCATCACCTCTGCCTGCTCTTCCAGCAGTTGCATTCTAAAGCAGACGATCAAGCCGTTTGCTAAGACAGTAGAGGGCTTGGAGGCCAAGGGAGGTGCAGCCTAAGAGAGACACTCTGGGATCAGGGGTTCTCCAGCCAAGGCGCCAGCCTGCTCCGCTGCTCTAGGAACAGAGAACTGCAGCCTGCATGCAGGCCAAGCGCTCACACACACCACTGCCATGTCTGATCCTGAGGACTTTTGGCCAGCAAGGGACAGAGCCAAGAACTCTTAGTTCCCTCTGGACCTCGGATAGATCAAAATCCCCACTATGCCTGTGCCTGGGAGCGACCAGGGTTTGTAATCGCCTGGGGAATGAGATGCACTGCATGTGCCTGGAAAGCTTGTTCATGCAGCATGGGCTCTCGATCTTATGGAAAGCATTCGGAAATGGGAAATGTGAAAAGTGGGGGCACTGCCTGTTGCGGCACTGGGCAGCAGCCCCCCAGACTGGGCTGGCCTGGCCTGGCCCCCTGAGCCTTTCCCTGCCCCCAGCCCAACAGGGAACAACCCAAGGGTTTAAGGGCATAGGTGGGCACCGGGTGGGGGCAGCCGTAGGGGAGCAGGGCATGGCAGGGGCTGCAAAACTGCACAGGAAAAGATGGGGATGCTGTTGCAACTGGAGTGGAATGTTACCTCTTTTACCAGTGTGAAAAATAGCATAAAAACAGGGAAAAAAACATATTGTTTCTTGAGACTCTAGAGATACCTCAGTTTAACCACAGGTAGGGAACAACAGTACTTCAAGAGTTAATTTGGGGTGCTCAGGGGTAAAGCAGATATGAAGTACCACATACACTCCCCTAAGATAGCTGTGCTTTTTTGATTAGCATCAAGTCATCAGTCTGACACATTTCCTGTTCTCTCCCAACCACAAGGATAACTGTTTCCCTTCATAAAAAGCACCTGCAGTCCCCAGCACCAGACCCAGTGGCTCTAACAGTGATGAATTCTCCTAAGCCTGTTCGGCCTGCCTTGTTTGCAGGTGGCCGTTGAGACAGACAGTATCAGAGCAAGCCAGTACAGCAAGGGGCTCCCAGAAAAAAAAGACTGGGAAGTTAATTTTAGTGAAGTCTTAAAATGTTAGAAATTGCAAGTCTGATTCCTTGAAGCTTGAAGACTTAACAAGCACACCCTGAGTGGTGATGTCCCCATGCTCTGCTCTGTGCAGCCTTCTGGTGTTTTATTCAGTTATTTCAAACCCACCTCTGATGTTAAAGCCTTTGAGACAACTTCATTCCGCTTCTTAACACTCTCAAGCAAGGTCTCTTCGCTGTTATCTGCTTTCAGTTACTCTGCCACCAATCTTGCCTTTTCCCTAGAATACACTTTAAAAGAGTGTTCTTAAAGTTTGCCATCACTTGATCCTGTCTGAGCAATATTACATTTCCACTTATTTTACCCTGTGTTACCAATGGAACTTGCTCCCTGTTTCCTTTACCCAGGGCTGTAATGATTGTTGATTTTTTTAAAAAATCCCATCTTCTGAACTATCATTCAGATAATTACCTGATTTTCTGACGTCATCCATCCATCCTAACACTGTGAAAAAGCATCCTCTTCTGACTGTATGTGGTAACACAATACAATCCCAAATTGACAGAGAGCGTCCTACATGTCAGAGACTGGAGCCTAGAGGATTTACAGGAAAAACTGGGATGGCAGGTGCACACTGAGCTTTTATTTGCACAGTATCACTCCTGAGTACTTTCACGGTCATGCCTATGAATCACATGCTGCTTGCAATTTCGTTCCCCTAGCACAGCCCCCTCTGCCCAACCTTGCCCAGAGGCAAGCTGAGTGAGAAATAATGATAGTGGTGAAAGAGGAAGGGGGAAGAGGAAGGAAATTTGGATTGCACAAGTAGTGAATGGAAAGGGGAAAACACACCATGATATGGATGGAGAGCCTGAGGACAAGGAAATCTGAAATGGAGGAGGTGCATGACAGCAAAGTGGTCCATAGGCTGGCCTTGGGAAGAGGGGGATTGGAGGAGGATGTACAGTCCCTGCAGGATGGGCTGAGCAGCAATGCAGGCACTAGTCTGGCTCTTGAGACTCCTGGGGCTTGGTTTCAAGAGTCAGCAGCTGGAGTTACACCATTTGACACCTCCACAGCCTTCAGAGGGCACTCAGGTGGATCTTACCAACCCTTGTTGCTGCCCTCCCACCTCCCCACAACATGCCTCTGTCCTGCTCTGACAGGCAAGTCATCCTGGTCCTGTGAGCCAGATACCAGTAACTACTCACCAAACAGCTCCAGCTCCTGTGGACCAGCTGAAAAATCCTGTTCCTGGAGTCATAGATGTGCCATGTGTCCCTGACCCACTACTCTGCTTTGCCTCGGAGATGGACACAGACCATGTGTCAGATAAAAATGAGGTTTATGAGAGAAGCTATTTTATAATAACTCGAGGTGCCTGAACCCAAGATGAGGAGCACTTTTTAACTAGCAGCCAGGTGGTTCTGCAGGCTCTGTTCCTTAAACCATTTATCAGCTTTTCATCCAAGAGAGTGTCAGTTAAACAGCAGGCCGTGGAAATTACCTTACCATCTCTCCAGCAGGGTATTTTTGTACAGAGGCCTTGCTGGTGGGTTTGCAAACTTTATGTAAGTAGCCCTGCTTACTACAATCAGACTTGCTTCACTAAGGAATACAGGACAGAGCCTTTTGTTTTTGCACGGGAGACACCTCTCTAGGGTTGCAGTATAAAGATTCCCTCTCCTTTCTTACCTAAAAGAAAATTCAAAACTAATCGCTCCTTTGAAAGAAATGCAAATTAAAAGAGTTTTTTTGACCCCCTTGTGTCTGTTACAGACACAACTTCCTAGATCTTATTTGCTCTTTGGCATTTATGCTTTTGTTACCAGCTTTCTCACAGCAGCCCAGACAGCTGTTTTCCTTGACCTACTGGTGCTAGAAACCACCGAAGAACTCCCATTCGGAGACTTGGTCTTGGCACAAAACCACATGTAGCACTGCAAGCATGCTCATGCCATCAGCAATGAAGGATAAATGCAGCCATCCACCACTCCACGCTTACACAAAATTATCTTTCTCCTTAGAGGACAATCATGATAATGAGCTGCTTCTGCTCTGCACCTCTGCACAGAAACCAACGTGTGTGAGAATGCTGACTTCAGATATGAAGCATTCATAGCAACGCTCAGTGTTGATTCCAGAAGCTCCAGCTTTTAAGGCCCACAGGAATCCTCTCTCCCCACCTCCTGCATGGCACAAGACAGAAATTTCTCCCCATGATTGCTGCATCTGAGCCTAAAGTACCTGCAGAGTCATATCTTCTCACTGCAACAAAGGAGTCGCCCACTTATTCTGATGGTTAACTATCCCTTTATCATTATAAGTGATTTTAACATCAAATTGTTATGGAATGCTACTCTGTTTTGGCCTGCTACACTGAAGAGCCATCAAGTTCCATGTTTACTCCAGTGAAAGTAACTCACTTTGATCATCATCTCACTACTGCAGAGTTTGATTTTTCTCTCACATAAGCCTCTAACGCTTTTTCAAACAAAATGGATATTGTAATGGTATTATCGTCTTTTGGATTTTTTTTGTAGAAAGACTTTATTGCTGCAGTCAATAACCCTGTGTATCACACACAAATAACCAACTACAGTTTAAGAAACTAAAAATAATTCTGCAAGTGGTAATACTGAGAGAACAAACATACGTGAAAAGATTCAAAACTATACATTTAAGTTACTAGAAATTTACTAAGTAAAAAATTCTGCAGAACTGTGAAGTATCTTGTATAAACTATATAACACATGCCAGTGTAAAGTTGTTTAATGTTATACAATCACCTATCTACAAACATTTTACCTAAATACAAGATCAGCTGCAATTTTTAAACAGTTACCTTCTATACAGACAAGTGCTTTCAGTACTTCATTGGAACATACAAACACTGCAATATCTTGAAACTAAAGAACAGTGACAAAATAAAAGGTCCCACTCAGAATTTTTCTTTGCATATCTAATATAACGCTGTGAAAATCCAGCCAGCAATATCCTTGCTTTTGTATTTGCCCTGTTTTGCCCATATTTGAGAGAGACCCAACCCACAGTCACCAACCTCCCTTTCACTGCTGGCCACAATCTCCACAGCAGACTACAACACAAATCTGTATGTTAACACACCTCAGCTTTAGGAGAAATTTGGACCCAGGTCTCACTTTGTAATAGATACTGACCCAGACAAGCACAGGGCAGAAGCATCTGGCTCCCATACGTAGCCATATCCATGCATCATTTGCAAATTTTTCTGAGAAGCGGCACGCCAAGCATACCCCTTCCTTACAGCACTGCTAAAAGGTGGGACTGATGTCCTGATCAGTACACAGGATGGGCAGAAGTGGGCTTGGACAGAGAGTTACTATTGCTTCCTAGGATTTCCCAGGAGCAGCACAGAGGCCTAGCGCTTCTCTAACCCCTTGCAGGCTCAATGGCTTTGCTTCAGTGAAGGTTACAATCTCAGTAACATTCAACCAGAGGAAGCTGTCTCCAGGTCTGTCCATCTTTTCAGAATACAGGGCAAAATTTTAAACACTAGCCATGCTCCCAAAATACAGGGTTACAGTTGAAAGTCCTGAGAATTCGTAGGAATTTAACATCTCATGGTCTCTTACAGGGGATCAACCTTCTGCAGCACACACTTGTATTTCTAACATAATGCATGTTCATGACCTGGCAGATAGACCAAATACGACATTGCAGGGAAATCTCCTTGGCAGAGCCGGTGTTTTTTTGGACAGGATTAAAGTTATTAGAATGGGAGTCTAGTCAGATGTCTACAGCATGGGACATACCACCAAAGGCTCTGGCAATCTAGGGAAGGGGCCGTGGTAGATGGTATTAAGCCTATATTCCCTCCTACTTAAATTCTGGTCTCAGAAAGGTCCCAGGTAACCCAAATGAACTGTGGCCAAGGAACAAGGACTAAAAAAAATTCTGACTTCTATTTCAGCCCTTTCAAAAGCTGCCAGAAGGAAGTGTTGGAAAGCCTGATCTGACAAGGGGTGGTTGTTCCCCTTACTAATAGGAATGATGGAGCTCACCTGAGCTAGCATCAGTGCCTCACAGCTGGAAGCTGAAAAGTCAACAGAACCTCCTTGAGGAGAAGGAAGAGAAAAGCACCATTCTGCCTTCTCACACCATTTGATGGCACCAGGCAGCAGCAGAGAACTTCAGCTCCAGAAGCCCACTGTTAAGACCAAGCAAGAATCAGCATGAGAACTGTGACCAGCATAAATGAAAACCCTTGACAGACGGATCTCTTCTGTGGTCCTTCCTGGTATGAGCATTGCTAAGCAGTATAAAGACTTTAAATATTGGCCTTAACTTTCATTCAGAAAAGTCCTGCTGGGAGAGGGAATAGTTAGCCGCAACACTGGCTAAAACAGTTTCATCCACAAATATTTTTCCCCAGATGATTTTGCTGGAGATGATTTTTCTTCCCAAGTTAAGATACACAGTAGCACAGCAAAACCCTTCAGTATCCTGAATGCACTGAACACTATCTGGCATGTGCCACATGGAGCTTTCAAAACACCAAATGAGATTCCACAGTATTTCACAAAGAATCACATATGACAGTGATTGAAACAGGACCAGCACATGACAGTACGCCATATTGACACTTGTCAGAACATTGGTCAGACACCAGTGCCTCTCAGGTGTGAGCTGTAGAACAAGCACGTTTCTTACCAGAACTTGTCCATTTTCATTTCACCCACTGGCAACAGATCAGATGAGAACGTGCACAGCATCAGTCAGCAGCTGATTGTGTGCATCTTGCATCTGTAACATGAGCATCTCGCAGACATGTAAGCCTCGTGCACTTGGGCGTTTCAGAACATGATGAACGTGTGCAAGACCTGATATTTAACCCACCTGAGTTATCTAGTAAATCTTTTCACAGAACAAAACAGAAAACAAAACAAGACTGTGTTATCTGGGTTCTCATAATAGCAGAGGATCCCCACAGCAGAGTTCAGGAAAGGGCCCGAGTAATTGCACTTTAAATTATGGCAGGCATAGGCAACAACTATACATGCCTATGAAGACTGCTGCCCTGATACTAGCAGGGTGTGCAGGGTTTGTCTGCCTGTATCATGTAAGCATGGGACGCATCCTGACACCAAGCGCAGTACACAAACCCATGCCACCCATGCCAATGCAGCTTTTCTAGGACTGCCTAGAGGTCTGGGTATTTTAAAATATCTCAAGAACAAGGTACCGTGTTGTTCATGCAGATCACAGTCAGTAAGCTTCAAGTATGAGATCATGCAGAGGCACGCACGCACACACACGCATTTCCTCTAACAGCTCTTAGAAACCACTGGTGTGTGTTCTCTTACCACAGTCCTTTCTCTGCCTTATTTTACAATATTAATTAAGAAATAAATTAATATTATATTTTAAGGAAAAAATCACCAATCTCTTACTGTTATTCTTTGGGAAGTCTTCAAGCAACTACTTATATTCTGAAAGGGACTTGCCGAATGAAAGTTGTACTTGAAAAAGACTAAGTAATACCTGAACTGGAGCCAGGGATTTAGTTCAGTATCGCAAAACGTAAACGGAAGCTTTTACCTAACTGAGAAGTCCAGGCAACTCCTACTAAGAACAACCAGAAGATTATCATTGACTTTACAGAGATTTAGATAGGGCTCAGATTGCAAAAGTCAGCTTTCAGATGCGGAGGCCTCGTGTGCTGACTTTTCATGGGGCTTCATTTCTGCTCCAGTCACATTGACACTTTGGTTAAATGAGAGCCTGAAGCTAGACAGTGATTCAGTGAAGCAGGTTGGTCAAGCAAATTAACAGCAGACACCTCAGGCTTTGGGCAACTCTGTTTAAAGCCCTGCAAACAGATTTTAAAGCTCTTATCATTAATGCTAACTGATTAAAAAGCCAGTCCCAAATTCAAAAGCATAGACAAAACTGTTCTCTGACCACACCATGCATCACAGCAGGACTAAAACCAGGCAGGTATTTTTAAACTCATCCAGTTAATGCAGTATTTACTTCCTAGACTGTGATCTCAGCATCTGCTCTGACAATGTCAAATTCTTGGGTAATTCACACATGACACAGCACTAAAGAAGGAAAACCAATTTCAGCTGTATTGACCAAGTATCTTTTTTTCCATAACAGTTCACATATTTACCAATATAGTAACAAACCCTTTGCCAATAGTTTGGAATGAAAGTTACGTCAGGTATATATCTGGCAGGTATGTTGATGGTCTAGCCTGTTTAAAAAAAAGCAAAACCAATCCCCAAAACTGAGCACTGAAATCATTACACATTGAAAACAAATACTGTACACATCCACCACTCCACACACACAAGTCACAAGTGCAATATCCTTTGAAAAAAAATTCCTCAAAGGAAACCCAAAAAGGCAGAATTTTTTAGTGTTATGTTTAGTAAGATAATGTGGGCATGTGTTGGAAATCACAGATTAGAATTTTTTTAATTTGTTTTTTTCATAAGGCAAGAGGTTTACGCTCTAGAAGAATAGACGGGGTAAAGAATGAAGAAATGTTTTGAAAATGACACATTCTTTCAAGTTCCATGCTCATTTGACATACGTATTACAAAATAAAGATTTTTAAAAGTGCTATATGCTTTGTAAATTTCGTCACAATACATAAAGCAAAATTTTACACCTGCTGCCTAAGACAAAACGTTAGTGGCAGTATTAGTGGTAGATTAGATTCTAGCGCTCTCATTTCCCTCAGTGTCTGGGACATCCTCCTTCATTAGCTTAAAGAACAGACAAACAAACCAACCAACCCCACTCTACGTGTATCTATACACTATACGTAATCATTTAGAGTTATCTTCTAAAGTAATAGACTCCATGAGGTTGATGACAGTTCACTAGCGGCTTGCTTGATACCAAACCCAAGGCTCATTCTACCCCGTATCCTGTGGCTCTTTGATCAGCCAGTACAAGACACAAAACGTTGAGAGGTATGCAACAATGAGACGACATTGACAGATATGTCAAAGGGATTTAAAAAAATTCCAACAAAAAATAAATGTAAAAAAATTCACCCACCAGCCCTCAGCTGTTAGCCAATTTTTAAAAAGGTAGAGCAGTTTGCAGTAAACAATGATATTTTAAATCTTCAAGGAAATACAGAAACACCCCTTCCACCCAGCAATCAGACGTGAAGGATTTCTGCAGCAGAGTCTTCTGGCTCTGTGTAATGTGAAGAGTTTGTGTCTGAACGGTGTACCCCAAGCATTTCTTTACTATCAAAGTTTGGCTCCATTAGTGCAGGTTTTTCAAAAATGTTCTTTTTGATAGTTTCTGGACAGTTTTGTACATATATTACTCGGTTATAAGCTTTAAGTCTCTTCCACAGCTGTATGTACACTTTGCACTGTACATACATGAACAGCAGTCCTCCAGTGAAACCAATAGCCACAACCACCAGCTTAGTCCAAAATGGCCACTCTAAAATCCCTGGAAGAGAGAAAATTAAAAAAGAAAGAAAAAGGACCAGGTCAGTATTGGCTGGACTACATTGGATCTCTCAAAAACATCCTTTAAGGAAACTGTCACAGAGTTTGGGCCATGTAAACTATTGTTATTTTGCCATTTTTATTCGGCCTTCCCCTCACCCCCACTCCCCTTCAAGTCAAACACATGCAGACTTCTACTTCACATATCACACTTATTCTCACCCACCAGAGGAAAAACAAAACAATTGATCCTCTGTGCCTGAGCCCTTGTGCAGCACAATCACAGACAGAGTCAAGGCAACAGCCAGGAATAAGCTTAGGTCCTTTTACACCTGTTTTTAAATGAAGATTGGATCAGATTATGAAAGGGACTCTATGGCATGGTTTCCTCTTCAAAGCAGCAGACTCAGCTCAGTGACCCAAGAACTCTGGGTTTCCTCTTCAAAGCAGCAGACTCAGCTCAGTGACCCAAGAACTCTGTGATTACACAGTACGTGGAGTCACAGTCTTTAAACCCAAAAGGGTATGATTGCTTCCATCTAGTCTGACATGTTCATTATGCAGACCAGACAATTTTATCTGCATCAGACCCAGTAACTTGTAGTTGAACTACAGTGTCTCTCCTGACGTAAAACTGCAAGTGCTGGAGATGCTGAAGCATTCTGGCAAGCTTGCCCTCTGTATGAAAAATGACCACAATTACTTTTCCTGAATTTGCCTAGCTTAAACTTTTAGATATTGGATCTTGTTACATCTCTATCAACTATTAAATGAGAGACTGTTCATTTTACACAGCTTCTGCTTACATAGGTCCTTTCTCCACCCAGCTTCTCTCCTCTTTAAAGATAAGTGGCATCACCAGATGGATATGGAACCATGCTGAGTTACCCACCATCAGGTTTCTCAGAGCATAAAATCATGGCCTCCCAAGTATTCAAAGTTTTTACCAAGATACAGGTCAGTGTTCTTTTGGAAATACATAGTAATGTGGAAGGAATGAAAATATTTTAGTCCCAAAAATACAAAGGGCACTGCAATGTGAATACTGGTGAAATCCCACCCATAATTAATACCTGAACCTATGGCATCAGGTGAGCTATCTGATGCCATCTGTAGGCAGTGACAGCATATGCTTGCCCCTATGGAGACGTGAATGTATACCAACCCCACCCCACCCTCCCCAGTTCATTACAGCACTCCCCAGATTTAGAAACCAAATGAAGCCAGCAAGGCAGCACTGCAACAACTACTAATTGTTCACACTAATCCTCCTATTCACATTCAGCTAATATATTTCTTGGTTAAAACAACCTGGAGACAATAAATCTTTGAAAGCATATGCTTTTCGTTATCATATGGAAACCTTACACTGAAAGGCCAACAATTTTAAGCATACGTGGAATAGATGGGGTTGGATGGAACAGAAAAGATTTCATTCAAAGCAGCTTCTTGACTGAAGTAATGAACAATCAAACTACAGCCAAAATGAAAAGTGACAGCAAAACTGTTCAGTTTGAAGTGTGATTCTGCTCTAAAGAGGCTGCAACAGCTTTGCGGATTTGCAGGTTTATTGATGCTCAGCTGCCTCCCCAGATGATGCTTTCCAATCACCAGCAAAACATTTTCCAGCTGCATGTCTAGTTGGCCTGCAATGCTCTGTGAGCAAGGACAGCTTGCCTTCTAATGCGTCCCCACCTTAGCAGATACCCCATCCCTTTTATCCCCACCTTCAGGGACAGCTGAGCTGCCTGAGAAACAGTTTTGTGATAGCTGCAAATTTGCAGCCCAGCACACCCAGGTAAACAGTTTTCAATCTGGTAAGTTTACAGCTAGCATGCTAAAGAACACCTACTATTCAAGCAGTTAAGACATCCCTGCAGCCACTACATGAATTGCAGTGTATCTCATCTCAGTTGCGTGGAGTCCTAAGAATCAGCCTGAATTTCTTCTGCTTCAGGGACAGTCACCCATAAAAAATTTCTCCAGTTTAACACGACTTTCACAGAAAACTTGTGCTAACCCACCTCACAGATGACCGAATGGAAAGAAAACCCTGTTGATTTAGCGTGAAGATTTGGATTTAGGTTCCTCTTATTTCTTCTCTTTTTAAAAACTGTTCTGGTTTTGCTTAGTTAAAAAGTAGGCATAGCAGCAAACAAATGCTTACTTCCTTATCTGTTCAGTAAGTGTTCCAATTCAAAACTAAGTTAGCTAAGCCAGTACAATTTTGTGTCTAGCTACGGTGGATTAGCTCTCATATATATACATTTCAGAAGTCCAAAATAAGTTGACTTGAAAGAGACTTCAAAAGCACCCACAGATTAATTTACATTGATTTAACTAAAGCATTTTAGAACAGTGCATTTAAACCAATCCAACCTCAGGCTAATGCTGACTAAGCATAAACGTTACCTGCACACTCATGCTCTGCATCCTCTCTGCAGACCTCTTCAGGACAAATAATTATTCCAAGAGAGTAAGTGGGGAAGATAAGCAACTAACATACCGGTAGTCTGTCCCTGTTTAATCTCTTCAGCGGTCCTGTCTATCAGGACATAGAGAGACCACACAACGCAGGTGATGGCAATGATATGGAATGTTACAGAGCACATGATCTTCCTCCTCTCGCTGGCTGTCATCTGCAGCTTCTCCCACTGACAAGAAACCCAGAAGCAGAGCAAGAGATTAGGTGTTTATTGTAGTTATTAGAGAGTATAAAAAGAGAACATTGATAAGTACAAAAAACAGGCAGGAGACCAGTTTCTCCATAACACAGATTTTAAAAGTCAGACAGCATTACTGCACTGACCACAGCATGTCTGCAACAGCAGGCAGCTCACCCTGCTGTGATGGGAGTGGTCCTGGCACGGGAGGGTATCTTCAGTGCTCAGCTCCGAGCTGGAGCCTCAGCACAATGTCACCGCACCCTGCTTACCCAGGCAGGCACAACTCCTAACACAGGGCCTTGTGCAGTGCAAGCAAGGCTGCTCCTTCCTGTGTTCCCCACTGAACAGCGGGTACCCACAGTCACCGCTGAGCATCATGAGGGGCAAAGGGTACCCTTGCTCAGGCAGGTATTCAATAAAACACTGCAATAAAAGTTGTACATGATCCAATTGACCAGTGCGTGCAAGACATCTCATGCTGAGTTCTGTTAGAGTCCCTCGGTGCACAGTCAAGGCTGTTTCGCTCTCAGCTCAAGGCTGTTTAGTTCGCACCTCCTACCTCTGGGGGTTTCATTCAATTTTCATATATATTTAACACTACTTACAGCAGTGACACTCATATTTTATTTTCAGTGTTTCAAGTGCACTTAAATATATGTGCCCTAAGAATGTACAGTAGAACTGGGATGACAGCTTCTGCAAGCGAGAGGATGCAGCAAATTAAATCCCCAGACATGCATCTATCAATAATGTTTATACAGCCCAAACAGAAACCACAAAGTCCAGCTCCTGTCATTTAGGAAAGATACAAACAAACTACACAATTATTAGAGATGCTTCTAATACGCAAGGAATTGTTCAAAACTAGCTTTTATTTTTTTTACCTGAGACATCTGGAAGCTGTTTTTTTAAATTATTTTTTGGCAATTTCCCCTATGCATATGATGAAAGTTTTTGCGTATGGGTTACACATCTCTCAGTGTATCTGCTTGGAACAGAGAGTTAAGGTGGGCTTTTCTCACTCTGTCACAAAATATATGCTGGGGCACATAAGCTTCTCATACATGCCTATGAGCTTCTAGAGAGATGCATTTGATGTCTCCTAGAATAATTTGTAGAAAAAGAGGACTTTGAGAAGGAGAAATAATGTGGAAGAGACCGAGGATGTCCTGACTGGTATCACTGAGATCACCCATTATGCTGAATTATTATTTCCACTGCTTCAAATACAAGAATGGTTGAACCCTGAAACGGAGACTTTGTGACCCCCACTGTCTTGCCAACAAACAATCTCTTTGGCCAGTCCAAGCCACATCTCCTGTTCTCGGCATCCAAATCTCATCATGGCACAAGAACTGAGGACTTTCAGCAATGACATGCTAGACTCATGTCATGCTAGAAAGACATATTTTCAATACTGTTAGAAAAAGATTAGACAAAACATTCCCTTTGGATGTTGTGTTTTAAAAAGAAAATTGCTTTTGCACCTAAACAAAGGTGTTTAACTTTGCTAGAAAGTATAAATTATTTGTCAAAATGTAAGCACGTACAATCTATTTGTGAATGCTCTTTACAGAGCCACACGGACTTGTGTTTTGACTAATTTATATTTCTCTTTTATATTCCACAGCTTGAGCTCCTCCACTGGACAGCATCTCCTGTGAACTGCTGGCTCCACAGCCAGCAAACCAGCCCAAACCACCTCACCTCTTCAAGAGATTATGACTGCACGGCAAAAGAGGAGATATTCTGCAAACTATTGTCCTGGGTTTGGCCAGGACAGGGTTAATTTTCACCAGGAGCCAGGAGGGGACACAGCTGGGCGGGCTGATCCCACCTGGCCAAACAGAACAGGGTATTCTATACCATGTGCCATCATGCTGGGTTCTGGTGGGGGGGGAGCTGGGCAGCAGGAACTCTGGAACTCTCTCGTGGATCGAGACCGCACAGCGGTGGAGAGCAGCTCTCTGTGTTGTGCGGTTTGTGTTGTGTTTTCTCCTTATCTGTACCGTTGTTATTACTGTCCCCTTTGTTTGCTGTTCTGTTAAACTGCCCTTATCCCGACCCACCAGTTTCTGCCTGTTTCTTTCCATTCTCCTCCGTACTGAGGCGGGGGGAGGGGTGGCCGCGTGGCCCTTTCGTTGCCGGCCACAGCCAAACTATAACATTAAATCTGGCGCCCAAGCGTGGGGCGGGGGTAATGGCAGGGCTGAGCAGTGTGTGTTGAAACAATTTTCCTAGATTTTGTTAAATATTGTTATACGCATTTATTGTGTTAGTTAAATAGTCGCCAGTAAAAAATGTTTCTGTCTTTGATCAAATGGCTGTGGTATTTGAACTTGCTTTATGTGTTCCCTGTGGTGATGTTCATTACCTCAGGGAAAAGGAT
>Ga0065711_1044068_pt1 | contig 14341 bp, 12 predicted proteins | sample Hoacrofraction12_FD_59098 | JGI IMG/M metagenome (GOLD analysis project Ga0065711, IMG submission 59098) | Hoatzin crop microbial communities from Cojedes, Venezuela - Epithelial fraction 12 v2 (version 2) | ecosystem: Host-associated > Birds > Digestive system > Esophagus > Crop | place...
GGGGGGGGGGGGGGGAGGGAATTAATTCCAGGCAGTTGAATGCGTTCCCTGCTCTAGCTCAGTTTGGAGTAGGTACACATAATAATAACTTTTTAATAATAATTTAATTTATAATGTGCCCCCCTGCCAAGGCACTCAAGGCACTACACAAACAATTAAAATATGATTATAATAAATAAACAACAATAATTAAAACATCATAAACCAGACAATATTAGAGCCAAACCAAATGCTAAAAAGCAAAACAAAGCAGCATCTTTGGAGGAAGGAGATCCTTGCACAATTCATCTTCCAAATCTCCTGTTGATGTTAGATTGAAATTCTCCTGCGAAGCTGTTTCTGCATCTGCAAAGATTTTGGCAGTGTCACAGTCATTAAAAAAATGGATTTTACACCACCATAAATTAACCGGAGTTTTGCAAGGCTGTAATAATGCAACATTCACTTTTGTTTGAATAATTTCAAAACTCAGTTTACTCAGGAAGCTCGGTTTATGGCACTGAGTTTGTGTTGACTGCCCTGAGTTTGAGAAAAACACACATTCATTTTGCTCTCAGTTCGTAAAACGTGCCTCATTGTAGAAACCAGGATGTTTCTATAGACACAAGGATGGCGTTTTAAAGATTTAAAACCAAACCCCAAAACTGAAGAGCAGACCAGCCTTCTCCTGCCATCAGCTGCTCGGAGCCAATGGGATCGGCTTGTCCTAGTTTACACAACTGGAACCAAAGGACCTAAACTAACAAAAGAAGCAATATTCCTCCAAAACAAATGAAATTCCAACTTGTGCCAGGCAAAAGCCGTGCACTGAACTCTAATGATTAAAGGAGACAGGCTCTGTCAAGGCAGAGGTGGAAATGAAACGCAGCCAGTCGGACCCTCTTCTGCAAAATCCTGGCCACCAGCCCTCAGACAATTACATCGAGGATCCGTTCACTTGAGTGCCTCAGCTGATCTCAGTTGTTGTGGCAGCACATGAAGGGAAAATCCTTCTCACAAACCCAAACCACACAGGGATTTCTCCATACTAGGAAAAAAAGCAAACCAAACCAAAATGCATTAGGAAGATGAAGCCGGTGGTTTTCTTCCACCACAAGGAACCAGGAGGACTTTTTCCATCTGATCCCCCTGAGGTTTTGTTCTCACGGGTTTTACTCTGAGGTTCAAGTCCCAGTGAATCTTAAAAATCGAGGGAACAGCAAATGACACCATGTGGTTCTCACACACAAAGCCATCTTTCGGCCCAGGTTCATTCAAAAAAAGCCTTCAACAGGGTTTGTGAACCTTAGCGTATTGTGTCATAATTTCAGCTTTTCAAAGCAGGGAAGATGTCTGCAGCTGGAGAAACTACTACAAATTTTCGGCACAGAGGATGCTTTCATTTGTTTCTATATTCTTCTACCAGGACTCTCTCACTTAAATACAAAATGAACCACCTACTGCTGGTTCCCTGCACAACCACCTCCAGGGATGGCTCCAAACTTTGCTCCAATGGGACCTCTTCATGTCTGCAGGGGAAAAGGTGCTTTCAAGGATGTAGGTGCTTTACCAGGGGTGGGATTTGATTGTTATTTGCCTCCGCTGAATGCAGCTTCCTCCCCCTCCAGATCTCATTTCTGCATTAAGCTCTAGTGCCTTTCCTAGAGCTGGTCCTTCCTGGATGATCTCCTCTTGCAAAGGACTTTCCAAGGGTAAGGGAGCCTTGTCATGAGCTCATGTTCTGGCAGCTTCCTGTATCTGGGCAGCAAGGACCATTCATAAATCAGGATTCGTATATCTTTCCCAAATCCTCAACACTGCATAAAAGTTCTTGAGGAAATTTCAGTTTTCCACTCTATGGAGCTAACTGGAAGTTTGTGCTCCTGGGGCTGCTCAGTGGGTGTGGTAGGTCCACCTTCTCCAGGAGATGTATCAGCAGACAAGAGCATTTGGACTCCAACTCTCTATGAATGGCTTCAGTCTTCCTTGGAGATGGGGTGCACTGAGACACAGAGCAGCTCCTCCAAGTCTTCTGCTCTTCCTCATGCCAGGCCACCTTTCAGCTAAAAGATTCAGGTTCTGAGATGAATCACAGAAAAATTGCATGCAGTTTTCTGTATCATCTTTCTACAAGTGTCCTGTGTGACCTTAAACAGATGACTTGGACTCAAACTGTCAAAAATACCAGATGCCTCCTTCCCATTGGTTTTAAAGAGATCCAAGCATCTAAACCCCTTGGAAGATCTGGATTAGAGCTCCGTGCCTCAGTTTCCCCATGTGCTTTCCTACCTTCCAGGGCAGATTGGACACCAGTAAGTCAGCAGCTTTTCTCCTCAGTTTCCTCATTCACTTAGTCATCAGCATTTTTAACTCAAATTTGGGCAATCACGTTGATTCTGCACATGCCAGCATTTCATCATTGCAAAAAAACCTGGCTGGAGATTCATCCTGGATTTACACTCAGTGTCTTCTTCCCAGATGTCTCTCAGGGTGCTGCTGCATTTGGAAAGGCCCTTCTGAAACTGAGGTCACTTACAATGGCTCCAAGGTTGGGGTAGCTCCAGCACAGGGGCTTGGAAGGCATCAGGAACTGCTGCAGGAGAGCGCACGCTGACACTTGAAAGCAGAAACAAGAAGATAGAGGTGGTAGAATTTATGACAAATCCTAAAAGGAAATTATGCAAAGTAATAAAATAAAGAAGAATTATAAATGAGGACAAAAAATGTGTGAAATATAGAATAAATTATGGGAAGACATGAAGGTACGGCAGGAGAATTGAAGGCAGAAGGGCTGAGTTAAAGGAAGATTATTAGAAACAGCCTGGTAGACTGAAGGGAAGAGGGCATTTGGGTAGGGGGATTGGTACCAAAGGCAGCTGCATGATTTTGCGCACAGTGGCCTTAGCGAAGCCTCTCCCTGTTAGACGCACCTTGGGGATGCACCTCAGGGATGGCGTGGGGCGACAGCCGCTATTCGTTATTCGGGTGCAAGGCTGTAAATCTGGGGACGAGGTTGCTCCTGCTTTGACCCACAGCCAAAATAATCTAAAACCCCGGAATAAAAGGACTGGGTGGTCACAGCCCAGGTGGCACCGCATCCCGCGGGAATAGCTGGCACGGCCTCGGCCATGCTTGCTTCTCATCAGCTTCCCCCGGCACCCACCGGGGAGAGGGCCTGGAAGGGAGATGCCCCCCGCAAAGCCCCCACCAGCGGTTCCCCAGCGAGAGCAGGAGCAGGACAGGGCGAGCCAGGCTGCTCGGGGTTTTGTCTGGGGAATCCTTGGGAGAGCTGGCGAGCCTCAGGTGCGGAGAGGCGAGGGAAGCCCTTGCTCCGGCCAGGGACCCTCTCTGGGCGCAGCCGACGGCAGGAGGAGCTGGTCCCAGGCCCACGGCCCCAGCTGTCAGTCTGAGCGATGAATTACATGCTATAAGAAGGTGTTGACAGGAGCAGCTGGACATCAGAGAGTGATGAAAAGGGAACAAAATTCATTCCGAGTTCAGACAGACTGGCTCGTTAGGGGCACCGGCGGCAGAGGCCACAGAAGCACTGCTCCATCTCCTGGACATCCGCTGAACCGGCTCCCGAAAAAGCCAAGAGCCCCCAAAGCCCTTTCCCTATGTGGGTGCAGCCTCCTGGGCCCCATCCTGGGGTGCTCAGGTCCCCCCAAACCCGGCACAGTCCGGGGCAAAACCCGCTTCGCCCAGCCGGGGCTGAGGTGGCCCCAGCCACAGCGGGGGATTCAATTTTGGTATCTTCAAAAGAAACCAAATGAAAGGACTATTTGTCCCTCTTGTTTAAGGATGTAATTTGTATAAATTCTATGAAGAGGAACGGGGAGGGGGTGAGGGGGGGACTGGGACGGACGGGACAATTTGGCATCAAAACAATTATCTCCATTTTAATGCAAACTAAATGACATGCTAAAGGGGAATTGTTTGGTACATATGTACAGCAAGTGAACATTAAACCATACGGCTAATAATTAACTGGCTCGACATTACCCTTGCTGTGTTAAATACAGGGTGTCCCCTTACATTTAATGTACGGGGAAGTTTGAGGACACGGAGGTCCCGTATGAGATTATTCCTAAAGCTGCGAAAATAACAAAGAGATTTCTTTCTTTTTTTTTTAAGCCAAGCTACTTCTTGGCATTCAGAGAAGTTGGCAGAGAGAAAAAAGTGTCGGTCCTTCTCCCACCCCTTTCCTCCCTCGCTCTCTCCCTTCCTCCGACTCTCCTCCCTTTCCCGACTTCCACTTCTTTCTGCGGCTGGAGAAAAAGAATAGCAAATTCAGAGAAAAATTCATTGAGGTTATTCAAAGAGTTTTTCATGGATTATTTACACAAGTGCTGTTCAAACAGCCTTTGTCTGAACATCCCTTGAAATCTGCACCCAATCCTTTCAGATTCAAAGCAATAGCTCAGTGGAGACAAAGGGGAGCGGCTGACATGGGTTTCCTCTGCAAGTGAATGAGAGGTCTGGCTAAACACAGAAAGGCTTTGGGATCACCAGCTTCCTTTCAGTCTGGAAAATAAACACTAATCTGAAGCCGGGCAGCTGTACGTCCGACCAGCCTGTCCCATCCGCCGCCCTGCAAGGAGCAGGGCACCCAGCCGGCTGCTCACCGGAGGGGTGACACGGCATCCCTGTCCCCAGGGACACTGCCTGCACCATGGGGACAGGGACACCCAGCGTCCTGAGCCACCCTGTGCCCAGGCCTCCAGCCAAAGGACACTTCGAAGCCCCTGTTACTCTCCTGGCTGTGATGGTGGCAGAGCTAACCTCAAATGAGAGCGGGGTGGACTCCCGCAAAGACCATGACTATAAAGAAACAGACTCTCTAAGCAGGGAAAAGAAAGAGCGATGGTGGAGGGAAAAGGAGGGTGAAACGAGGCAGGCAAAGCAGCTGCAGAAATATTACAAGGTGTACCCTTGTTCAACACAATTCACAGCCCTCTCTCCATCCCAAAGCTCACACACAGACAACACTCCCTTCCCCTTCACCCTCTGGCAGAGGAACAGTGCCCACCTACCTCTGACTGGGGAAACCAGGCACCACAGCCAGATGAAATGGCTGAAATGCACACAACAGGATCAATCAAAATCAAGGGAGTAGGTGAAATATGTAAGAAAGGCCAAGTTCTGCCTTAAATTATACCCCCGGCAACGACTAGCCACGAGGTGGGGAAGGCAGCGCGGTGCCTGCTGTTGAGATGTGAACTCCCTCACCTGCCCGTCCTCTCTGCACTTGAAGGAAACACACCTGTAGGCACGTACTCTTCGAGTTTTCAAAACTTCTGGTTGTCATCTCTTTTAGGCTAAAGTGTGAAACACATCCTACACACACTGTTGGATCAGTCCCTTTAAGCGCTCTGTACACATCTCCTTTGCTTACATAAAATTTATCTTCAACTTATTTCCTGTACCTCTTCTTCACAGCTCATAGCTTCTGGTTTCCTAGGTCATCCCAGTATCAAACACCAATGCACTCCAGTAAAAAAAATCCATTTTTCTGCTTTGTTTGATATATTCCAAAAGACTTGCCCCAAGTAACTGCTGTTGGATTTCAGTGAGAAGCCCTCACCTACCAGCAGTGGCCTCTGAAAACCTCCCACTACCTGTAGAAATAAATCCTTCTTCCTTCTCCACCTATTCCTTCTTACTTTCAGCTCTTCCCCTTCCTCCTCTCTGGCTTTCCTACTGCCACCGCAAGATCAATCTTTTCCTCCCCTTCCTTATTTTTTTCCTTTCCCACTTCCAACTTTTTCACTCTGTTCTGGATGTCTCCACAGAAGCAAGTGAACAGAAACACACCACTCAGGTGCAAACTCTGGACACAACAGCCTTATTTTCAGGTGCCCCAGAGGTCTCAGGCTCCAGCTCAACTCCACTACTGGAGGCAGCAGAAGCTGGTGCAAGAAACCCTGTTTCGGGAGTAACTTACCACCGCAGGAAGTTTCTTCCTAACTTCCACGGTCAGCCGAGTCCTGGTGCAGGCACCCAGAGAGCCCTTCACAGGGTCCTGTTCTTTGGTTTGATTTATATATATATGTTTGTAATAATAATTCCCACAGCTCTGTATATAGTTATCTATAAAAATGCTGAACCTCCTTCTGAACTCTGTTCAGCTTTCAGCTGTCATGACATCGTGGGGCAGCGATTTCTAGCCTACCTGGGTGTTCATGAAGACGTGATCACATTTTATTTTTCAGCAGCTCTGAATTGAACAGGTTTTCCAGTTTCATTCATCACTAAGAGACAGAGGAAGGAGAGCCCCCTGGAAGGCTGTTTTATCCCTCGTTGAGTCCCACACAATCTTTGAGTCTTATCGAATTATCACTTTTAACTTTCACAGAGTTATGCTGCTTGTGAGTCACCTTTAGTGCTGAAGAAGAAGCCTGTCCTAGCACGAAGATTAAAATCCCATTACTTGTTATTCATGTGTTATTTAATGATATTTTTTTCCATTATGTATGTATTTATTTTTAAGTTGCTTGCTTTGAATCTCGAGTTGGTGTTTTTAATATTAAGTGTAGTTTCTAGTTTGTTTTTCTAATTGGAATGAAATAAAAATAGAATGGAATTTTTGAGAGTGAGCATTTTTATATTTATTAAAGGAATGACAAAAGCGAACCCCAACAATTGATGACCACCCCCCAATGTCAGTAGTGGAGTTGCATAGGGTAAGGGCAAAAAGAGAGCCCCTCTACTGCCAGGAGCAGAGTGAATTACACTAAAGATGGCTCTGCAGCGCAACAAAAACCCCCTCCAACTCCAAAGTGTCCCTTGCAGAAGGCCATTACCTCTCTTGTAATGATTTGGCATCCACGCGGTGACCGTATAATCTCTGTCTTGAGGACAGGCTCCTCTTCTTACACAGGTATCTCTCCATCCACGGGGAAGGTGGGGTGAAAGGAGACTTGCATGTTCCACAGTTATTTTGGGGACGGCAATCTCCACTTTGGGGGAGGACATACCTTCTCGGTGATGGGACAGCTCTGAAGATGCAATGCCATGACTTCATCCAACAGAGATCTCACACTAGTGAGGAGATTCCTCCAAGACAACCATTTCAGGGCCTGAAAGGAAAACTGAGAAAAATCGCTCTTATTCGTGAGATGAAGAGCCAAAAAGAAGGTGGAAGAAAGGAAAAGAAAGACGGAAGGTGAAGAAAAAAAAAAGCAGGAGAAGGCTCCAGAAGAAAATCAAGTAATCAAGATAGATGGCTATAGAGGTAGATCCATGCAGAGGCAGAGAAGTGGGAGGGAGTCAAATGGGAGATCAGCAAGGAAATTGCTGCAGAAAAGAGAAGACATGGTCAGGAGGGGAAGGAAAAGAGTGATGAGAAGGGAGCAGCAGGAGGGATGGATGGGGTGGGAAGAGGCTTGGAGAAACGAAGGAAGCAGGGAGGGGAGAGAAGAACAAAACTTTCCCCAGGCTTCGGTGCAACACTCCTCCTGCATCGCCTGGATGCACTTAACAGGGGTCTGGAAGAATCTTCATTTATCGGGAATTCAATTAAGTGGAATAGTCGTTATTAATTTTATAGGAATTATTTGTATAGGAGAGCCTGGAGTGAGGAAAGGCCTCCTGGAGCCATTTCTCCTGTCAACGCCCCGGGTCAGGTAGGCACTGGCAGCGCCGTCTCACCAGTTGAGATATTAATGAGATGCCTCTAGGTGCAAATGATAGTTTAATAGGTGTTACTTAACGGGAGCGCCCCTTGCCTGTGCATGCCAGCGCGCGCAGCTCCTGATGAGGCTGCCTCCTTGTTAGAATAAGTAATTAGAATGTAGGAACACTCACTTTGACACTTTAATAAAGTGTCAGCCATCATCAGTTTAGTATTTAATAAAAATAAAATTAAATATTTACTACTTTCTTATAACATCATATTTAAAACACATATTCCTCAAATTTGGGGGATTAAAATGAGGTCCTGCTAGGACGCTGGTCCCAAAAAATAAGAATCACAATTTCTTCTTTGGTTTTGTTTTCCATGGAGAGGAAGGAGTTTGTTGTGGACACCAAGTCCCAGCAGCACGTGGAGGGAAGTGTTCTTGTACGGGGTGAAGAAGAGGTTTCCTCCTCCATTTTCTGAGCCTCCCTGTGCTGTCTGGAGACTAAGGATGAACTGAACAAGTCTACCACCGACTGCCACTGCCGATGGCAGACAGCCACTACCAAGGAGTAGGGAAAAGCACAACTTTATTCCTGTTTCATTTTCTTTCTATTATTTCCTTTATTTCTTTCCAAACCAGATGTTGGAAAGAAAACAGAAGAAAGTCCTGAAGATAAAAGCATGCTTTAAGCCTGGGGGGAATATGAAAGCTAGAACAGCTTAACTGAGTTTGTTCCCCTCCTGTCTCACCATCCCAAGTTTGCCTTTCCTCCAGGTGCCCACCTGGCCAAGGGAAGCCCAACACCGATCCGTTGTGCTGGGACCTCAGGATGCAGATGACATCCCAGTGACAAAGTGGTACGGACTGACCCTCAAGCAAAGGCACGAGAGCCCAGCCGCCATGGCAGAACAGAGCCCTTTTGGGGTGCAGGCAGCACACTCCTGTGCACACGCACCCCATCTGCACCCGCAGAGCCAAGGTGCATGGAGGGATTCTGCCGACCCAGGGCGAGTGTTTTGGAAAACAAAAGGTGAGAGGAACGAGCAGAAGGAGGCACAGAAAGTCCCTTCGGTCGAGGTGCCTTGGCAACACGGGGAGGGGGGGTGTTCCCCAGATAGCCCCCTGCTAACGAGGGCTGCTGTCTCGGAGACTAATGAGTCACCACTGAAACCCTGGCAACAATTATTTAAATTGAAGCTGCAACCCTCATGCGCTGTGAGCGGGAAGAGCGGCGCTGACGTCTGCCTTTCGGGGGTCCCAGCAGGGCTGCCTGCAGGCTGTCTGCATCCAGGGCATTGCTCCTGGGGGGCTGCGAGGGTTGTTGCACCAACCTTAGAGTACCAGGAGACTTGTCCAACATCACCAGCCACCTCGGGTCAAGGCCAAGCTCAGCTCCTTGGGTTTTTCTAGGCTAAGCAAGCTCTTTTTCCCAGGCACAATGCAGATTTTACCCAAGGCACCAAGCAGGGTTTCTTTTTCAGGGTGGTGCCTGGGTAGCTCTTACCTTTGGGGTGGTTATGTTGCATTCCCATCTCCTGAACCCTCAGCTGTCACATCTGGGTCCTCATCCAGATTAGGGCCACATCCACCCAGAAAGAGCAGATTATATCTCCCCAAACCAATGCAAACCAATAATGCCTCCAAGTCACATCCAAACAGTTCTCCCAAGATTAAAAATGAAGATTTTAATCCCCTGAAAAATATTTTCCAGCTGGTCTATCCACAAAACATTCACGGTGTATGGATGCATGCACCCTGACATAGGCTCTGAGCAGCTGTAAAGCATCCTCTGAGCACTTCCCTGAGGCTGAGCCCTGGGATGGCTCAGGCTGCTGCAGGTCTCTGAGCCACGATGCTCAGCAAAGCATCACCTTGGGTCGGAGGGTCGACCGCCGCCGGGATGGCCGGAGGGGCTGGGAGAGTACTGGGGTCCCTGAGGCTGCCGGCCAGGCCAGGGATGGGGTCAGGCGTGGGGACAGGCTCCCACGGGCGCCAGGCACAGTGCTCTGGAAGAGAGTGCCACGCTGCGTCTGTGCGGGGCCTTACAGCGTGCATCTCCACGGGGGAAACACAGCCGCCGGCTCCAGCCGTCCTCCGTGGCTCCCCAGCACGCTTGCGTGTCCTGCACCATCAGCAACCACACCAGGAACAGCCAGGAGCTGTGTCCCACCGAGAACACAACCTGTGCTGTAATCAGAGCAAGAGGAAATCTTCCCGTTCTGCCGGCGACAGAGTGGCAGCCGGCAGTGATCCCTGCAGCTGTAGTAAAATCTCTGCGCTGCTGCCCGAGGAAAGAGAGCAGGCAGCGAGTGTTTTTCCCGGCAGCATCACAGGAAAGCCCTGGGAGCGGCAGCTGCTGATGGCAGCAGGGAGACCTTCACCTTGCATCAAGTACTCTGCCACGAACCAGGGATGTGGACCAACTGCTCATGCCCTTAGTGAGGTCTGGATGGGAGTAACACACCTGGGCAGTGAGCTGCTTGCTTCCTCCTCCTCTGAAAGCTGAAGACAAAGATGGCACGAGGTCTAGCAGACATGATGTTCTCATTGAGGTTCTGGAAGGAAAACTTTAAATCATTGCTGGGAAAGCTGGGCATGACACAAAACCAGAACAGAAACAAGCACAGCTGGGACCTCTTGGCTGCTTGGACTCATCCCAGCGTAAGACATTAATATGGCCAAGGGTAGGTGATGTATGTCAGAAGAGCACAGCGATCTTCTAAAGCACAGAGGGGTGCACCTGGAGAAGGGACAGCTCTAGAGGGACCAGGAGAAGCTCAGCACCAGCTCCCAGTGTGCTGCTCTAGTCAAAGAATAAACAGGATCCCTGGGTGTATGGACACAGGAGCTGCATGTAAAAGCAGCATCTTTACGCTCAATGATATAAGCAATAAAATTAGTAATAAAATAGAATAAAGAAGGGTGGCAGTGGATCAACAGTAAACCCTCCCGTTATCTCATCCTCCCCGATACGGACATGTTCAAGCTGACATCCACTTTCACTGTGTCCCGCTTGAGGCTCCCCAAATCATATTTATTTTAAATCTGCCTGGCTAGTGCTGCCTGTGTAGGCACTCGTATGACCTCTCACTTTATAACCCCATCACACAGGGGCTACCTCTGGCTTCCTTGGGTCCTAATGATGACAGCCTGCCCCTACCCAAATTACAAAAAACATTCTTGTTAGGGACTCAACAAGCCCTATTCGGCCCAGCAATATCTATCACCCAACAGCAGATGAGGCCACTCTGCTGCCTCAAACACCTTCAGCGAAGTTCACTGAAAAGTCTGTCTGATAGAGGGGAAGCAATTAGGGAATAGCTCAGAGCCAAATCTGATTTCGTACTCCACCAAAGGCGGAGCAAGTCGAGTATTGCTACTCACAGAGCAGAACACGCAGAACCTCTAAGGAAACTGGACCTGCCAACAAGCCATTACTGGAAACCCTCAATCCCCACTAGCAAAATGAGACCCGTAGCACTCCTGTTTTGCAGGACCCAGCCAAAACCCAGCTCCCTGCATCATCTACAAGGTGTCACCGTGATGCAGAAGCAAAGGGAGGTCTAAAGAAGCCCAGTGTGATGGTGGAGAAGGGCAGGAGGACTGCGGATTTACACCAGCTGTGGGCAGATGATGGTGAGTGCTCAGCTCCGAGTCCCGTGCAGGGAAGAGGTGTTATCTCGGCGAGGGGCTCTGCGCCAAAACAGTTCAGCAGCTGCCCACACTTGATTAGCAAACTAACACCACGTCATTTGTCACCGAGAAAAGCACCCAGTTCTTGAATGGGTAATGCTGGCAGCCTCGCATCAATGTTTTCACAGGCAAATTCATACACTGACCTCCTTGGTGAAACACACAGCAAATGCCTGGAGTCTGGTTTACATCTGCCACGGGATCCTGTTACACTCAGAACAACCCCTGTCAACGCTGAATCTGTAACAATCAATAAAAAGAGAGGGTTTGTTTGTTCGTTTTGGTTTTTTTAATGTTTTCTCATTCCTAATTGTGTTATTTTGCTACTCCAAGTTTTGCAAGTTTTGTGACTGCCTCTCCACTCCCCTTCTTGTTTTCTTTTAGGACAAGCTGTCATCTTTTCACATCTTTTCACCAGGCCATTGCAAATGTAAAACTGTAAATTGCAGGATTGTGCAAATAGCACTAATAGCATTTGCATAAAAATTGGTTGCAAAGAGCAATTAGCACTTCATTAATAATCAATGAAGGGCCAATTTACACATTGCCCAAAAGCAAATTGTAAATTCAATTTTGTCTATAATTGAGCATTTGGTGCTGGGCAACCGTACAATGGTGCCAGAAGAGACCAGCACAGCAGTTTCAGAATCTAATCTCCAGTGAGTTCAGGTTTCAAGTGATGCCCAACATGGATCTTTCAGAGGCCAAGCCAGCACCTCCTTCACAATGGAAGGAAACTCCAGGAGGTACATTTGTTTCAGAGAAAACACACAAAAGTCTGCCTGTTACCAGCCTTGCTCGGATACAAACCTTTTGCTAAGAACTTGGATACTGCTTCTAGGGCAGAGGTCTTCATGCTGCCCAAACACCCCTTGCAGCGAGGAGATATCATCACCTTGGGACTTGGACCTGAACATCCTCCCATTGCAGCATCTGCTAATGCTCTACAAGTGACACCAGAGCTCTTTCCTTCACAGCTTGGTAAAGGTCTAACGTAAGCCTGTGTGTTAAGCATTCCCACTAAGCCAGTTCATCTAGTCTCCCCTTTGCCACCTCCATCTGTGCATGACCTTTCTGGGATATCCTGAACTTGTACATGGCCATTAGGGTCAGAAAAAACAAACAGCCGTGCTTTATCACTTTGATTTCAGTGTCACTGAAGGGTTCCTGGGTCCTGACTTGGACATTAGGCACAGTACCCCCCAGGATTCCCCTCTAGATGAACAGCGGCATCCAGTAAACCGGGACAGCTTAACCACGGCAACAACTTTCCAAGCCCCAAATTCTTCACTATCTCATCCTCCACTTAAAAGACACAGCCAGCTCCATTTCATGAGCAGAGTCTGACTCTAAACCACTTGACATCTGAGGTTTTCTTATCACATTTTGCGTGGATCTCATGAATCTAGTGAAAAGCTAGACGATCATTTAGCAGGGGTTGGTCGCTTTATCTATTTTCCATAATAATTTGAATATTATTACAATGGCACCTTTCATCTGGGGATATACATGCACTTTACATATGTTACATTAATTTCACCGATGAGCTGGGGAAGCACTCTTTATCCCTATTGTGCAGCTGAGGAAATGGAAGAACAGAGATGATATACCGCTTGCCCAGTATCACACAGGAAGTCTCTGACAGAGCCAGGAATAGAAATCACATCTCCCATGTCTTATGCAGAAGAATATTTTTATGTCCCTGCCCAGTAACTGAGCCCTTAATCCAGACTAAGACACCCACACAGGACCCACTTCGCTAAGAGCGGCACAGACACCCAGTGCCTTGCTCTGGGAGCAGACTTGACTGATCCGAAACTTCCCCCACTGTGAATGTCGGATGTGTCCTCTGCACGCAGCAGCTTTGGGGGCTCAAGGGGAGGGAGGCTGGCTCTGTGAGCAGTTTCCATCTGAAGTGGATGTTATTAGTTGGTGTAAGCAGATGCTCGACATGGGACGCCCAGGACTTCTCAGCTTTCACCCAGTAACGTCCCTGCTCCCTTTTTCCTGGCTGTTCAATCCACCTTTACCAAGAGATTGAATTTACAATGGACTTGAACACATTTAAATCCATTTATTGCAAAATTACTTTTCAATAATTACATCACTGTGCTGACTGTATTGCATAATGAAATTAGCATGAGAGATATTAGAAAGAATATAAAATTATAAGAAATATTGAAATACCTCTTTCCCCGTCTGCCTTAGCACAGCCCATAGCTTAACTGGAAAACGAGCACTGCTCCTGGATGGGATTTAAATGCATCAAGTGTAATTTTATAATGTCTTTTATATAAATTAATTATAATGGTTATTGCTGCTTTACATTATTAGATTGAAATTTGCCTCCACTTCAGTACATTAAAAGAAATCTGCACCTATTTTTCTTAGCAATGCCCTGAAAGTTCTCATGGCATGGAGCCATTCTCCCCACCTTGACACCACCAACGGATCTGAAGTTGCAAGCTTTGGGCTCCTGTTGGCATTGCAGTGCCCACTGTGGGTCCCAAACCCACAACCAGACCCTCAGGGGCAGGTGCTGGGACTCCCATGGAGATCTTTGGCTGGGATGGGACATTGCACCCCTTCCAAAGCCTGCTTTTCTGCTTCATCTCTGTAGCAACAATAGGGATGCCTGGGAGGGGTTAAGTAACCAATCACACCCAAATTTTTATATGCAGAGAATTAGAGGTGATAAAATGCATTGCAAAATCCATGCAATGCCAAGTGTGAAGTGTTCAACTCGGAGCAAGTACAGCCCACTAGCTAACCATGGGCTGCTGTCGACCAAGCGCTGCTGGGTGTGTGCGGGAGCAACTGTAGGAGAGCTGGGGCCATCCTCATGCAAAGCTCTCCTTTAACAGTTCGGACACTGAGAAGGGACCTTCTAAATGCTTATAAATATCTGAAGGGTGGATGTCAGGAGGATGGGGCCAGACTCTTTTCAGTGGTGCCCAGCGACAGGACAAGGGGCAATGGGCACAAACTGAAGCAGAGGAAGTTCTGTCTGAACATGAGGAAGAACTTCTTCCCTCTGAGGGTGACAG
>Ga0065711_1044069_pt1 | contig 14340 bp, 11 predicted proteins | sample Hoacrofraction12_FD_59098 | JGI IMG/M metagenome (GOLD analysis project Ga0065711, IMG submission 59098) | Hoatzin crop microbial communities from Cojedes, Venezuela - Epithelial fraction 12 v2 (version 2) | ecosystem: Host-associated > Birds > Digestive system > Esophagus > Crop | place...
CGAAGAGTACACCCATCCAAACCATGGGCAGCTAGTTTCTCCAGGAGGATACTGTGGGGAACAGTGTCAAAGGCCTTACTAAAGTCCAGGTAGATGACATCCACAGCCTTTCCCTCATCCACTAGGCGGGTCGCCTGGTCATAGAAGGAGATCAGGTTGGTCAAGCAGGACCTGCCTTTCATGAACCCATGCTGGCTTGGCCTGATCCCCTGGTTGTCCTTCACATGCCCGGTGCGTACATTCAGGTTGAATCGCTCCATAATCTTGCCTGGCACTGAGGTCAGGCTGACAGTCCTGTGGTTCCCAAGATCCTCCTTCCGGCCCTTCTTGTAGATTGGTGTTACGCTGGCGATCCTCCAGTCATCTGGGACCTCCCCTGTTAGCCAGGACTGCTGATAGATGTTGGACAGTGGCTTGGCCAGCTCCTCTGCCAGTTCCCTCAGCACTCTTGGGTGGATCCCATCCAGCCCCATAGATTTGTAAGCATCCAGGTGGCACAGCAGGTCATTAACTGCTTCCTCCTGGATTATGGGAGGCTTGTTCTGCACTCCTTCCTTATATTCCAGCACTGGGGGCTGATTATCCTGGAAATAACCAGTCTGACGAGTAAAGACTGAGGCAAAGAAGGCATTAAGTACCTCAGCCTTTTCCTCATCCTTGTTGGCAATATTCCCCCTCATATCCAATAAGGGATGAAGACTCTCCTTGGCCCTCTTTTTGTTGGTGGTGTATTTATCAAAACATTTTTTGTTATCCATTACAACAGTGGCCAGCCTTAGTTGTAGCTGGGCTTTTGCCTTTCTAATTTCCTCTCTGCATGACCTAACAAGATCCCTGTACTCCTCTTGAATTGTCTGTCCTTTCCTCCATAGGCGGTAGATCTCCTTTCTTTCCTGAGTCCCAGCAAGATCTCCTTGTTCAGTCAGGCTGGTCGTCTTCCCTGCTGGTTCATCTTGCGGCACATGGGGACAGCCTTCTCCTGTGCCTTTAAGACTGCCTCCTTGAAGAACATTCAGCCTGCCTGGACCCCTTTGCCCTTCAGCACTCTCTCCCAGGGGACCCTCTCATCCAGCGTCCTGAACAGGCCAAAGTCTGCCATACGAAAGTCCATGGTGATGGTTTTGCTGGCCCCCCTCTTAACTTCACCTCAAACCAAGAACTCTATCATTTCATGGTCGCTAAGCCCAAGACAGCCTCTGACCACCACATCTCCCACCAGTCCTTCTGGAGTCCTGATATTAGACACTAAAAAGTCATTTGTGTTATTGATACCTGCAGTGGTGTTTCCAACAGCAGTCAGATAGCCTAATAATCTAATGTTGATGTCGGGTATATAATTCTCAGTAGGAAATTTGACAGCAGTGTAGTAAAGGGAGTGTTGAAACCTGATGTCCTGGCCTATCCTGGATCTTGTGCTCCCCTTGCTGTCTACCTGCTGTATCAACTCACACCACCCAGCAGAGCCAGTCAAAACATCTCAAAGCCCTAAGCACTATGCGTGTAGGCATACATGCAGGTCTGAGATGAAATATGTATGATTTGCTACACCAGCTTGAAGAATGGCAAAACACATAAGCAGTAGAAGCCCAGCTGCATCTTTTTAATTGTCAGTCATGGATGGGCAAGGCAATAGGCTACAAGACCACAGCAAAAGATAACATTGGTGTCTTACTTTACACATATTGATTCATTTAGGCCAGACAGTCCTTTGTCCTACCTATATGGTGTATAAAACACCTACTACAAAGGGTCTTGAATTTTGACTAAGCTTGTTCCTTAATATTCAACACATTCCAAGAGCACTTAACAGTTCCTAATCAGCAAAATTATTTTTCTTGCTTGTTACTGGACATTTATGTTATATATGTTCAGATGCAGCATATTATTTGCCTCTGAAAACTTGAGATCAGTCGTGACTGTCATTCCAAAATGATATGCACCAGTCACATGGCACATTTGATTGATGAAGTGTTTGCTGGATAATGTGCTATAAACTGTGCCACAAGAGTTTATTCTATAGACTGTGGTTGGTTTCATTACTTATACCATAGGTTGCCAACTTCAAAGCTGACTTAACTCTGTCCACGCAACTCTGATTTCAGTTTGCTGAAATGTGAAACTGTCGTCGTTTCCACTGGCACAGGTTAGTCTGCTGCTACTGTATAATCATTCTGCAGTACACTAAAAGAGAGAACATGGGCTCTAACTCTGACAACCTTGACATTATACCACTTCACAGAAGCCAGTAGCCCTATCGGGTACTAATATTGCCAAAGGCTTGGTGCACACATCTCAGAAACAGAGGCTGCATTAGTTATCTGTGATCAGCTGAATTGTGGAGACTGTCCATATGATTGCTCATCTCCAGATATGTGGAAATATAATGTAACTTCAATGTTCTTTATCAAAGTTTAAGATAAGAGACTTGATCTCATCGTCAGGTCAAGAGTATGTGCTCTGATGGTTGTGGAGAGCTACAGCAGCTCAGCTCCTGTACTTCGGTGGTTTCAGTTTCCATGTCTCCATTGCATGTTTGAGCCCTATGTATGCTTGATTTACTCTGCTTGATCCCATTTCCTGAGATCCCTGTGAAATACGGGGATCTAGATCTCCACAACTTCCAGTATACCTATGCAAGAATACAAAAAACAGCTTTGATTTTATAGGGACAGTAAAGAAACCTGTAAACACAAAGACATTTCAACAAAAACTTGGGACATCCCAACAAAATGATATTTTGCAACTGTTAAAAGCTAATGACGATCTATAGTCAAAGGTCTGCAAAACGTAGAACAGCAATTAGAGTTACCGCTGTTTCTGTTCCCCTGAGCATCAGAAAACACATCAGATACAGCAACAGTTATGTAATAGGAAGCAATAATTTCCGGCAATTTCCACATCTGCATATTATATAATGAACACATTGATGTGGAACTGACCAACGACCAAGCCACAGAAGGATGTAACATTTGCAAGTAGATTTATAACTCTTAAAAGAAAAAGAAAGCGGAAGAAAGAAAAAAAAGGTGTTAGTTCCATTACTATGCTTTTTTCAACTAAAAAGCTTCCAGGCACTCTTCAAACATTGTGCAACATAGTTCTGCAAGGCTCCAAGAAGTCCACAGAATGGGTACAATTGTCCTTATTTAATATTTGTGTAAAGTAAGGGTAAGGTACTGGAATGAGACTGCAGGAATTTGGACTCCTGTGCCAGAAATAACCAACATGATATTAAGAAAGCTATTTCAGGTCAAAATTCAAAGCGGGTTTTTTTCAAATGTGGTTACTCAGCCAGATCTTCAAGTGCTCCATAGCTGGAGTTTATTGATTTTATGGGGAGTTAGTGTAAAATCTTTTCAGGAATCTTTGGAGGAAAAAAACCCCTCTGACACCTCTTGAATCTGACACTGATGATTTGTCTGGGAGACTATACGCATGCCAGTATACATATGCCAGTCTCAGGTCTTGCTAAGCTTGTGCTTAGGTCTTTCTTTGCAAACTAGAGTTGCCAATACTGTCTTCTCATTCACTTGTCTGTTTAGGAGCTAAGAGTTTTGGAGCACAGACAGTCAATAACCCACATGTTTATTCCATGCCTAAAAAAAATTCACAAAGGAATAACAATGCTATAAAGAATTGCTAGTAATGTAATAACAAGAGACAATCTTAAAAAGGCAAGTCCTTTTTAATCTTTAAAGGGGCCAACTCAACTTAACTATGCCTGTTCTCCAGCTCAGGTCACCACAAATTACCCAAGGTGAAAGAAGGCCCGATTCAAAGAAGGATTAAGGTTCATACATGTCTCCTTATCTCTCAGGGATAGGAGCACTTCCCAGGACAAACCATAGAAAGCCACAATTTCTGTAACCTCAGTTTTGTGTAAAGTACAGTTTACTGTGATTGATAAACACATTCAAGAGTCCTGGTCCTTCTAGGAGAATCAATGGAAGATTTGCACTAATCCCAGCAAGAAACCACCTGTGGCCAAAGTAAAATATCATTAGCCTTGTGGGGTTTTTCCAGCGGTGATGTCTACAGCCAGGGCATGATGAACAGAAATGTCAGCATATTAGTATTTATTCTGAAATGACAGCATTGGGTTTGACAAGTGACAGACTGAAGACAACAAGTCTTTGATTCTGGCAGGCAGTTTCTTTCCAAAGTCCTGAAAGTTATGCAGACTAGAAGACAACTATTTTTATATTCAGTCTGCAGACTTAAGACTCCAGGGAAATTGTTTTATTTTACTTTAAAGCCTTCGGAACATTAAATTTTACAGACATAGATTCACATCTGCTTCCACACTTCTAAGACATTTACAGGTGATCTGATCTCTTTTCAGCCTCATTAGACTTAGCAAATAACTGCAAGCAAACAATCAGACCCCTCTGAAGGAGAAAAGTGTCCAGACTGTGCAAGTAGGATGCATTCTTAATTGGCATATCCATGCATCACTGAGTATTTCTTGGGCTCATTGCTGCTATGTGATTTAATGCAGCAGTCTGTACTTTCCCCTGTGTCTGATGGTAACGTGACAAGGGATTTTAAAATGTATGCGTCTGGGAAATATAATAAAGTAAAAATACTGGGGAGAGGCCGTATATTTATAGTAGGTTTTGTTTAAGCAGTGCCAAATCACAGTTCTACCAAAGTTTGAAGTCGGGCAGAACATGTTGTAAAGGGGGTTTTGGATATAAGTACATGGCTAAGCAGTATCAAAACCTGTGGATGCTTAGACTCACTGAAAATCATAGAATCGTAGAATGATTTGGGTTAGAAAGGACTTTTAAGGGTCATTTGGTCCTACCCCCCCAGCCACAGTCAGGGACATCTTCCACTAGATTGGGTTGCTCAAAGCCCTGTCCATCCTGACCTTGAACACTTCCAGGGAAATCAAGCACAAGTGTCTTAAATAGGGAACTTAAAATGGAGGAACACAAAAACTGAGACTCCTTGAAGACAAGCACAGATAGTTTGCTGCCTGGGACTTGACATAGCCACAAGGATTTGCACAGAGGTGAAATCCAGAGCTCTGTAAGTGTTCCCAGTTTAAATCAGTAATATTTCTACACTCATGTTTCACTCCCACGCCGTGTACAGCTCAGGAGATGACAGCAAAGGCAGCCATGTGCCAGTTCTTCATTTCTTCTGATCTCCAAAACATTCATCACTGGATGGCCAGCAGGAGTAGGGAGTCGATCATGCCCCTGTACTTGGCACTAGTGAAGCCACATCTCAAATACTGTGTTCAGTTTTGGGTCCCTCACTACAAGAAAGACACTGAGGTGCTGAAGCGTGTCCAGAGAAGAGCAACGAGGCTGGTGAGGAGTCTAGAGAGCAAGTTTTGCGAGGAGCGACTAAGGGAGCTGGGGCTGTTTAGTCTGGAGAAGAGGAGGCTGAGGGGGGACCTTATTGCTCTTTACATCTACCCGAAAGGAGGCTGTAGTGAGGTGGGTGATGGTCTCTTCTCCCAGGTAAGTAGCGATGGGATGAGAGGTGATGGCCTCAAGTTGCATCAGGAGAGGTTTAGTCTAGATATTAGTAAAAAATTCTTTACTGAAAGAGTAGTCAGACATTGGAATAGGCTGCCCAGGGAGGTGGTTGAGTGCCCATCCCTGGAGGTTTTTAAAAAACATGTAGATGTGGCACTTTGGGATATGGTTTAGTAGGCATGGTGGTGTTGGGTGGATAGGTGGACTTGTTCTTAGAGGTCTTTTCCAACTTATGATTCTATGATTCTTTGATCACATCCCTGGAAGGAACAAGAAAGTATCTGAAGGAGAAGAAACACCTGAGCTGTCAGGAAGCACTAGCTGAAAGGAAGTCTTGGCAGTATCTCTCCTCTCACTGCGACTCATGGCCATATTGACCAAGGAAATAATCTGCTCAAGTTATTTGAATTCTCCAAACTTTTTACTTTTCCTGTGGAGAATTTTCCATTAGCTCATCAAGCGGGCTCTGATGGCAGTGCCTGAACAAAATGGTTAGTGTGCCACTAAATTATCTTTCTGCGGGCATAAGGGTGAATTTATAAAGGGTCTTTACAGTGGGCTCGCACTTCAGAAGTGGTCCAAACCAGACCAGAATGTGCCTTGTGGGAACCAAAGATCCAGGGAATACCCTGGTAAAGTCTAGTTACACTCATGTGCTCTGTCAATCCTAAGTGTTCTGAGGTTTTTCTGGAAAATGTAGAAAGCTTAGCTACTTACGGATTAAATATGCCTTAAACTTTTCACCCATGTAGCTCATGAAGAGTGTCAATTACCCACAAAACTAGTGCAATAAAACTGCATCAGCAGTCATTTAATTCTTGCCCCCAGGCACACCACAGAGCTTGAAGGAGGAGTTCAGCTTCCACAGTTAAGTCACATCAAGCTGTCTCTGCTGAAAACACAAGGAATGCTGCTAATGTAGCTCCTCAGGACTGGTGTACTCTAGGATGAAAACATGTGTGATCACTGAAAAGTGAGCAAACCCCACCATCTCATTCCACCTTCCATTTCCACTTTCCAAGGGAAAATTTGACCAGTGTCTGAAAGGGGCTGGTGCAGGCTGGAAATGAGAGGTGTCTATCCAACTCCCATCCCTTGTGTCAGCTTTCTCAGCAGCCATCTGTGAGATGCAGGGCCATCTCTGCACTCACAGACACCAGCATCAACCAGGAGCAGTGCTCCAGGAGGACCAGCAGCCCTGTGCAGCAAGAGAGAATAGAAACTTGAGCAATTGTAACAAAGTTCATTGTAACAAAGCTCTGGAATGCCCTGGAGTGTGCATCCCCACATATCTCCAAAGCTCTCATCAGCACAAAGAAGGTTAACAGTAAAACTCTGGGCAGCCCCGACCCAGCACTTTGAGTTTCAACAACTTGCATTCTGGATCACTAAAAGGAAAGAAAGGGCTTTCTCTGTTTCACATGGATGGGGATCTTGTGTCCCATATTGGAAAGCAGCCAGAAGCTGGAGTCTGAGGAGAAGGCAAGAGAACCAGGCTGATCCATGGATGTGGACTAACATGCCACCTGCAGATCACACAGTCCTCTGCTTTCCAATGATGACTGCATTGCAAATCAAAACATGTCCTGTGCGCCTAGAGCAGCACAGGTTGTTTTTGAGTCAACTCCACCTTTTTTATTGATATTATTTCTAATTCTTCAGGGGATTTGGAGCACAGTTAATCATGTCTTTTATTTTCTTTTTGAAAGAAAAAGATCCAAATACCACTGAAACCAAAAGGAGTGTTCAGCCCTTGATGGGATCTGGACAGCAAGCAACAGAAAACGGCTTTATTTCACAGGAGGCTCAGCAGACACACACTGACAGTGATCAATGGGTCTTGAAGCGGAGGAAAGAGAAGATCAGGAACACTGATCTCATTTGGCATGCAGATGGCATCTCCAGTTCCCCGCATGTCCAGCTCAGTGGCAGAGTGATGAGTAAAGGTCAGCCTGGTGACCCCAGTCTGGGTAATGTCCCCATATGGTGCACTGACACACAGACCTGTACAATGAGCTGTCAGAGGTGGAAAGGCTGGACACTTCTTCACATTCAAATGACACTGTCAAAAACTTCAGACAGAAACATGTATTTTCAGTCTTCAATCACACTGCTCACAGACAGAAAAAAGCTGGCGCTCAGAAGGCTTTTCAGGGGTCTTCTTTTAGTAAAACCACGAGGAACTCTGCACCAATTCCCCCATGGCAAAAAAAAAAATACAGCATAGCTGATACAGTAAGATTAATTGGATGAGATTATGCAGAAGCATAGCATCATTTATAAAGATTATTCTTAATAACTACAGAATTACTTCAAGAAGGAGATCCTTAATAAGGGTTGCTGAAATCATCCCAGAGAAGTCAATAACAATACAACTATCAATTTTTCAGTCACGTAGCATAGTCAACAAAACACTGCAGACACTAAAAGCTCTCTCCTTGTCTGCTGGAGAAAGCTCCAGTGAATCCCTTCGTAGAAGTTGTTCATGGTCTTTCGATCTGGTAAGCAAGGCCTGAGAGAGACCCAAGAGATTTTGCAGTCTGTGTGCAGGCAGCCTGAGCACCAGAGAGCAAGGCTTTGTGCTCCAGACTTCGCAGTCCCCATCCAGTCCCTTACACCATAGACAGGACCAATCCCATGAATCTCAACCGTGGTAAACTGGACTCACTCTTGGCCCCACCACTATGCTCAGCCTCCAGCCCCCATGTCGTTTCCACCACCAGGTACCCCATTATCTGAGTATCTTTGATACCTGTGAAACAATTCTGCGAAAGGAGAGTTGGACATATGCATTAAGTGCCCTCTGTCCTGGCTCCTTTCAAAACATTTTTGCTGTTACTGGTCACCGTCACTGAGTTCACTGGCTGAGCTCAGGTGCTGGGGGAAGAATTGCACCAAGAGCCACCTAGATGCTTGACACAGACCTGCTGTATATCTCCTTGGCTAGATGTGTGGAGGAGTACGTAGCCCTCAGACGGCATTGTCCATTTTTCTGATACTCCAGGCATAGAGACAGTCCTTGCCGTGTCACCTCACAGCGTGCTTTGTGGTGGGTCATACTTCTGTTCATAGGATCTCCTGTCCTAGAAGGTACATGCATGGTGGACAGGGCCTTAGGATTTCACAGTGAGACAGTGCTGGCAAGGAGAGGAGTGATGCGGTTTTCAGGGTACTTGGAAAACAGAGACTCCTCCTTCTGGATATACCTAAAGAGCCATGAAAATCGTGCTGGGTGAGTAGGATCTGAAGACATACCTAGTGTCCATTTCTTCTGTGGAACCTAGACCCATCTTGAAGCCCTGCCTGGCAGACATGGGTATGGCAGAAGAAGTGCCTCCACCTCCCAAAGGCTGGAGCAGAACTTCAGTCCTGGTGGCACCAGCTAGGACATTTCTGCTGGGGCAGAGCACGTTGCATCCAAGTAGGGCTAAGGATGAGGAGCAGCTACCAGCCTCCCATACACACGTACGTAAAATATCCTCTAAAATGTGAATAATCTGCCTCAAACTCAACTGCTGGCACACAAGGGAGAGCAAGGTCCCCTCTGTGCCTTTAGAAACCACTGACAAAGGCTCTCTGTGAACTAGCCCAGAGCACCCTCCTTGGAAGAACAGGCTGGAGCCGCTTGCCCTACATGTTCACTCTTCATTATGATTAACAACTCTGTCGCAGAGAGGGACACAAGCATCCATCTCCGCTCGGCCCACTGGAACCACTGGCCAGCACACCCCGTGCCGTTTATCACCAGCACTTACATGGGAGAGGCCGACAGCAGGTGGCATTTGTGTCAGTGTCGCTGCATGAGCCGACTGATTAATTAAAGCCACGTGGCCCCCTGGCTGCCAGGAGGGCAAGAAGGAGCAGGAGGAATCATTTGTTAGCTCTCCCTTAGTGCTCACTGTCTCCTTCAAAGGCCCTTTGAGTAGAAGCACATGAATCCCACGGAGCCTTTGGGCCATGGAGATGGGAAGAGTGATCTCCCTGGGGAATGGCTCTCGAGAGCCACTGTCGGTGGAGGTCCATACCCCAGGAGGGGACATAAGGGCTGAACGACTCACCCCATCTCCTGCAACCCTGTTTTTAAACATGCTGCTTTAAAAGAAGTGACAAAAATGATTCTGTAATTCTATGAAAAAGGAAAAATAACACCAGCAAACCCTGAGATAATTAAACAATTTCCCCACTTCCTGCAAAACAGAAATCTCTATTATTCACGGACCAAAGCTGATGGGTGAAGTACTGTTTCTTTTTGTTCTCACATTACAATTGCATCCATCCAGTTTCACCAGCCCTCACATTGCCCTCAGTTCAACCAATTCCAGTAAGTCTGGACAGATACTGATGTAAATGAGACCAACTCCAGACCGTGTCATGGAAGTCCCCAAGCTGTTATAGAAGAGATGTTAATGACACCCTCTAAAGTGCTTCTTGCCCATTTTCATGTAGGCTGTTTTTTGTAACTGCATGAACCTCGGTGAGATGATATGCCACGTAAGAGTTGCCCAAGGGAAAGAAGTCATTTGGGTATGAGGCGTCGGGTATGAGGCAGGTCTGACTCGTTGGGGATGAGGCTACACATTGCACTGGAGCAGCCATTTGGGATTGCTATCCATCCCTGGCACAGAGGCGCCGACCTACTTCATACTGTGCTGTCGTTGTACGTTCACCCACTGCCAGACAATTTTCCTCACTGCTCTGGGATGAAAAACTGTTCCTGATCCTGATCACTGGCCAAAACCCTTTCCCATACTTTGAGACTGGAAAGTAGAAGATGCATTTCACTGTGGAGAGGTATCAGCCAGGACCCTGCTACTTTTCAACACTTGCTTACGTCTCTCTGGAGCAAAGGGTATTGGTTTCTCTATTATGTATGTGCAATCAAAATAAAGAGAATTCCTGAACATTTAGCACCCTAGAGGTATTGCCTATTTCCCAGACTTAAAATAGCCATTTGGCACAGTTTGAAGGTGGCTTGCACTCAGATTTTTAGCCTGCCAAGTAACGTTATTTCAGTGAACTGCGCTGCAGCGCTCACTCCTCAGCAGCTGTGCACACCCCCTGCCCTAGTGTTACATCATGCAAAGCTAGGAGCCTAAAGGAAAAGATTTAAGGTGATTTTGCCTGAATGTGGATCACTCATTGGATTGTCCAAGAAGAAAATAGAGGGGTTTATGTTACCAAATACACTTGTTGGCCCCTGATCAGTTTTTCTAGGGCATTGCAACCGAGAGATCAGGGAAGAGTTAGGAAAGGAGCAGACGAGTTGGTAAATTCCCTCTGCTCTCCAGCAGCAGTGCCAGGGACACCATGGTCAGGGCCAGGAGCAAAGGCCAGTGTCTGAGCTCACTGAAGAGCCTTTGGCTGGGTGTAGAACCCCATACCTGCATCTCTCAGCCCTATGAGTTTAAAGAATAAGATGGCTCTCAGCTTGGTTACTCTGCAGTAAAAAGGGTAGTATAGGGTTAATGAACCAAACTGCCCCATCAGTCAGGAGGGTCAGCAGAGCTCACCCCTAAACCAGGACGGGCATTACCGATGCTCCCTGAAGACTTATGCAGCCTCCTGTGCCAGATGTGACACACTGATGACTAGCCCCAGATCAGTTAGAACCCGCATCATCTCTAGAAGCAAATATCAGGGAGTTAACCGCAGAGCACTATGTCCCACCCATTGACTCTCTGTTTAACTGAGGACATAAGGGTCAAACAGCCACAGAGGCTAAGGCACTGCAGACACAGATTAGAGGACACCTCATAACTTGCATCTAAAACCAAAAGCTTAACATCTGCGTATGCTGTTGGGCACTGTAATTGAAGCTGGGGAAAAAAAATCATTTAGCAACCATCAAAACAGAGCATCAGAGGAGATTTGCCGCACCTCCTCCACTGTCCCCTCCTGTCCCTGAGCAGAGGACCGGTACCTCTGCACCAGGGGAGGAGGCAAAGACCTCCGGGCCACTCCGTGCAGCACCAGCCTTGTACATGAGCCAACAGAGGGGCTGACAGCAGCAAAGGCAAAGATGGGATTTGGATAATCTGGACAGGGCTGTCGGCTTTCCAGTCAAACACAGGGTTAAACACACACAAACGCAGAGTATCTCCTCTTCGTGGTCACCTCCCTTCTGTCCAGAGGGCAAATCTTCTTCTCAGCCCCAACAGTGGGGTGAATACCCTTTCTCTCCCCATTGCTTTGCAAAGCTCGGGCCATCGTCCGTGAGCTGGTGAAACGAGCCCTGACTGTGCCTTCCCATCCCTCAGCCTTTGCTGCCATCTACAGCCCCACGGCTCCCCGGGGGCGACGGGATGGGGACCGGCGTGGGGTACACACCCCACGGGAACCCCGCCGAGGCCGATGCCGATTGCTGGCGTCTGCCAGTCCCCCCCACAGAGCTCCCCACAGCCGGCTGAATAATGCATGGGCAGTAATTTAGTTCAGGCAATTCGCCCTTTTTTGTCTGCTGGTTTAATCATTCGGAGATAAATCGCCCGCATCCTTAGCTTCCCGGACGAGGGTTAGGGGCCAGACCTGCAATTTATTATATTTTGGCAGACAGAAGGTTTAACCGCCCTGGGGTGGAGCGAAGAAGGAAGGAGTTCTTGCAAAGACTGTGAATTAATGCTGCTAAATGCTCACCTCTAATCCCATGCATTCGTAGGCAGAATGATTGTTGTTATTTGGGGAAGAAGGAGAAACTGAGGCAGTGGGAGCTTGCATGAGACCCTGCATGGTCAAGACCGGGCCTCCCCATGTAATACTCCAAATTATTCTTCCCACATCATCCTCCATTTCCTCAGCACCCAGCAGCATCTTGTCACTGCACCACCCCCACATAAACATAACAAGAAATATGAACTCCTACAGAAGGGACTTTCCAAGTAGGTATCCATGTGTCCCAGGGTGGCAGCAAATATCACCCTACCTGGATACAAAGGGGCAGGAGTCTAGAGGACCCCGCAAGATTAAACTAGAGGCTGGACTTCATCTCTGCAGTAACAGCACCCATGCAGAGATGAGCCTGGTGTCGAGGTACTAGGAGATATGTGCTCCCATCTCTCTTGATATGCACAGGCATAAATGGAAAACTTAGAAATTTAACCTTAATCTAAAGTTAATTTTTACATAATAAGCGATATCACTTTGTAAAACAAATGCATGCACTTTAACAGTACACACTATAAAAGTATCAGGATAAGATTAGCAAAGCTACTGGTATGTTCGGACAGTAAATAAGAAGTCAAGATAAATTTCTCTTTTCAGTAAAAAACATTCCATCTTTTTCAAACATTTTTCCTTTCCTCTTTCTTTTCCTCCCCTCTTCTCCTTTCCCCTTTCCTTTCTCCTTTCCTTTCCCCTTTTTCCTCCATCTTCTTCCCTTTTTGTGGATGAGCCTTGCCTAATTAATTTGGGCATCAGCACAAATTAGAGGTGAAAAAAATCGTGTCGCTACATCTCTATGCCCTGAGATTCTCAGCATAGCCTACAGCATTCAAACACAGCTCAAGACTGGCACATGTCAAGACATGGCCAGATTGGATGGAGCTCTGAGCAACCTGGTCTAGTGGAAAATGTCCCTGCTCACGGCAGGGGGTTGGAACCAGATGATCTTTAAGCTCCCTTCCCACCCTTACCATTCTATGGTTCTAATATTCTGTGATTTCAAGTTCTTGATCACATCATAGGACTGCATCAACCTGGTGAAAAAAAATCCCACAGTTAGTCACAGAGTCACAAAATCTCTTCACATGAGGATCCCTGTGTACTCAAAGCGGCTTTAGATCCCAACTGCATGAACAGTGTTTTCAGTAACTGCACCACGTGAGGATTTTGGAGAACTTGTCATGAAAGCTCTGCAAAGATGAACTCATTTAGGAAGCAAATTGAACAAGACAGCTCAAGAAACTATATCCGCCAGGTACATGCAACCATAGCTAACCCAAAGTCATGCTGAAGAAATGTAAAACCAAACAGGTAAGTGTATGGTAGAGAGGGAGGAGTTTGCAGGTCACTGATACCTACAGCATGAAATGAACCCAACCTGCCCTAATAACATTGTCCCAAATCCCCACAGTCATCAGAGCTTTACCGTGTCAATTGAAGTGCCAACAGGTTTTGTTTATTTCTGACCCATTGCTAGAAATAAGGTGAGAGCTATGTGCCACTGTGCAGTACTGAGTTAAGGCGAAGGCCAATAATCTGAAGGAAAATGAAGCCAGAATGAGGGGGGGGAAATAAAAGCATACCTCTGAGGGACAAAACTCAGCAAACTGTGTAGGTCTTGGAACACACAGAAAAGCCAACAAAATTCAGCCCAGCAGTGCACTTGGGGACATCTGAGTTTGGGTACAGGCCTCTCCCCCAGCACAAAGCAAATGGACAAAAAAAGCAAATGCTCTCCCTTTGCAAAACACTACATTTTTTATGTTACTGATGGTTACTTTGCTGCAGGATACCTCACATTTGCATGGTCCTACCTGATTGCCTAGACTCCATCCCAACATGACTGTATCTCCACTGGCTCACGGTAATCATCCACTGCTGTCATAGCTGTCCCCACTGGGATATCCCTTTACAAAGGCTTTTGTTTAAAAAACAGGCAAATGCAGGGTCCTGCACCTGGGGAGGAACAACCTCATGCACCAGTCCAGGCTTGGGGTGGACCTGCTGGAGAGCAGCTCTGTGGAGAGGGACCTGGGTGTCCTGGTGGATGACAGATTAACCATGAGGCAGCAGTGTGCCCTGGCTGCCAAGAAAGCCAATGGAATCCTGGGGTGCATCAAGAAGAGTGTGGCCAGCAGGACGAGGGAGGTTCTCCTTCCCCTCTACACTGCCCTAGTGAGGCCCCATCTGG
>Ga0065711_1044070_pt1 | contig 14340 bp, 2 predicted proteins | sample Hoacrofraction12_FD_59098 | JGI IMG/M metagenome (GOLD analysis project Ga0065711, IMG submission 59098) | Hoatzin crop microbial communities from Cojedes, Venezuela - Epithelial fraction 12 v2 (version 2) | ecosystem: Host-associated > Birds > Digestive system > Esophagus > Crop | place...
TTTTTTTTTTTTTTTTTTTTTTTTTTTTTGTGTGTGTCATTGAACTCTGCAAAGTTACTGCCATTAGGTATTGTGTGTCCTGAAAGTAAATCCACCTGGCTTTTGTAATTAACATTCTGCCCAAGAGTGTGCAAAATATTAAGTAGAATGTTTTTGCTTACAATGAATGGAAAGAAGGAAAAAGGAAAAAGAGCAGGTGAAATACGTCAGAAGTCAGTGATACTGAAAATATTGGCTTGCCATCCTGAATGTTGTCTGACAAAGAAGTAAAATGCTGTATAAAACTCTCTTCAGTTAAAGTGATGGATCTCTGCATTTGCATTTGGAGAGTTTTTAATAAATAAATAAATAGGTGAAAGCAGGCGTTTCCCAGAGTCGTGGATTGCCTTTGCCGTTGTTTTGTCTGCCCTTTGCCAGGGAGGCACTGGATATGGCCTGCTTGGCAAAACATCTTTCTCTTTCTTGGCATTTGATAACACTGCTCTTCAGTGTGACCTTGCAAAATGACTGGACATGCTGGAGAAACTTCAAGCAAAAACTAGTTTTATTTCAGCCAGGTGGTGGGTGAAGTTCTTGATTACTGAGTTAGCACAGACAAAAAATGTAAAGTGTAACAATAAGCTACGGGCCCAGAGGCTGTTGTCATATGCTCTGTTCGACCTGTTTCTTGAGGATTTTGTCCAGGGTGCTTTATAGCTACAGAGATCTGAGGATCCAGCTCTGCCTAGGTGCTCTTTGCCTTTACAATGCTCTCTTTTTAAGGGAAGGCCTTTCCTAGAATTAAAGGAAGAAAATTTCAGATCGTGTTTGTGTTGATTTTTTTTGAAGGTCCTTTTTTCTCTCTTCTTGTCTTTAGTTATGTGGCAACCAAGGTGCTGGTAGTATCATATTCTTTAAGCTTGTCTGGGAACAAGGCTTGCTGATGAGGAGAATCCTTAAAATTCCTGTGTTTTACCTCTTAATAGTTCAGTTACATCATGTACTAGAAGAGTTTTATTGAATCATATAGCAGGCTCGGCCTTCGGGGGGGATATTTCTGAATTGTCTGTAGCTACTCGCCGGTTCTGTTCGTCACTTTCGGGGGCTCTGGCCATCATCAAGTGAAGTATTGAAAACAATTTGAGAGTGCTTTGTAACTACGGATTTCGGTATTCGTAAGTATGTATGGGTGGGAAGTGCTGATAAAAATGCTAGGTCGTTTTTGATGGTTTTGGGGGCTTCTTTCAACTGGCTGTAAACTTGAAAATACCCAACTGAATCAGTTTATTAGAAGGCAGTATTCATTCCATATACGTGTAACGAAATCTTCTGTAGTTAGGCCATGCAAAAGAGAAAATGGGGGCCTTTTCGCATTTGGAAACTAATTTGAACTTAAAGGAAGTATAAATGTGAAATGCAGGGAATGTTCCACCTCCATGGACATACTTATTCTGGGACAAGATAAGTGCTCTGTGTCTGTTCAGCTTTACCCATTTTTTAAACGGAATACTTAATTGAGAATAGTTACTAGCTGTGCGCAGCTAGGCTTTTGATTGTACGAAATTTCTGTGTGCCTTATTTGGGCTCCTAAGGAGGCATTACCCAAGTATTATTTAAGTATCGGATTTCAGGCTGAATATTTTCAGTCTGCTTGTTTTGCAAGCACCTAGAATTACTGTAACTGAGAGAAAGAAAAAAAATGTAGTTTGGGCTTTTGATAACAATATGTATGTAATCAACACCTCCTGGTTAATGAATTAGTTGGCTGTTTCTTTCATACAGCAGTAGGAGGGAAAACTGCTGGGATAATCAGCAAGTATTGGCAGAGGGATTCAGCAATGTATGTATCAGTTAATATTTCCTTCAAATAGTTTTTGAGGAGACTAGATCAAAATTTTGAATGTTTCCCCCTATGTGTCTAATTATAGTCCAGAAGCTGAGGCAAATTAAATACTATAAACTGTACAGTATTTAATTACTTTCTTAAACCTCGAGGAAGCACACTGAATGGTTTTATTTCCCTTTTACAATGCAATCACAGTCCGTAGAAAAAACTTTTACTTTTGATTTTCAAAAATTGGAACATATTTGAAGGCTTTTTTTTTTTCCCAAAGAGTTCTCCTGTAATGTCAATATAAATATCGTTTTCTTAATAAATGGTAATACGAAGATGTTCTTTCTACAGATATTGGTTGCGATTGCAGCATAGTGAGTACTTTATGTCCAACCGCATGTACAGAAGCGTTGTTACAATTTAGCGTGCATTGCTTAGAGGCCGTGCAGAATTCAGATATTAAGAGGTAGATGCATCAGCAGAGAATAAATCTATCTTTGGTGATGGCTACCAAACCTGTGCCCTCAGCAGTTGTTACTCTCCAGCACCCAGACTTGTCTTTAAACGCCATCTCCTACCAACTGGACTGAAAAACAAGCCAAAGGGGGCACAGGGCCACTCCCTGGGCAACGAAGAGAGGATGACGCGTGGCTGGCCACCAAGTGATGGCCATCCCTTCCCCACAGCAAGAGGCGGAGCGGTTTTGAGAGGAAAAGTTGAGGCTGAGGGGAGGTGGTGCCGATGGCCTTGGTCCAGGGCTTGGCTCCCCAGCCCCGCTGGGCTCTGCAGCATGGGTCTGCTGGTGGTTAACCCCGCGTTTTCGCTAGTGGAGCTCGTGCTCCCGGAGCAGGAGAGGGAGGGAACCGGGCAGCTTCTGGGATGGGCTGGACTTTAGCGTTGGGGCAGGGGGGAGCAGCCCTCCACAGGGGACGCGCCTTTAGTGGGAGCTGCCTCTTCTTACCCACGTTCAGACAGAAACTCCTGCTGATGGCAGGGGCATGGGGGTCTGGTTTGGTGTTTTGTTGGGTTTTGGGGTTGTTTTTGTTTTGTTTTGTTTTGTTTTTTACAGCACCAACAGTGCATTTTTGTTTAAAAAGCCGCCATAGGGTTAAACTACGATTCTTTCATCTTGGCTATAAGAAAACTAAAGAGAAAGCCAGTAAGGCACTCAGAGCAGGTGTGTTTTTTCCCAATTAGCAAGCCTCATCGCTAGTGCAAGAGCTTCGTAGAGTTTCTTGTTTGTGGTACGTGGCCGTGCGGTGCAGATTCCTGGCTCTGTGGTGGCAGCTGTGACCCGGGGAGCGGGCCCTGCCCTGCCACGAGCACGCCTCGCGCCCGACCGAGCTGAGCTGCCCCGTCGGGAGGCCGGTGCCGGGCGCAGCAGGGGCTCGCGAGGTGCTGGAGGCTTTCGGGAGGACCCCCAGACCTCTCTGCTGCCCTGATGCGTGAAGGTAATTCCAGTCATTTCAGCATGGCCTCGGGGGGTCTCTGCCCCGCTTTCTGTTGGGTGGGAGAGACCAGGTCTCGGTCTGTTCCGGTGATCTGCTGTGACTGCTTTTCCCTCTCTGCTTCATCGGAAAGCCAGCGATAACTCACTGACTTTTTTCTGTTTACCAACCATACTGTCCTCCTGTAAGAGGTTTGGTAGCCACGTAGTGAATTCCAACAGTATTTTTATCAAACGTCCAGTAAAAGTAAGTTTCTGGAAGCACTCGGAGTTGCGGGGATGTGTTTTGCAAACGTCATTTTCTAGTACGATAGTGCTACAGCTAGAGGAAGTGGTGTTATGTATTTTTGTGTTAAAAAATAAGGACAGTTTAAGCTACAAATAACTGTAGAAGTGGGGGTCGCCAGTACAAATAAAAAAAAAAATGGCCCACGCAAACTACTTAAAATTTTGAGTCTGATGGTGTTTGCACTCTTCTCGTGTCTGAAGGCTGCCGAATTCTAGATGCCATCTTTCCTGGGAACTAACCAATGCTCTCTGGCATGATTTTCACTTCCCCTTATGTCTACATTTGAAAAAGCATATGTGTAGTCCCTAAATGAGTATAGTGGTTAACAAGCTATGGATTACAACCCACAAAACATATTTGCTAAAGTAAGTTTCATAATGCCTAATGGAAAACAAATACCAGAGCTACTAAAACAGGAATATAGCTAAACATGTATGAGAAAAGCTGACGGAAAGATCCTCTTCTGAGTTTTTCCTGAGCCCGCTTCTTCCTCTTGGATTTAAGTTGCTGGAACTCTGGGGACAGAACTTGGTTCTTTGGTACGTATTTATATTTTCCCTCGTAGGGCAGGACACTGCTGTATGGCAGGAACAGCTCGTTACTGTCATTACATGAGCCGTAGTGTCATCCTTCATGGTTACATCCTGAGGAAATCCAGCCAGCAGTGTTCCCCTAAAGAGACACCGTTCAGTTCTGTAGTCAGCAGCATCTCCGTTGTTCCTAAAATAAAAGACGCCGTGCAAAATTTTCAAGCTGCTATGAAGCATATTGTGTGCGAATGACGGGATGTGATGCTCGGGCAGCTCAGTAATGGACTGCAGCGTTTGGGGAAAAGCCCTGCCTTGCAGCTAGGGCATCATCCCCAGCTGATGTGTGTTCTCGGGGACGGGTGGGGAGCGGACCCCAGCTGGGAAGGAGTGTGCTGGGGCAGAGCAAGTTTTCCCCCAGTCTTCAACAGCAGATTGCCACGGGTGCACGCAGCCCTTGCTGCCCAGCTCGGGTAGAACTGAATTTGGGAGCTAATTCAGCTGGTAACTGCTAGCTTGAACACAGCACAAAATTAGAGGTTTGATTACAAAACACTAATGCTTAGTAGTGTTCTTAACCTCAGGTTCTCAGTCTTGAGCCAGAGCTCCCTAAAGTTGGCTTAAGCTATTAGATTTTTTTAAAATTGAAAAGGAACTTGAAATGTATTTACTTGCCTTTGTTCATCTGGTACTTTCACATTGGCTTCTTCCACATGATTGCACCGCTGTGAGGGTAAGGAACCTGAGAAGAAAAACTGAGATTTCTGTAACCTTTTGCTTCCTCTATCAAATCCCTTGAGAGATTATCAAACACTGCCAAGGTTCATGATGTAATTTAAGACTTACTAACACTTTTTGTAACTGCCTAATGCTCCGAGTAGAAGAAGAAACTCGGTTGAAGCATGTTGTGTAATGAAGCACACATCTTCAAAAACAGGATTTAAGGTGCTTTTTTTTCCCCAATGAACTTTTAGATGCCTGTATAAATATACTTAGTTCTGGTAAGATCAGTGGAAACTATTAGATGGGCAGTGCTTCTGATCTGAACTCTACCTTTGGTTTTGTTTTTTTTCCTTAATTTCGGTTATTAGTTTCTCAGTAGTTTGATGATACTAGCGCCCTTTGTATTTAGGAAACGGGAAGTAATTTCCATGTTAGCTGCCTGGTTTTGGTAGAGCAGCTGTTGCAGAGTGTCCGCCCTTCTGCCAGAGTTCAGCCCATGAAGTGCTCTATTTTGTGTTTAAGAAAACAGCTTTGTACGTGCATGCATATCTAAATATATATTTTTATTTTGTTTTATTCCCCTAAGAATATTTGCTAGTTACTGCTGTGGGAACTTTCTGTGGTTTTCTGATAACCTTTATACAAACCAGGAAGAAGCAGCCTTTCTTGTTTCAGAATGAGTCGAGGCATGGCTGCTAGGTACTTTCCAAATGAGTGCAGCGTGACATCCCGCACGGCTAGCCCATACGAACCTCGCTCGGTCCAGCTGTTGCCCCTGCTCAAGTACATCTCGTGAAGCCAGAGCCCATATCTGCCATGCACTTGTGTAGGGTTTGGGGTACTCCAGAGAAAATGAGAATTGCTGTGACCAGTATAAATAAAAGTATGACCACAGCATAACTTTCTGTTTATTTTCCTTGGAGTTTGGAGCATACATGCGTGTGTGAGATAGATATACACATGTAGAAACTTTCCATCAAACAAAGCCCATTATTACAAGAGTCCTAGGGCACCTGCATGGAACAACAATAGGAAAGAAAATTTCGGTTTGGGCTCCTTTGGTCCTGGCTGTACAACAAAATAGTGAGTGCCTGCCCAGTAACGTTCTAATAAAGTGTTTGTCAAAAGCTGCTGTAGTTAAACTCAACAGTTGTTTTGCATGAGATACGACTTCAGAACAAGTTGCTGAAGCTTAGTTATGCATGTGCTGCAAACAAGGCTTTGCTAAGGAAAGAGTATGGTAGTAATGTAATTATCGAGGTGTTCTGCTCTGCCTCAGTTGTTTTCTCAGAGAGCTTCAGTTCTTAAAACACTGCCGCTTTCTGTGTTGCCAGTAAAAGGAAAAGCTGAAGCAATATGTATGTGCAGTGGCTGAGATCTTCAGCAGGACTGCATGCAGTCCTGTCAGTTTTCACCAAAAAAATCTAGAACGGTTTTAACGGGGTCACTGACATCTCCCTGGCTTGGAGAACCTGCTTCAGTCCTTGCAAGCTGTGTAGTGGCCGTCGGGAGGAGCGTGTCAGGGGGCTCCAGCCTTTAGGACAGGGCAGTTCGTACATGATGGTCAGCATCAACCAGGCAGGCTGCAGGCATCCAGATCGCGTCCGGGTCCCTCAGACCCCGGCAGCAGTCCAGAGGCAGGAGAACACAAAATGTTTTTGAAGCCTCCTGTGTTGTTCTACAACAAGTTGATTGGCATAAAAATCACAGTAATTTTTTACATCCTTACCCCCAGGGTGACTGCGTCGGTAACATTTCCATGGGTTCTTTTGTGTTGCCCACAAGACTAGCCCCAGTTGTGTACCTTTCTGCATCTTCAGTCAGTCCTTCAGGCTTTCTTTTTTTTCCGCCCTTTATGTGAAATATTTCTTGATTTAGTCAACCTTGATATGAGAGCAAAGTCTGATGTTGCCCTTGGTCTTTCAGTATTAGTCTGTACTGTTACTGCAGGTGGATCAGTGAGCGTTGGAGAGCTTTGCTTTTAAACGTTTGGAGAAGGAGATCACCAGGAGTGTCCCCGTTTTACTGGAGTTTAATGTGCTTGTCGCACTCCTTTTCTTCCACTGCTTTCCACCCTGTGGCGTGCTGTGGAGAAATTAGGAGCAGCAGTGGAGAAGAGCAGCTAGTGGAGAACAGAAAAGGTTAGAAGGAGGAAAGAGAGAGGAGGAGAATAAAGGGGAAAATGACAGATTAAAAATCCACCCTGGAAACGTAAAAGAACGTTGTGAGAGAACAGGGAAAAACCCACTTCCTTAGAGTGAACCCAGACTTGTAGCTGTGGGTAAATCACAGTGAGGTGGGAGATGCAGCTCATTTGATGGACAGCTGATGGATGGTTGATGCTTATAATCAGCTGAGGGACAGCCCTGTTTTTGGAGGGATAGTGTAAATAAGTAAAATAGTTTTTACCCCAAACTACTAGTAATCTGTGTAGACAAAAAGCACATAGGAGAGGGAAGAGCCATGTACTTTAATTAGAAGCAGGGTGCAGGGAAGCTGATGTCTGCAAATAATATGCATCATCTGCTGCTACAGTATATAGAAGTGAAAGGTTGTTTTCCAGCAGCTTTTTGCTCTTTCCTATTTGTAGACCTCTCAGCATCTGGCTGCAAGCTCCTGCTTTAATTTTCTCTGTAGCTGATCTCATGGACTTTGGCTTTTTTGTGTAGTTCAGGGGACTTGGGGCACTCCACACAGCTACGTCATCATTTACCGTTCCTCCTTAGACTTGCTGTTGAGTGGCAGGTTGTACCTGACCTTTGCCCAGGACTACCAGGGATGGCAAAGCTAAAGCCTCGCTTCTTTCTGTGTTTTTGAAACAAAGGGATTGCTCCTCTCATAGGCCTCAATGGGCACTTGGTGCTGGGGAGAGGGCAAGGTGGTTTGTCTGCATGTGGAATCACAGGGCCGAACTGGGTCCCCAAGAAGTGATCTAACTAAGACAGTGTAGGCAAAGTCTTGGTCACTTATGACAGCAACTAGCATCTTTATATGTAGATATATGTTCTCATCCTCCTAAAAAGATACAATATGTACCATATATATGTATATATATGATGCGTATGTGTACATGTATATAATGTATAGTTTATTCAAGTGCTTTTCTTTCTTTCAGAAAGCTTTACTCACTGTCTTGGTAAAGTCTTTCTTCTTGTAATTTGAAAGTAAGTTCCTTTCCTCTTTGCATCATCCTTCTGAACAATTGAAGACTGTTCCCTTGTTTCCCTTCAGTTTCGTTTTGTTTAGATTAGATACATAATCCATCCTTTTTCTGCTCTTCGCTGAGTATCTTCCAACTTGTCCAAGTGTTACATGGAGTGCAGCAGTGAAACTTGACCAGAATTTTCCTGCTGACATCCCGGTAACGGTGAGTACAGCAGAAGGCTTTCCTCCCAGACCTCCGCTGCTCTCTGTCTGTTCCAGCGCAATGTTGGCTTTTTTGCAGAGTGCGTGTTGTTGATGCGTGTCGAGCGAGTAGCGCGCTGTAACCTCTAGCTCCCTTCCACAGAACTCCTCCTTAGCCAGGGGAGCGCAAGCTGGGCGATCGATGAAGGGTGGAAAATTGGTTGTGAGGCTAGCATGGGGTAATGAAATAGAAGAAGGGATAACAGTGCTTAGAGGAAAACTACTAAAGAAACTGTAAAAATATTGGGGGGGGGGGGCAGGGCGGATAAAGACAAAACTTGGAATTTTTTTTCCACAGTTACTAAATCTGACGCCAAAAGCATTTTGGCAATAAATGTGCTGAAGTTTAGTTGGGTGTCAAGGTTATAACCTGCTTGAGGCTAGGAGATAGCCAAAGGAATTGTGTTTTTGTGTATGTACAAGACAGTATGAGCAGTATTACTAATGCGAACATTTGCTTGCTTGCATTGGTGCTTGCTGAAATCTGTCACTTGGCAGCCCAAGTTGCTTTTTCTGTGTGACCTTTTCATATTCTTTGTGCAAAAAGTTTCAGTTCAAGTTATTTTTGCATAAAGCATTAGATAAATTCAGTTGTTTTTGTTTGTGTGTGTTTCCCTGTAACAACAGTAATTTTGTAAGTTTCACGAAGCGGCACTTCAAACTTTTCCGTAGTCTTTTTTCCCCCCCGTTTCGAATGGCAGGGTTACTTGCGCCGTGTCCGGGGTGGGTACCTATGGAGAACAACTCTCGTGATGCTTTTGGTTTTATTTAGGCTGTGCCACACATACACAGCGAGTTTCTCTGCTCTGAAAAGAGGGGAAATCCTCATTCACTGAAACAATTTGTCATCCAGATTGGACAAAAAACTGTGGGTCTTTGTAGTGGGCTATAATCCTGCAAAATTTCAGCACTGTATTTTTTCCAGTAATCCCAAGATTGTTTGTTCAGCTGTTTTTATTCAGTGTAGCACTTAACGTGAGTATTTAAAAAAAAAAAGAGAGAGGTGGTTAAAGCGTGGAACATTGCGGTTTGTTTCTTTTTAAGGTCTTTGACATCTACTTGTTGTTTCAAACTCCTTTCGATGTTCACGTTGTTGACTTTGTGTGCGTGGAAAGGAGTTTGCTGTGTGCGTGAGCAGTCCCAGGAGGGATGTCAGCCATTTGTACTCCTGAGTCAGCAGAAGTTGCTGGAAAAAGGGCAGAAGTGTGGTAATTACTGCGGCGAACGCCGCGCTTTGCGTTGTGTTGTCTGATCCCGATTATGGGCCTTAAGCCCCTACTGACAGCTGCAATCCCCTTGTTTATGAATCTGTTCCTAAATGCTTTCTTTCCAAGAGTCACACAGCTACGACTGCACCCTGCTTCGTTTCAACATTTCCTCATTAGGCTGAAGGGAACTCCCTTAAACCTGCTACCTGCGCTTCTTCCATCGCCAGCGTGACAGGGGCCGGGTTAACAGAACCGTCTGAGGACCGGGGGCTGGGCTGGATTTGGGAGCAGGAGGGAAGGGCTCTCTATGTGGGCTGGAAAACCATGTTGTCAAATATCAGCAGTGTTAGTTCATAGTACCTGACCCAACTATTACTGAAATTGGCCAAGGACAGGGCTGGAATCATACAGGAGCCCGTGAGCTTTGTTTCTCCTTTGATCTTTCACTTTGGGCTATTTGAAACCAGAACTTCAAAAATTGAATAGAAATACGTTGTTTAATTTAACATATTTTTTCCACGTATGCTGTGGTCTGCTTAGGAGTTTTGGGTTGGTGGTGGGTTTTGTGGGGTTTGTTTGTTTGGTGTTTTTTTTTTAAATCCACAAAGTAGTACACTTAGTAACCCTGCGATGCTTCTATCCTTGAGCAAGTGTACAGCTACGACGGGACAGTCAGCTGTGGAACTGACCTGTGCTTCCTCTTTCAAGGCCTGCCCATGGGCAACTACACTATTTGTTGTTTTGCATATTCCATGATCGGTGCTAAAATTTGAGTTGCACAGTTTGCAGAAATGCTGAGTAACTGCTGTTTCCCTTTTATTTTGTTTTAAATAATTCAAAAAGATGCTTATACAAAGCTGTGGGTGCCCTGCTGCATTATTAATACTACAACAAAACCACAGCAGTATTAAAATAATTAGTCAAAAAGGAGCTCTGCCTGTCAAAAAGGAGCTCTGCTACTGACAGAAAATTCCATCCTACCTTTTTATCGCTCTGGAAATGTAGATCCAGGTCTCTCCACAAACGGTTTAAAATAGATAGCTTTTGCTGAAGCCCCTCTGTTGAAATTTAAGGAGGGGTAAAAAGAGCAGGAGCAAAGAGCTGACATGCCCCCAGAGAGCTCAGAGGAGACCACTCCGAAAGGACCAGTGGATGCGTGGGGAAATCAGGTCTTGGATCTCAGGAAGACGGGATCTGTATCCATCAGTTTTAATAAAGGTACAGAAGGATTTGAGCTGCGGGTGGAGCAGGCTGCGATAAGGCCGGTGTTGGGTGTCACCCTGGCGAGCTACACAGCCACCATCTTTTCCCAAATTGTTTGCAAAAGAACCTGATGTGAGCTCCCAGTTGAGGCTTTGTGTATCAGTCCCTTTTGAAGCAGGGTGCCTTGTATCTACAAGAAAACATTGTACAGAGGGATAAATTCTGCTTTTAAGTCTGTATTTTATATATAAGTGTCTTATGAATCTTTTTAGCACAATATATATTAACACGAATATTTACATATGAAAAGGAAATAGGATTTTAAACTATTTAGTTGAGTATGTACATATGCCTGTCCTTGTTTGATATCCCCCCTCCCCCCCAAGTAATCGGCAGAGAACGCCAAGGTTTTGGCATTTCACTCCCTTCTCACAGTCATTTCAGTCCTTCTTGAGAGCTGATACTTGGTTTTCTGCCTTAGCTATGTGATACTGAGGTTTCTCAGAAAGCTTTTAGATCCATATCCACTGGTCAGCAACTGCTTGGCTGCTTGTTTGAAGTTCCCATCTTAATTTCTATCAGAACATTTCCTAAGCCATTTCACATCTCCTGTCTTCAGCTAGAACACTGGTGACGTTCTGAGCAGTGGCTGAAAGCCCTGGTGCCGTAGACAGCATCCCCGAGGCGCTGCCGTGACCTGGTGAGCAGCTCTTCCCCAGGCTGGTCCGAGAACATCGGTAATGGTGGTGGTCGCCTTCCTGAACCCAGTTTAGTATGAGGGAACTACCTGGGCCGGGCAGCCTTCTCCAGCCCTTGGTGGGCTGCGTTGCCTCATGTCCTGCAATACTGTTGTTGGTTATTGAAGGCATCCTCTCCTGCTGGCAGCCTGCCGGACTACCTTCTCCCAGCTGAACCTCAAGGCTTATTCTACTAGAGCTCCAGGGAGACATGCCTGCCGCAACTGTGTGCTGACGCTGTCAGTCAGGCAGGGGTGATGTGGAGTAACAGGCCGCTCTTGATCACGTATTATGTGCCTGACTGAAAAGCCCTGGCAGATCCTAGTTCAGGAGAGTGATGTGTATGGCTACCGCTGGGCGAAACGATTGAAACCTCAGCCTGGTGGCAGGCAGAAGAAGTAGTGTTTGCTGGTTGCCTGCAGTTGGACCTGCGACAGTGATACCTGAAGGACTTGCAATGAATCCTGTGAGTCATGCCATTACTTCTTGTTGTATCGGTTTCCTTTAGCTTTGTGCTCGGAGGGGGCGCAAAAACAGCCCCAGAGAATCCTGCCTTCTTCACCTTCTCATGGAAGACACCTCTGTGTGGTCTGGGCAGGCAGGATGCTTGTTGTAGGACAGAGCCTTGATTCGGACCGCCTAAGGAGAAAGCACCATAGAAACCCATTCTGGAGAACCAGCATTAGCATGGGGTGAGCAGCTGTTCTGTTGTCATCTTCCATGAAGTAACTGGAAAGCTGGGTCATAAATACTTGTGGCTCTGATCGTCTCTGCAGACTACACTGTGTGACAGGACAGCCTTGCTTGAGGGTCTGTGTCTTACGGATTGCGTTGAGTCATACAGTTGATTATTTAAATGTAAATAATAATTGACACACATTAAAATCTGAATTTCATTAGGTGGAGTTTTTTAGACTTAGGCAAATAAATTTTTTTTCTTTTATACGTGACACTGTAACATGCTTACTAGCTTTGACAAAGAGGTTTTTTCCCCTGATGCAGAGATAGCAGATAATAATAAGCAAGCAGACAAGGTTACGCAACAAGGGGATATTTTAATCATCTTTGTTTTGGAGAAGACAGGCCAGAGTGAGGTACCTCTTAGAAACAATCTACTTCACTGATACTTTGCTTCAACAGACTGACAGCATCTCGGAAAAGAAAATAAGTGTTTACTATTCCTGTCATAGAGTTCTTTCAATCACTGCGACAGATGTTCCAAGCATGTTGTTCCTCTGTTAGGTTTCTTTAGTAGTAAAAATACTGTGGTCTAAATATAGTTTAAATTGGTTGAGGTAGCTTGTTTGAATATGATTCAAAATTGCACTATACCTGGTTTAAATCATAGTGTGACAGGACAAAACCGTTGGAAAGACTATTTAAGATTATTTCAAACCCAGGTAGGAATTTTTGTTCAATCATACGTAAAGCGGTTCCAAAGAAGTGCTATCTTTTCCTAACGTATCTTGCAATCTGACTTAGGATGAACACTAGATAGTGTAGTGAACTCTTCTCACGTTCATTGTTTGGAATTACCTTAAATAAAAATGGAAACAATACTTAAATAGTTCTTTTTTCCTGTATCTGCAGGACAGCTATCTATTACACATCAGGAATACACACATTTTGTTTTCCTTGTTTTTTTCAATTGAAGCGGAGTTTAGCATTCAGGAACAGATGACGTGGCTGAGATTAGAGAGAGAACCGATGTGCATATGCAATCTCTGCCATCTCTGCTGCTCACTTGCTCCTGGAGACTGCCGGGAGAGCGAACAAGACGATTCAGGCTGAGTTCTGCTGAGCATGTGGATGGTAAACAGCTCCTCCTTTTTATTCTCCCCCCTCCCCCCCGCTTTGTATCCAAATGACTGCTTGCTGTTCGTGAGACACATTTTTGGAGACCTCTGGCTTGGGAGCACAGCTGCCTGCCTGGCATCGGGTGACGGTGCTGTGACAGCAACTGCGCTGGCATCCCTTGCAGCGGCAAGCCTGATCCCGGTCGGTGACACTGATGGGGGGAACACTCGCGTGTGGGTACTGGCTGGCTGGAGGCTTTCTGCTCCCGCTTTTTGACGTCTGGCATCAGGACATGTGTACAGATGAAGTTGCTAAATTGCAGTGTTTGGGACGAGGTGCCCTTTCGTTTCCAAAAATTACGAGTAGAGTAACACTAGAACACAGTTCAAGGTTTGTATTTCGTCACTTGGACTTTCACTCCAGTGGAAGAGATTGGGGTTTCAACTTTAGAAAATCAAGATCATCAGTTTGTAATCTATTTTTGTTTCATTACTAGTTATTTTTTTTCAGACTGTTAAAATACTCCTCCAAGAAGGAAGAGTGGGGAAATACAGGTGCTGCGATCTCCAGTCACTAATGACTGAAAACAGTTGGCATCCTTCATTTTGTGCCCCTTTTTGGGGGAGGAGAGAGAAGCTCGCGTGATGATCACATGCTGCCAGGTCGTTGCTGTGAACTGGGTGGCAGTAGGAGTCTCCTGAAGGTCCCACTTATGCAGGAAAACTCACTGGGAGTTGGCTTAAGCATCCAACTTGGAGCCTTCAAAGGAGAAAACAGTTCATGTACGCTGTGTCTTGAAGCCATCTGCGCCCTGCTATGATCTCATGTAAGGAGACATTTTCTTCTACGTTTGTTTTACAGATTTAGAGTTAGGATCATTCGTGTTGATCTTTCTTTGGTTTCAAGCTTCTCTGCGCAGCAGTGACGATTGTAGTTATTGACTTACTCACTTGTGCATGTTACTTGTGTTGATTTAGTGCCATAAGTATCTAAGCTGCAAGAACAGTGCGAAAGACTTAGAACATCTAATTTCTCCCCATTTTTGCAGCATTGCTCTTGTGAGTAAACAGAAGTCCTACAGCATTCACCCCAGGAGGTGCTTTATAAAGTTCACGGGTAATTTTACTACCCCTGGACAGCTGAATGCACTTTCTTTTTTTTTTTTTTTTTTGCAGTGTGCTTGTGGCCTTC
>Ga0065711_1044071_pt1 | contig 14340 bp, 10 predicted proteins | sample Hoacrofraction12_FD_59098 | JGI IMG/M metagenome (GOLD analysis project Ga0065711, IMG submission 59098) | Hoatzin crop microbial communities from Cojedes, Venezuela - Epithelial fraction 12 v2 (version 2) | ecosystem: Host-associated > Birds > Digestive system > Esophagus > Crop | place...
CCCCCGGCCTCCACCACCGATGTCCAGCCCACTCCGAGCCACGATTCACCTCCCCCCGGCCAGCTCCCCCACTCAGAACCCAACATGACTTCACATGGTATCAAATACCCCATTTGTTTGGCCAGGTTGGGTCGGCCACCCAGCTGTGTCCTCTCCTGGCTTCTAGTGATAATTAACCCTGTTCTAGCCAAACCCAGGACAACAGCGTATTGAGAACTAGAGGATGATCCTATGTTTCCATCTTGTAGAAAGACCCCAACGTCTATCTTGCTATCTATGTCCCTGTTAGTCTTAGCACATGGAATATTTTATGTGACACAAGTTTTTCTGAGATTCCTCTGGAGTAGCAGTGATTCTCAGTCTTTGTTCTTCTGTCTCTGTGAGAAGCTGCGGTAGAGAGTTATACATGGTACCTTTCTTGAAAGAAAGTATAAATATCCTCACCTGATTAAAATGTTCTGCTTTGTTTTACTCTGTGGTGTTGACAAATAATGGCAACAGTGCAAAGTCTGCCAGTATGATAAATCTTGAGCATAAATCACATGATCCTGTATTAACACATCCCTTGGAACAACACCTTGCCATAAGTTCGCTTGTAAGATGAGAATTAGACCCCCAGGGATAAACAGAGGACTTGGCTACCATTTACATCATTCATTGGAGAACTTCATTGACACGGCAGCCCCAGATCTGGTACAAAATAATGTCAGCACGAAATAATGATTTAATTAATTCTTGCTAATGGAGTTCTATTTGTGTGCTGTGGGGGAAAAAGGACGCAATGGCATTTTTATTTTTTTTAAATATGCTGAGATGATTTATCCATTGGAATTCACCTTTGCAGTACCTCCTTCTTATCTGCATACAACAGCACTGGGGTGTGAACCACATACTTCCAGTGAATGGATGGTTCCTTATGGGAAAGAAGTTAAAGCATTAAGTAAGAATGTATAGAATCAAATATGTATTTTCTCAATCTTCTCTAAAAAATGCTGAGATATTGTAGCTGCGAGTGTGTTGTGTTGGTGTTTCTGCATAGCATAAACCATATTATTGTTAACAATAATAAAAACATTCGGGATGGCTCTTTTATCCTGCACTCAATTACTGCACTACACCATTTACAACATTCTTTGTTCTTACTACACAGGAGATGTTGCTGTTCATTCTCTCTCTGTACACATGGATAACAAGATAGAAGTGCACACAGAGTGAAAGACAATAATTTCTAAAATTTCATCTAAAGAGTAGGAGAAATAATTCAGAAACCTCAAGCAAAATAATGTATATTACTTTGAATAAGGCAGTTTCATAGGAGCACAGCAGTAGAAATAGCAATTCTCAGTTGTGGCAATGTAATTTTCCACCCTCCAGCTGAAGACAAGATTAAAGCACAGGCCTGACCCTAGAGTCCCACTTGTGTTTTGAGTTCACAAGATTACATCAAAATCTCAGCCTATATTTCAAGGGAAGTTTCTAGCCCTCTTATGGAGAAAAGCTTAACAATGTGAACTTGTAGTATCTGTTCAGACAGCCACTGTACAATGAATATAAACATGCAGAAAACCCCAAACTATCAGAATAACCATGGACTCCAGGAAAGACTTATGGCAACAGAAACATTTAGTCCTATGGCCACTATAAATATCAAATAGAGGTACACATTTAAGTGTTACTGCATGATAAGAATAAAAGAATGAATACTTTCCTATATTATTAATAGTATGATGACAATTTTCCTTTTAAACAAGGTAGTTCTCAGCTGGCTAGTATTGTGATAATTCAGTCCCTTTCTTTTTAAGTTAAAACATGAACAGTCAACCAGTAAGTCTGATGTTTACTCTCATGTAAAGTCGTCACTGTACTTGTGGGGGATTTTTTGTGTTCTTGGGTTTTTTTTTTCCCCCCAAGGTGGTATTCAGTTCAGTTTGCTGTGGTGTTTGCCAGTGACTTCACGTCCAGCGTAAAACCCAGGGCTCTAATACTTGATTAGATTGCATTGCTATGGTGCTACTTCACTCCTTGGAGACAGCAGACTTGTCCTGATTCTTGAGAGAATAGAGGCATCTCTATGGAACTCTTTTTATTTCCATATGCACAGAAGCCTGAGGTGAGGACAGAAAGACTATGACTAAAAAAAAAAAAATCTATCAGTCTTTTCTTTCTGTACCATCAGAGGAATTGCGTTCATAAAAAAATTGTAAGGAAGTAGAGAGGAGTTATAAAAAGGTGGTAAAACACTAACAGCTCACTCCAAACTTACACACAAACTCAAGATAAACATTATCAGGAAGGATGGGGATGCAATTTTACAGCAGTTAAGGAGGAAGGAATATGGGCAAGCCAAAAATAGTCCTGAAACAGTACAGTGATTCAGTTTCAATTTAGGTAAATGCTATCAGAAACTTCCTCATGGCTGGACCTTTGGGCCAGGAGGCAGGGAGAAGCATAGGTATTCTTTCTCTGCAATTCTGAACAAGTTCCCCTAAGAGTTTCAGCAGATTAGAAATTCTGAGGTTTGACTACTCTGGAAAGATTAAAAGCCCTCTTTCTGCTATGTATATGAGAGCAGACAATTAAAACAAAACAACACAAAACAAAACGCAGCCTTAAAATATTCACAGGTTAAAATACATTTTAACCTCTTGCCAGAATAGATTTTTGTATAATTTTTGTAAAATGTAGTGCATGTTTCATTCAGAAATTAAATGAAACACAAAAAACACCCAAGAGGAGAGTAGGATGGCAGGACATTAATATGGAAAGATATTTTACTCATTTTAGATACTTTCCTTTGTATATTCTCTATGAAATTTAAGAAGTCATATGACTTAATTAAATCACAATACTGCAGAACCCTTCCTCTTTAGTGTCCAGAGTGTATTTGGATGTTGCACCAGGAAAATATTATACTCTAAGTCATGATAATACTGTGATTTTAAAAAATTATGACTCCAGATGGGAGTCTTGTCCCCTGACTTCAGCCATTCCAAAATGAGGAGTCTACACTATTTTAATTTTCTAAGCTTCTTCTAGGCTGAAGATAGGCATCTTGAGACTTGACTCACGAGGGAATCAGTAACTTGGGCAAGAAATTTAACTTTAAAAGAGCTAGATTTGGTGAAATGAAACTGGATATTTTTCCATGAAGAAATACGAGACCAAAACCTTTGTGTCTTTTTATGGGGAACAGTCTGATTTTCAGAGGCTCTTCCAGTAATTATGGAAATGATTAAATTACACAGATGAATGATCCAAAGATGTAAGAAAGAATTAGCCACCAACAACCTAAAAAAAGGCCATGCTGCAGGGTTTTATTCATAACACTGCTGTGCTCTGTTGGAAGGAGATGATAAAGAAGGAACTGTAATTCTCTTTTTAAAGAGTGACAGGAGTAATAAAATCCATGTATTTCTCGTATTTTTAAGCCAGTGTAAAATCTTACAGTAAACTCTTTATGATCAAGGAAAAAAAAATTTAAAAACCCACAATACAGATTTGCATTAATTAATTTCCATAAAGTAGATTTTCAAGGAAGATTATTTTGTAATCACATGATTCAGTGAAATTTCTGACAATCAAGACTACCCTACACTAGACCACACTTAAAAAAGAAATCTCATGTCAGGAATTACAAAATTCTTTATAAATGGTGAATTATATTATGCCATTATTCTTAAGTTTTTGTGCTGTTAATACTGTTGAAGATCTGATTGTACTACAGGTAAAATATTCCAAATCTTTACAAACATTTAACTTCAATATAGAGCTTTTAGTAATTACTTAAAATGAATGCTGAGTTCAGTTTCTATAAAGAAATGTCTAATTCACACTGCAAAGTAAGAAATATCACAGTCTCAGAAATTTACACAATTTATCTTTGTGGCTCAGATTCATTTTTCATCTATATACATTTTTAGAATTAGAAAGATAAGGACCCTTTGCAAATAACATTTAAGTTTTCACATCAGTAGGAATTATTAACTTAATTTTACCTCTTCAGATTGCTAGAAGTTGAAAACATAATGCTTATGTCAGGTGTTTTTTCATAGTAAAACACATTAAACAACTCATTACATTGGGGAAGAAAGTAGCTTTGTTTTCGTTTTATATAACTTCATTCCCTTTAAAAAGAAATCTATTTAATTTTAAAGTTGCCTGCTATTAAGTTTAATATTGAGCTCTGATGAAAAATCAATCATCTTAAAATGGTATGATTGAGACTGTAGGAATGGGTGAAAGTTCCTATCCATTTTGCAACTGAGCCTGGCTTATCTGAATTACGAACATAATTTCATTGTAGACACACTCAGATTAAAAAAAACAGGCTTATGCTTCAATAAAGGCTGAGAACTCATCAACGATGTCAGGCATCTTCTGAGGTGCACGACTTCTTTTCTGTGGCCTGAGGAATGCAGCAGAATTCCTTCCGATTTCTTGTATTCAGCTGTTTTACCGCTCCGAAGTATCAAGATTTTTCCCCCTCTGCAGCCAATCGTAATACAGTAAAAAGTGATGCAGCTAGGTGTAAACCTAGGCTGAGAGGTTTAATCTCAATTCCATTAGCTTTGCCATCTGTTTCATATCAGTGATACAAGGTACTGACAGATGGGGATTCTGCTCTTGAGTTCATGCTGTTAAACACTGAGCCACTGGGTAATAAATTTACTGCCATTCATGATCAAATTAAGGCAAGGCCCTTCTACTCCCTACCTAGATACCTAGGTCCTACATAGTAGAATCTATGATATATAGATACTTTCACTGGCTCATCCCAAAGAGAGGAAAAAGGTGGGTTTTCTGCATATCTGGCCATAAATACTGGAGGACCTTCCACTCCAGAGCTGGGCATGACTGAACAGTAGTTCCTGTCTAGTGCAGAGTCCAAGTAAGAGATCTGGCTCAGTCCAGTTGCAATATACAGATCCTCTTGATACAACTAGCAGTCTTGGGCTCTGCAAGAGTATTTATTTTTATTTTTCTTTCTTATTGACACTGCCACGGATACGTGATCTGAATGATTAGAAGTAAATCAATGCTAAACAAGTTTGTGAGTTATGGTTAATCTGACTAAGGGGCTTTGTAGGAGTGGGAACTCGGAAAACGGCAGTAACGATACCATCCCAATATGGGCACGATCGTTCTCCTTTATTAGTCAGCAAACCAGGGTTTATACAGCAAAGCAATAACAGCATCTGATTGGTTAGATACCCTTAACCATATATAGGCAAAACTGCTATAACTTGCTGCGATTGGTGCAAAGCTTCATCTCTCGATGCGGAAGCAGTGATATGACAGGAAGCAGCACTGTGGCAGGAAGCGGTGACGTAACAGTCCCCCTGCTCCACTGTTCCGAGCTCGTCGCTCTACCTTCCCAACAGGGTTCCGTGTTCGCCGCTCTCAAGGCCCATCTCTAGTTTGAAACCTGGGTTGCTCAACGGCACCAAACTATTTCCCTCTTATCCAGACAGGACTCCACAGGGTCTCAGGTGAGCTGTAGCTAAACACATGAAGTTGACTAACTTGCAGATCTGAGATTAATTTATTCAAATATAATATTTGTTGTCCAGACTACATTTGAATCACCCTTGGCTCCTTTTCTATAGTCAGCAAAGAGAAATAAATGCTCCCAGGAAATAATTAATTTCATGCTATAGTAGACATCTAGGTACAGATAAATCATACAATTTCTCTTCATTGACATCAAAATGGTTTTATTTCAGTAAAAAAATAGCATAGCTCACCTGAAAACTTGCAATATTTTTCAGATTACTGCCAACATTCTAAAATAAGTAGTTTAAGACCAGTGTGTAATTCCATATCCATGCATAAATTACTTGACCTATGCTACTCCAGTTGCAGAATCTGAGAGAGATACTCTTGGAGAGGTTTACCTATTTGGCAGCTAGAGGAAGAGAGACTATGCCTCCCAGGGCATGAAGTGGCAGGCACTGGGTCAGGGCAGGGGGCTGTAGCCTTCTGCTGTTCCTGGGGAATCTGCTCTCCCATTAGATTTTCTTTGTGGATGGAGCCATGCTCATTAGCACCTGCCCTGTTTCAGTACAAAGCTGCCTGTCCTTGGACCTCATCTGTAACTGGCTGGCAGATCATGTCTGAAACCTTCTATGTGCTGGTCTTGAAAAATTTTTCTATATTTTTATTATAATCAACATGAAATCTATAATGAAACTTCTGTGGGTTTTTTTGGGAGTGAGGGGAGGTTAGGGAAAAGTAGGCAAACAAAACCCCTTGTCTATTCCACTCCACTCTCCCCTGTTCATTCTGAGAACACAACACAACAGTGCCCAACCTCTTCTAGACTGGGAAAAAAAAACACAACCAAACAGGTTAGATTATCTACTAGTTACAGATGTTACAGAACTATCTACTAGACCGTAGTCTGGGTTTATGGATGTTTTGGGTTGGCCTGGATAAATGCCAGGTGCCCACCAAAACTGTTCTATCGCTCCCCCTCCTCAACTGGACGGGGGAGAGGAAATGTGATGAAAGGCTCGAGGGTCGAGACAAGGACAGGGAGAGATCACTCACCAATTACTGTCACGGACAAAACAGATTGACTTGGGGAGAAAAGGAAGTTTAATTTGTCACCAATCAAATCAGAGTAGGACAGTGAGAAATAAAATCAGATCTTAAAAACCCCTTCCCCCCACCCCTCCCTTCTTCCCTGGGCTTAACTTCACTCCCGTTTCTCTACCTCCTTCTACTGAGCGGGGAATGGGGGTTATGGTCAGTTCATCACACGTTGTCTCTGTTGCTCCTTCCTCCTCAGGGGGAGGACTCCTCACACTCTTCCCCTGCTCCAGCGTGAGGTTCCTCTCACTGGAGACAGTTCTCCACGAATTTTAGAAGGAGTTGTCAAAGTTTTCCTTCTAAATATGACAAGAGAAAGGTACTCAGGGACGCCTGGGAATGAAAAGAAGTAGTGTATGTTTGATATAATGGAGAAGATGTAACAAGCAGAGAAACAGGCAAAAGGGAAGCCAGGATGAACTTCCTTTAGCTGCATTCTTAAACCTGAGAAAGGTGTTACAAGAAGATGGCAAGCTGCCATTTTATCAAAGGCTAAAGGTGACAACAGTATACAGAAAATCTACAAGTATTAACATCACCTTGATTTGTAGATGAAGAGATCTGTCAAAATCCGATGAAGCCAAAGTAAGCACTGAAGGGTGAAGTGAGGTGAGGTGTGGTAAATGAGTTGGGAGAAAGAAGGAAAGCTGAAATACTAGCTATTTATGTTAGAGAGACGAACTGAGAGTTTAAGATATACTTTTGGAATATGGAATTAAAGCAGTACATTGCCTGCAAAAAAATCAGAGTTAAAACTGCATCTATGATTGAAGTTAACCTTAGAAGGTATAGAGAATGAAGAGTTGTGACTGAAACCTAGAAAATATAGGAATTTGAAGAAGAAAAAGCCCTTTAAAGGACACACTAAATAACAAGTCACTAAAAAGCTAGAAGGAGGCACAGGAAAGGGCTCAGACTTGGAAGGCAGTGTAACACAGAGGAGAATATATTGTGGAGAATAATATGGTTAACTATCAAAGATGGATGACATGGAGAATGAGCAGGATGGATAGAGTATAGTTCTTGAGATTTGGCTAGGAAATGACCATTTGAAAATCTGGTGAAAGGAGTTTAAACTGAGAACAAGATGTGAAAGCTGAGAAGGGATGAGTGAAGGTGTGAAGGAGATGTGAATGCCACAGGGTCAGGAGGACACATGAAGGAGATGTACCTGCTCCTGCGCCCACCTTCCAGAGCAGCAATTGGCAGAACCTGGATGGCCCAGGGGCATGGGGAGCATCATGGGACTTTCTCTACAGCTGCTCTTTCTCTCACACCACTGCCAAACATGTTCACACTCGAGACCACAGCAGAGATCATACCCACTGCTGGCTGCCAGACAGTGAGAGGTGCAAATTGTCAAACTATTGAACTTTAAGGAGGGTGGTCTAGACATTGACAGAGATCTTCTCTCATAGCTCTCTAAAAAACGGTATAGAGGTAGTGTATTCTGAGAGAAAAGCCCAAGGGAAGAGCAGAGAGTCAAGGATTTCGAGGAGGAGATTAGAGCCAAGTCAAGAGTAGATAATAGGTTCCTGCTTATTGTGATGTATTTCCAGTGCACTGCTCAGAGCTCCTGGGGTTTCAGCTCTGTCATTCATAGAGCACTTTGCCATCTGCACAGCAAATGGTGTGAAAAGGTGTTTAATTCAAAGTGGCAATCATATAGAAAAGTGAGTAAACGAAGGGCTCAGCAAGAGGGAATAGTTGGTTAAAATAGTGTATTTTTTATACTTCCAAAAAGTTTTAAGACAGTTGATTAATGTTAAATCCTTCTTGAAATTTTACTTGGTGCTGACCTCTATAAATTATTTGTAATCTCTCTCAAAAAAGCATCATTGCCCAATAATACTAGTGTTGAGAGGTTTCCTTTGGTTTTTAACCCTTTATAATCCCCAAAACAAGAAAGTAAATGGAATTGTAGCTCTCCTCATCCACATGTAACTATGTATACGTCTGGTTTCTTTCTGTAAATTTATTTGGCCATTTAGTGTTGAAAATTAAAAAGAAGTTGTATTAAATTCTGTCCACAGGATACAATAAATGAAGACAGCATGCATTTGTCTATACAGCACATTTAGTCATTGCGGTATAGCAGGCATCACTGAATGTACCTTGCTGTATTTGCCACAGATTCCTAAGTGGTATCATTCAGGATTAAACCTGACATTAAAAAAAATAAAAGATGTCTGCTGTTCAGCAGTTATAATCTGAAAATACTCTTCAGTCTCTTGTGCAAAATTAAGCTATATAACTTTACATATTTATAGCCTGATGTTTAACATGCTTTATCTACTGCAATGAAAATTTTAATGATGCATTAATATGTCTATTTTTCTTCATATTTTTCACATTCTTTTTCATTATGCTTCTTCTGCATTCTATCTTTATCTTTTCAGCATCATTCCACTATTTCAAACCAATTAATCTTAAGACTAACTAAACACTGTTAGCAATTGCATTATTTACACACCTTTTTTCTTTACTTTTATTTAATACCCTGATTCTTAGAAGCACTAATAAGATTCATTGTGTTAATTAAAATTCCACCATAGCTTTATGTTACAACCTAACAGAAATTTAAGAACAAAAAGTAATTCCTGAAGGAATTTTGGCATATAATAATGCCCACTTACTATGAATTGGGAGAAATAATACATTTTTTAAGCTTTCTCCAGAATCCATTTAGCAAAGAGCTGATTTGAAAACCTCATGATTATTGTGTCAAAAAAACCACATAAATTTGAATTTGTAAGCTTGGAGTTACTCTGAATGGAAGCAAAATGAAATATTTTTGTTTTTTAAGTTGGCTGCTGAAAATTTTATGGAAAGTGAAACACTGAAGTACTTTTTTAGATATAACATTCTTTGGGAAAAAAACTACAAGCCTGTTCCATTGACAGAAAGCTACACACCTTATCATCCTGAAACAACAGGCACTTATTAGATGCCTAAACATGCATTTAGGAACTTGAATTCATACTTCTACTCTTTAAATTTTTATTTCCTGGTCACCAGCACCATTGAGCAGCTTCTTATAAGACTCAGATGCTTGATGTTCTGTTAGCTGTGATCATGCAGGGCATACTGCATATTGGATATGATTTAGCAGGCCTCACTTATATTTCATTTTATGGGAAAAGGTGTTGTAGGATAAATTTTCACAATGAGTAAAGAATGTACGTAGTCTTTAGTCTAATGTTTCCGTATTTTCATACGGACCCATGGGTTGGCCATAAAAGTAATATTATCAGGACAAGTAGACTATCACAGTGCAAAACTTTTCTTGAGAACACTACTGACAAGTTCCTGAAGACTTCTCACTTCATATTCATTGTTGCCACCTATCCATGGTCTCAACAGAAAACTGGTACTGTTGGTTCTCACATTGTGTGCCAATTTGTGGCTCCTTTGATGTACATGTCAAAATGTAGAGGGATTAATATCGCTGTTCAAAACAGCACTGTGTAAACATTCCTATTCACATGCAATGGAGTGTGTTGTTCCAAGTGACTTGGACAACTTGAATCTAGAGCATGATGACTTTTGCAGGAAGTGGCTCCTATCTGAGACAAGGGTAAGCTTACCAGTCATGTATTTCCCTTGCATTATTTTTGTGGGGAAACAAAAAACAACAACAAATACCCTTTACCTTTTTTGTTCAAGAAACGCTCACTACCTTGATGAAGCATTTGGTCCCTAGCAATAAATAGTTTTAAATCTAAGACTAGTTCACCCAGTGATCTCCACACATAAAAAATGCTTGAGGCTCACTTCAGCATCATACAGAACAACTTATATTTCGCCCAATGTATTTACTTGATCTTGCTGGACCATTTGAATGTATGAGATCATTTGCTGCTTCTTGCTGAGATTGCCTTGTAAATCATACACTTTGTTTTGAGAGGTTTTATAGGCCGTTTCTGGGTGGAAGTGAGGAGTCAATAAATAGCGCAGCTGCATATCTGATGTATGGTAGGGCAAATTGACTGAAAGTCTTAGACTGATGAAAAGAGATACAAAGTACATGAACATACTGCTGGTAGGTCTTGAAAATAAACTAGATTATTAAAACTAGCAATATCGGCAAACAAGAAAACAATGATTAATTTAGCCAGCTGTGTGCACTCCTATTTCTGCTAGCTGTCAGCCCAAATGAAAAGATGAACTGAACCATGGAAAAATTCCAGACTACAGCCTCAGCCCAGCCATCTACGTTCACAATCCAAATTAGAAGTGTGACTCCAGCTACCCCGAGCTCCAGTCCTTTGATTTGTTCATCCTGGAATCTGATTCTGAGTCTGAAATACTTCAGCAACATACATTTGTATTTTTAATCTGTACTAGACTGTAAATTGTGTAAGGCAGACGCTTTCTTTCTGCTTTTGCCTCCATTTTAAGAATGGCTGTAGATAACTGATGCTGCTTCTTTTTTTCGGCATCACTTTAACATACCTTAATTGGGTCCAGTTTTGTAGAGGAAGTTGGAAGTTTCAGATCTTCTGCAAATCACATACCCTTTAGGGAAAGATGTGCTAAGGACTGAGAATTCCTCAGTATTCTTGAAAGCATCTTGCTCAGTGGAACAGGTGTTTTTCAGCTATGAACTGGATCTTCGATGTTTTCTAGTTGATTGGAAGTATTTGTTTCCTCCAAAGAAAGTCTGGACGAACCCCAAGAGTCTGGAGTTTCTTTTATTTGAAAATGTTTCTTGTTTATACTTTGTAAAAAAAATTGTAGTGGGATACATAACATCTGATTTGTCCTGTAGGTCTACAGATATCAAGCAGATTAGGTCTGTGTCTTGAAAAAGCATATCTGATATTTCTACAAAATGTAGCCTGTCTTTTGAAGATAGTTTTGAAGGAAAGTACCTTTCTTGAACAAAATGAAATAACCATTTTGAAATATATTCAGGCATGAAGGATTATGTGGTAGTCTTAAAATGTGACTTCAGAGCTAAGCATGAAACTATCCTCATCAGGAAACAGAACAATCTTAACCTAGCAGACCCATCTTCACTTTTCATAAATCTGCTGACTTTGCTGTATTCTACCTTCAGATCTACTTTGCCCTGGACTATGTCAGATGACTGCCTTACCGTTGTAGTGTTAGAATGAGGTGATGAGCAGCCTTCCATATTGTGGCACAGTGGGTTATGCAGTGCAACCAACTGCTTAGAGTCTGTGGCAGAAAAGATGAATGGCTTAGAGAGAAGGGTCCCAGTCATGAAAAGCAGCAAGGGGGTCCGATGCTCTTTCTCTTGAATAGGACTTAGCTGGACTTCTAAGCATGTATGAAAATATTTTCTGTGTTCAAACATTTATTCCCAATCTAGTGGTGTTCCACATCACTCTTCCAATGGAGAACACCTGCAGAACAGTATACCTGGAGGTTCACTGCCAATCATCCCATGTTGCAACAGCTGTTTACATAGGACTTCCTGTCTATTCAGTTAGAGCAGTTTGTAGACTAAAAGAATTCTATTAGTCCTTTTATGGGTCTTTTGGTTTGGTTTTATTTTTGTTTGAGGGGTGATTGTTTATTTGTGTTTTGGCTATTTTAAATACCAACTGGATAGATTTGTGTATGCTGGATTTTTTTTTCCCTTGTTGTTGTTTACATTATCTAATGTGCTTGGTCAGCTTTCAAAAGGAGGGTAACACCTGCTCTGTGCCTTCAGAAATCATAATGGATTTCTACTAGGCTCTTGCAAATAAGCAGCATGCATGAAGGGGCTCAGAGCTTAAGCAGGAATAGATGTATGCTCTGAGCTCTTTTGACAGATCTCTGACACCAGTCATGCTGTGTAAATATCTGGGCCTGGTTGTGAAAATAGAACAAGGGAGCTATACTTTTGCATGATCAGGGCCTAACCCATGCTACAGCTTAATGTATCTTTTTCAAGGAGTCCACAATTATTTGCCTCACCTTTATCTTTGACTACTGTTATGGAATGCAGCTTGTCATCTAAGCTATATGATATTGAAAGTACAACTGAAAGTACAGGGATAAAAAAAGATAAACTTCTGATTAATAATTTTGATCAGTTTAATCACCAATATCTAATATCAGAATCTTATACATAAGCATTTTCCCAATAAGCGCACTAAAGGACATTTTAGATAAGCTAGTATAGAGCTAGTTAATTTGATATAATGACTGTTTTTTTCATTAGTGTCAGTAAATTGAAATTTTTTCCCCTTCTTTAAAATATTGTAAATTTTTTGCACTGTACAAAGTTGAGAGTGAGTCTTAAGATACTGAGACAGCATATTAAAAGTAAAATAACTGTAAACACACTGTTCGACTTAGCAAGTAGTAATATGTATCACATCTACTCAGAATTTTCTTTTTTCTGACAAGTACTATTATTCTAGATTTTTACTTTATTGTTTCTTTTCTTTTCTTTAATGGAAGGTACTTCTCTAGCTGTCACTCTTGATTCCATTACTATGACCCATCAATCTGCCACACAGTGTCCTCATGTAAGCTCAGGAAACTAAAAATGTAATAACAAGTTTCTGTACTGTTACTGTCTTTTTTGTCCCTATCATACTACAGAATTCTCTTTCTCTTTTTCAGGTTTTTATATTTATGGCTGACATGTTCACTATCACACTTAATCCTACTGTTTCTGTTCTGCAAAATGTTGGCATTTTACACACATCTTTTCTGAGCATACTTTTAATAACGTGATAGTTAAGTTGACCCTCATGAGATATGTCTGTAGGCTCCCCTCTTTTCTTTACCAAAACATGCCTGAATTTTCTGTATTAAGGTGAAATGAGATTTAAAGGGTAACAGAGCTGTCTTTTGCAGTGTTGATGTTTATGTCTAGCAAAACAGGCAATAAAGCTGTAGTATATTTTCAGACTCTACTAAAAATAGAATTGCCCTTCTATTCAAAAGATTAAAAGTTCCTAAGTGTAACTACAGGGAATAAATAAAGTTTTCCAGTCAAGAGATGAACGTACAGTTGTGCAAAAGGAAGCAAAAGTCCCTTTGCTCTACACTTGCCCCAACAAAACATGTTGTGCAGGTGTATATTTAGAAAGATGGATGGATGTTATATGACGGGTCTCTCAGGCTGCCTAACAATCAGCAAACTGTTAAAGTAGGGGTAACAGCTGCTTCCAGTAAAACTGCAATGAAGATGGAAGTGGATTAAACCCAGGTTTCCTGCCCAGATCTCGAAGGAACAAGTCTGGATAAAAGGCATCCTGTGCCTGAGGATATGGCTTAATACCATCAAATGAGAGGTCTCCAGTAATGTATCAAAGACAAAATACAAGATATTTGAGGGACACTTGAAGGTGGAACCATGCAAGCATCTCGCACTTGATGCAGTAGGCCATTCCAAGAAGTGTTATACCAGAGACTTATCTGCCCGGAAGGTGGGTACATCAACAAAAATGTCGACATACCATAGCTAGAACATTGCAATAAACACAGAAGATCACAAAATACTAATATTAGTCTTCTGTGCAAACTAACCTGCTACATTTCATTTTATGTTTAAAATATATCTGGATATACAATGAAAGTCAGGCTCCTTAAAGGCATGAAGATTTTCCATGATTGGGTTGCAGAGACTGTATTTCAGTGCTCTTTGCCAGAGTAACCCCGCTAAGGATTAAATTAACCCTGTTCACTGATCATGCTATTATACACGTTTTGTTTTTATTGTTGAAGCTGAATGAAAGGCAAAGGTATGACCCCTCCCTCCTTCCTTTTTTTTTTTTTTTT
>Ga0065711_1007689_pt1 | contig 14338 bp, 10 predicted proteins | sample Hoacrofraction12_FD_59098 | JGI IMG/M metagenome (GOLD analysis project Ga0065711, IMG submission 59098) | Hoatzin crop microbial communities from Cojedes, Venezuela - Epithelial fraction 12 v2 (version 2) | ecosystem: Host-associated > Birds > Digestive system > Esophagus > Crop | place...
CAGGCTTGGGGCAGACCTGCTGGAGAGCAGCTCTGTGGAGAGGGACCTGGGTGTCCTGGTGGACGACAGGTTGACCATGAGCCAGCAGTGTGCCCTGGCTGCCAAGAAAGCCAAAGGGATCCTGGCGTGCATCAAGAAGAGTGTGGCCAGCAGGTCGAGGGAGGTTCTTCTTCCCGTCTACACTGCCCTAGTGAGGCCTCATCTGGAGTACTGTGTCCAGTTCTGGGCTCCCCAGTTCAAGAAAGATGAAGATGAAAAGAGTCCAGCAGAGGGCTATGAGGATGGTGAGGGGACTGGAGCATCTCCCCTACGAGGAGAGGCTGAGGGAACTGGGCTTGTTTAGCCTGAAGGAGAGAAGGCTGCGAGGGGACCTTATAAATGCCTACAAATATCTGCAGGGTGGGTGTCAGGAGGATGGGGCCAGACTCATTTCAGTGGTGCCCAACGACAGGACAAGGGGCAATGGGCACAAAGTGAAGCAGAGGAAGTTCTGTCTGAACATGAGGAAGAACTTCTTCCCTCTGAGGGTGACGGAGCACTGGCACAGGCTGCCCAGGGGGGTTGTGGAGTCTCCTTCTCTGGAGATATTCAAAACCCACCTGGATGCAGTCCTGTGCAGCCTGCTGTAGGTGACCCTGCTTCGGCAGGGGGTTTGGATTAGATGATCCCCAGAGGTCCCTTCCAACCCCGAACATTGTGTGATTCTAAAACTGAAACTAGTTTTACCCTTCACAGTTATAGAACAAAGAGTAATTGTCTCATTGATCAGTAGTAGCAAACTCTGTCCTTCATTATCCCCTTCTTCCCCCAAATTGAAATTAAATCCTATTTACTTTTGTTCTCCCAGCCTCTACCTTAACTTGTTCTGTCTCAATGGCACCATCACTGCGATTTTTTTAACAAACTCAGGGCCGATGATATCAGATCATCTTGGTTTTGCTATAGAAGGATTGGACAGAATTTGAAATGGTGTAGCTGGAAGAACAACCTTCTGAGTATCTTTTTATGTTCTTTTAAAAAGCAGAAGAAATTATTTCAATGACACACACAAAGATTTGTGTGGTAGAATACGTGGAAAGAGGGTTTTTCTCCATTTGTATTCGTGACAGCTTCTGCATATCCAACTATCAAAACCTATTATGAAGAGCTGCATTGTATTGTAGATAGATTTTTATGCTTGTCATAATACAGATCTATAGGTAAATTTGTCAATGATACATCCACTGTCATATTGCCACCTTTCTTATAGAAAATATTCTTAATGAGAACTACCAAGTTAGATATCCTCACTGTGTAAGTCTGAGTTTATTTAGTTGCTCTGTTTTAAGAATGTTTTAAATTATCAGTGTTTTTTTCAGTGTGGAACAAATTTAGATACACAACATTGAAACCAAAAGTAATTTATTGGACTAGTTACTGTCTACATCCTGTTTTTTAATAAGGTATGCACAGTCCAAAAAGCTACTTTCTGTGATTTCCAGTGCTAGATTTTTCCTTCTTCCCATTTATATGTGACCTCTCCAGCCCATGTTAGCAGCTTATTCTGGAATGCATTTTGACAGGTTGATGAAAAATCAACTCTCCTTGATTCCCATTTTGAAGCTAGGGTTTGTCTGAGCTCCATGGCTGTCTTTAAAACGTAAAAAAGAAATATCCTTTGTGTCCTGTTGTTAGAAAAATCTCACATTGAAAGAAGTACCTTGCTCCATTTCTTTGGTGTTAGTTCTCATCCTGTCCTCCCTCCCGTGTTTCTCCATGCCCTGTGATCAGCTGAAATGGGGCTGAGGGTGGGGTGACCATGCAGTTACAGGGAGGAAGCGTGAGGGAAAGGGAGGGGGAGGAAATGGGGAAAAAAAGGGTCACCCATTAGTTTCAGAACTGAAGCTCATGGGTTTTTTTTCTTATAAAATTGGAGGTATTTAGAACAACAATTTTTTTGTTTAAGAATCTTTTTTTTTTCTCCAATATTAAAAGTTCCTGGTCTCTTTAGCTCACCATTTAAGAATACAAAGCCCCTAATATATCAAGAAGTTAAAGCCAAATGGCATTGTCATGACGATTTGGTCTGATGTGCAAAATCAACAGCTGAGGTGTCCCCTGTTCCTCCCACCCCATAAACAGCAAACCTTTCTGGGGCAGAGGAGGAGGAAACACTGAGGGTGCAGCCTGGGTTTGGGGCTCTCCAGGTTGTATCACATCGGTGGTGACGCTCCCCAACGCCCACTAATGCACACTAACCCCTCACTGCTTGTGTGCACAAGCCCGGAGGCGTACGCTTGGAGCAGTACCAGAAATTACTGCTGTTATCCTTGAACTCTGACTAATTTCCTTTCCAAACAAAAATTACATGAACCATGGAAAGATAAACTAGGTGATGCCAAGAGGATAAAGCAATCAGAGTTAAAAAATGTCCCCCCCCAGGAAAAGTCCAGGAGAGTGCCAGGAGTGCCCCATTACAGGTGCCCTGGAGAGGTGACAGGGCCCAGCCACACCAGGAAAACTCGGTACACGCGAAAGCGACAGCTCAGCCAGCACAAGTTGGTTACCGCATGTTGCCTTGTCTTGTGGGTGGTTGGGAAGCCAACCAAAAATTGCCTCTGTGCGAGGTGTGAGACAAAGGACAACTACTATTCCCCTCACAGGGTGCTTTCCCAGAGTCAGGAGCTGAACGGCGTGACCTTTCTCTGCAGTGATTTGCAAGGCGTGGTTTTCGAATCGACAGGTATTTGTCTGCTAGAAACCAAAGCTTCTGTGTGGGCACTGTACGTTCACACACAAACAGCCAGTGAGGTACCTACAGCAGCTATCTGCCCACTGATAAGCCTGCTGCATGTGAGATTTCTGTTAGATCATCTCTTCTGTGTTCATTCGCCTCCCCCAGCCACTCCCTGTCTTTGCAGGCTCCATCATAGCTTCTGCTTTGGGTTGTGAACACAAGCAAAAATATGCAAATTAGCTGATTTCTGGGACACAATGCATAGTTACCCTGCTGACGGACTTGTGCTCCAAAGAAAAAGGTATAAATCTAATGAGAGGAGCCTTTCTGACTCCATTTTACCAGGCTTCTTATGTGTTTCTTTTCCCAAATTGCCCTGCAGGTTAAACTGCTACTCCACGTTCCCTGTCGTTCAACCCCCAGTACAGTACGTACTATGGTAACAGCGCTCAAGATGAACCCAAATTAGGTCTGTGTCTGTGAGGGAGACAAAATAAAAAGAGCAAACACATTTAATTACTCCCCATTCAGATGTAATTCAGTTGCATTGCACTAAGAAAAATAAATGCTGGTGGGATGTTACGAGACAATTAGTAAGATAATGGAAAATAGTTAATACCCCTCATGTCTGTGAAAGAATGCTCTCCCCTCTGCTTCAGGGTAGTCTTGAAGGTTTTTCTGGATTGTATTTTCAAGTAAGAATATCTTTTCCCTTTGGAAATAAAACAAAACCCTGTCACAGTCAAAAATGGTTATTCACAGTTTGGCAATCATACAGTTCGAAGAAACCACCTTGGTCCTGAGTCAGCCATGGGGTGCAGATCCAGGCACTCTGAGAATGCTCCTCCTTTGGGAACAAGGAGCGATAGGCACACCTTCTCACCTGGCAGTTTTGAGTGTGCCCTGTGTTTCCTATCAGGCACATTCAAATGCATCCTTGGGCCTTTCACAGTAGCCATTCAAAACTTCTCACAAATATCTCAGGCTCTTGAATGTGCCACAAATATCTTCCTTTATTATGTTCAAGATGGAGGACTTTTTCCTCTTTCACTGTGACACCAAAGTTAGAACAGCAAGCTTGCCAATCACTTGTCAGCTCATCTTCCCAGCACCTGCCAGCTGTAAATGCACTTGCCCCTTGGCTACAGGTCTGAGACTCAGGCTCTGATCCCAGCTCCTCTATGGTCCCGCTGAGTGACCTTGTTCAAGCTGTACAGTCTCCCTGTGCCTCGGATACTTCTGCACTGCAGAGAATGATTTCTGACTCCTTTGTAAGTCTGTTTTATTTGCTACAGTAGAGTCCAATTAGCCTGGCTTTTGCCACTGCATGAATTACCAGCACCCATGGGCACAGCAGGGTGAGCTTGAGCACATGTGTGGGCATTAACGCAGACCTCCTCACTTCTCTTGTTTTGAAGTTCTTCCCTTGGGGTGAGGAGTTTGGGGATTTTTCCCTGTGCATTAGTCTCTCAGCTGCGCAACTACCATTAAAAGTCAACCTCCTTGTGCAACTTGATCGAAAAAAATCCTGTTTAGTGTGAGATTAGTTTAGGCTTTTGTACTTGGTTTCCTTGGGACTCTAATGGCAGTCTGAAAAAGAAAATCACCCCTGAGAATGTCTAGCACTTTGAGTTTCACATAAATGTAATCCAATTACCCCAGCCTAGGCCATGCAGAACTATTTGGTCTGAGGTATACATCAATCTAGGAGAAGTACAATATACTGAACTGAAAAGAAGGCAGATTGGGCATATTTCTTAATACTATAACACAATGCAATTGCCAAAGGAAAGGCATATGCTTCTGTCCTGCATTACTCAGTGCCTGAACTGAGTAATTTGGGGGGGGAGAGGGAGTGAAGTCCTTGCAGGGAGGGATTTTAGAGGTATCTTCCCTGGAGGCCAGTTTTGTAAAGGCATACCATCTGGTGCATTCAAAATGCAAAAAGATTTGTTCTTCAGAAGTCTGAGCCAGGGATAAAAGTCTGTCCCTGCCAGGGATGGCTTAGCAGTATCCAGAGAGAGGGATGAGTTTTATCACAAACAGCGAAATTCTCCTTTCCTCCGCCCTTAACCTCCAATTCAAACATCAAATAGACTGATCTTACTGCAGCTGCTAGTTTCTGTAATGAAAGTTTCTGATGTCCTTGCTTACTGTGAACTGAGCAATGAACTGTTTCATTACTATTTCTGCTTGGCTTCCAGGCACCTTCATTTTACACAGAGGTCAGAGAGGGGTTAAACACAAATGCTGACTTTATCCCAGCAAGGCCTGTACTGGGACTCTATCTGCTCTTCCCTCGCATGCCTTGAGCGACAGTCGGACGACTACTGTGGTGCAGAAGCTCATGGCTGCTCTCAGCATCAGCCTCAATAGTGGCATCTCTCAAGCTCGAGCTGTTATGATTGAGTTTCTTTGCAGAATTAAGCATTTTTTGCCCCATGCCTTGCAGGGTAGACTTCAGATTGCCTTTTAGAGGAACAGTTGGACATTTAGCTGTCCTTGGAGAACCGCTGGCTCTGGTGATGGAAGCCTTCAGTGCATCGCTGTCACACCTGAAGCTCTCTGCAGAAGCTGGAGGCCTGCAGGAGGCAGCTGCTGGCTCATGCTTTCTCCAAGCACAAGTTATTTGGGGCTAACAGTGTGCTTAACACTCCCACTGGGTGGACTCAGGCTATGCACAAGCTGACCAACAGAATATGCTGTCTAAGTAGAAGTGTTTACAACAAAAGATGCTGAGTAACCTGAGCTAATTGAAGATGGCCCTGCTCATTGCAGGGGATTACAGAATCACAGAATGTTCCTCTCTTCCTTGAGATATTTATAAGCATTTATTAGGTCCCCTCGCAGCCTTCTCTCCTTCAGGCTAAACAAGCCCAGCTCCCTCAGCCTCTCCTCATAGGAGAGATGCTCCAGCCCCCTCATCATCCTCATAGCCCTCTGCTGGACTCTCTCCAGTAGCTCCTCATCTTTCTGCAACTGGGGAGCCCAGGACTGGACACACTACTCCAGATGAGGCCTCACTAGGGCAGAGTAGAAGGGGAGAAGAACCTCCCTCGACTTGCTGGCCACACTCCTCTTGATGCACCCCAGGATCCCTTTGGCCTTCTTTGCAACAAGGGCACACTGCTGGCTCATGGTCAACCTGTCATCCACCAGCACTCCCAGGTCCCTCTCCACAGAGCTGCTCTGCAGCAGGTCCACCCTGAGCCTGTACTGCTGCATGGGGTTGTTCCTCCCCAGGTGCAGGACCCTGCACTTGCCCTTGTTGAACTTCATCATGTTCCTCTCTGCCCAACTTTCCAGCCTGTCCAGGTCTCTCTGAATGGCAGCACAGCCTTCTGGTGTATCCACTACTCCTCCCAGTTTTGTCATCAGCAGACTTGCTGAGGGTACACTCTAACTCTTCATCCAGGTCATTGATGAAGAAGTTGAACAAGACTGGGCCCAGTATCTTTAGAGGTCTCTACCAACTCAAAGTGTTCTATGATTCTATGGTGTAACCACTGGATAGGAAGACTTTATTGCATTGTGCTTAAATAGTGAATAATGTGATCGCAGCCCCACAGCTCCTGGCATAGCTCAAGGCTGCAGGGTGAGTTTCCCTCTGGAAACTGTGTCTGGTAGTCATAAGACAGGAATCTTGAAATACAGAGAATTTATGCTAATCTCTAGCTATTAGTGCCATGTATATCTGCACCTGCACAAAACCAGCAAGACAAGCACTGTGGGCTGCACCTGCTTTAGCTCAGCAGACCGTAACGCTCCTGGGGCTCCCCAGGTCTCTGGTATGCTGCATGCACAGTGATGTGGTCCCCATGGACTACTGCCCTGTAGTTGGTGTCCTGGAAGCCCTGCTCCTTGCTGTTCATGTCCACAGAGCTTCATTCTTGTTTTTACTTTGTTAACTGTAACTTCTCCTTAGCATGCAGCAAATCAACATGCTAGCAAGATCTGAGTGCTGTCAAACCCCTGTCAGATGTGGCTTTTTGGTTGAAGCAGATATAAAAGAAAAGCTAACCTTAACCAATGCTGTGGTTTGGCTTCAATTGGCAGCAAAGAACCACAGAGTTGCTCTCTCACTCCTTCCCCCTGCCCCAGTGGGACAGGTAGGAGAATCAGAAGGAAAAAAGGCAAAACTCATGGGTTGAGACGAGAACAGTTTAAACAGAATGGCAAAGGGAAAAGAAAATAACAATCAAAAATACTGATAAAAAGAATATGCAACATTCTCACCACCTGATACTCAGCTGCTCCTGAGTAGCAAAAGCCTCTCCTTCAGCTAGCTCCCACTTAAATACTGAGCATGATGTCACATGGTATAGAATATCCCATCTGATGGGCTGTTTGGGTCAGCCCAACCAGCTTTTGTGAGAATTAACCCTATCCCAGCTGAACCCAGGACAAGCAATTACTTTATTTAAACATCTCTTATACTGGCTCTTCTCATACTAGGAGAAAAATCCCATCTGCCAAGTAGAAGAAGCCTGTGCAACCTCACCTTCCCCAGGTACTTCTGCAAGTGAGAAACTCGTAGAAAATAACTTCTGGTCTATTCCTTTTCATTTCTTTTGCTCTTCCTCCGGATTTGTGGATAGAATTTGCTGTGTCTTCAAAGCTTGATAGCTTTAATCTCATTCCAGAATTCCTTCAATCTGGGCATCTAACGTATATTATCATGGACCTCAAAGGGTAGTAACTCACTGAAAAGTTATTTGGCATCTTCCTGATGCCCTGTGACTAATGGATGCTTCAGCCTTGAGAAAGTGAGCTGGGTCCTAGTGGTGATGCTTTGCTCTGTGTTCCCTTTATTTGTTCCTCGCTGACCTCTGAAATCCGTTTGATGCAATATTATTGAATTCTAACAAATCCCACATGAAATCTGTTTTTTGTCACTAATTTTGTGATGTTTGCTTGAGTAAGTGCTTACCTGGACAAAACTACACCTTCTAACATTGGCCACAGCTTCTTCTGCCCTGCCCATGTTATTCCTGCCAATTGGAGAAGACACAGCACGAGCAAAAGCTGTTTTCTTATTATGATAACTTACATGATCAGGAAAATTAATGCAAAATAAATGTGCTATGGAGGAGCAGTGATAAAAGAGCCCTTGCACTGTCCTTTGTGTGGCCATGGTAGGGCTGGCTGTCATGAATAAATCAAGTTATTTAAGCTGGGGCATTTTCTTGGTAAGTCATCCTTTCCTACCTTCTCTGTCTGTCTTTTCTCTTGCTTGGAGGATCTTTGTGGACTTGACAGAGATCAAGAGCTGAGGAAAATTTATTCAAATGTAACTCATATTGTAGGGTTAAACACCGCTCTTTGATTTCCCCATGTATATGTTCCCCTTCACAACTACCTCAACTGATAGAGCACCGAGGCAGTGAGGCCAGACGAGTGTAGTCACGATCAAACTCAGGAGAATGTATTAAAGCCCACTGAAAACCTATTAAAGGTCAAGTTAGAAGCAGTGTTATTCTTCACCTGCCTGTTCCTTTTAAGCTCTTTTCTAACCATCCATGTCGTAAATATCTCTGACTTAGAAGAGTGTTTCAGGAGCCAAAGCAAAATAAAAATTGTGGCTTAATTTTAAAGTCTTCCTGGGAAAAAATGTGTTGACTATTACAGCAAAATACCAATGCATCATTAAGGGCTATAAAGATCCTATTAATAAACCACAGTTATTTAGAATGGTTAGCCCTCATTTGCCATGCTGTGCAATGGACGTGTGGTTTCAAACTTTTTTCCCTCCCCTGTCATCTTGAGTACAAAGGACCTTGTGGATTAATGGTGAGATGGTGAAGGGGAGAACTGGCGAGAGAGACTGTTGCTAGAATAAATTACCCTGAACTTCCCACTTTAAAAGTCAGTACTGCTGCTCTTCACCTTCCTTTTGTGGCACCCTTTCCTCCTTAGCACTAAGAAACTCTCCAGAGGCACGTTGAGGGCTCAGCCAGAAGGGTAAGCTGCTTTTTGCTCCTTATGTGCCTGGGCTCCTTTTGTGCAATACGGGGCCTTGAGTCATTTCAGCTGTGAGGGTCAAATTTCCCTTCTGTCTCTGGGGGTATAACACTTCTAGAAGCCACTGAACTGTTGTTGGTGATGAGCAGGAAGTGTTGACGTGAGTAAATGCCACGGCTGTAATGATACAGCTTTCCCTCTGTCTCGTTCCTCCCTGGAAATGCTAGAGACGGGCAGGACATTTCAAGTGTCTGTAATTGAAGGCATTAAGGTTTTACTCGGCTCTGCTTAAATCGGTGGTCTCAAGCATATAGTCCACTGCAATTATATATTGCTGCATGCTTGATTTTATGCTTCTGCTCACATAAACTTCTGCTGGAGCTTTTTCAGGCATAAGTAAATCTGAAATGTACAGATCATTAGAGGAGGTATTGAACCATTTACGTTTAGAATAGGCATAGATTAACAGGGAATGGATCAGTGCGCTTTTATCACATAGCATCAATAGTAAGACTGAAAATTTCTTTCGGATAAAAAAAAAGAAATTGTTTGCAGTTACAAGGAGATGAGGGACAGCTTGAGAGAGCATGGTGTGAGATACACGGCAGCCTGCATCTTTTAAATGGAAGTAAATACTTGTAAGCAGACTTCAGTCCTAGTTTAAGTGAAATTTCAGAAGTAAAAAAAAACAGTGAGGGGGTACACAGGGACAAGAGCCTGGCACTGAGCCACGTGTTCTCCCCTCGCCTGCCCCGGTGTTGGAAACTTGCTCTCCATCACTGAGTCCCTACCCGCCAGTGTGGGGTGGGGAAGTGTCACTCTGCCCTCCTTCCCCCATGCTGCAGTGGCAGCAGGGATCGATTCAGAGGGAGAGTCCTATGGCCCGTGTTTATTGAGCAGGTCAGACTAGGAGATCATAGTGGTTCATTCGGCCTTTCTAATCTAATAACCTGCTTTTATCCAGTTACCCTCTGGACTTTAATTTGAGTTGGTATTCGATAAGAGCACAAACAAATGATAGAAACCCTCAATGACAGCATGCCAGAGGAAATGCTACAAAACCAGAATTAATTGAAATTATGTATTCCAAGGGTGAGATATGGACCCTTTCTCTAATAGACTTAGACTTGGATATTATTACTGAAATACTGGCAAATTCACACATCAATGTAAATTGTCTTGCTGCATCTGTCAACAGACACCTAAAGCAGTAATAAAGGCAGAATAGCTCCTCATAAATATCCAATATCCTAATTATCAGAGCTTGACTTAACCAATGGCAGGATAATAAAAAATGAGATTTTTTTGATCTTTTGCCATGAAAGATGCATACTTTATTCTTTGAAGACTGACTGCAGTGTCACAACTTTTGTGGCAAATAGAGCATGAAGCATATTGTCAAAAATATGGTTAGGGAATATGAAGCCACTAAATATTTTATCTTCCTGGCAATGTACTAGGAGAAAAGTATAAACCTTAAATCTATCAGGTTCCTCCTCCCACCTCCCAAACTGTTTTAATAATATAGAAATTCAAGTTCCTGAGAGAAAAGCAACACATCCATTTTCCAGTGTGCTTTGATATAGTGAGTATCATGAATTATGTAGTGTTTGCACTGGGGTTTAGAATGTCATCAGTGTATATCTCTAAGAATTGTTTAGCAGTCGCGTGTTATGAGCGTCCATTTTTTTCCTTTTTACTGATCAATCAAGACGTGCTGGTTGGATGCAAACCTCTTCTGACTGGGTGTCCCAGAGGCGGTGGGAGATGGGGGGACAGGAGGGACCCCAGAGAGGGGCAGGCGGTCACATCTGCTGTCAGAAGGCGTCATCCCTCCTGGCAGGGCGAGGCCCCTGCATGCCGCCCTTCCCACACAGCTGCTGCCAGCCACTTTGCCACTGAAACTCCCTCCTGAAAACCTGGCAGGACGCCCTGCCTGCCTGGTGCGGCACAGCCAGCGCTGGCCCAGCAGGACGGATGCCCCAGCCCCGCCGCACACTGGCCGGTGGGTCAGGCAGCCCTACGGTATGACATTGGCTTGCGATGCTCCTCCTGGGTTTTTCACGTGGTGCTTGCCTATGCCCCAAGTTGAATTTCAGCCATGAAATTAACTCTGCAGCAAGCAACAACCCACGTCCTTCTCTGTCACTTGCATCTCTCAAAGAGTAAGTATGGCTAAATGAGCCTGCCCCCTTCCTCATCACTGTTATGAAAATCAAAGCTCTAAGATGCATTACTCCTGTTGGCTTTGTGGCATGGTGTGAGACTTCACTCTCAAGAGACACTATCTTTGCTTGCCACTATGGCCTTTGACTTTGCATGAGCAAGGAGATGATCTGCTCTGCATCATTCCTCATTAGTAACCCTGTCTTAACTTGTGCTGATGCCTGATTTTGTTTCCAGGTGCTGTTAGGGAAAGGGTAAGAACCGTGACACTGGTGGAAGCCTTTATCCCCTGGATGTCTGCTCAAAGATCCTTCCAGCAAAACAGCTGGATCAATAGAGTTATACTTGAAGGGAGCTGGATGGAGAGGCTCCAGGAGTAACAGGATCCATCCCATTTTTTTCCTCCTGTGGCCATTGCTGTGACTGGGAACACAGGACTTAGTGAATTGGTGAAAATCAAATCTAAAACCATGAATCTATACTGAGCACCTGGATATATCCTCTGGTTCACATTTTAATTTATTAAAACAGAGTACATTTTTACAGTGTAATCAGGATTTATTATTTACATGGCAAGGACACGCAGGGCCCTTGACTGACTGCCGATGTTCATCTGACTCTTGTGAAACAAGATGTGCTGCTGAGGAAGTGTCTGGGTCATAAAATATTTTCCTGCTGCTCCTTACTGTGTAAAGGGAAAAGGGCATTTGTACGTGGAGCTGGGTGATGCGAGGGCTCCAGTTTTACACAGCAAAATAACCCAGCATTCTGCTCTCCAAGAGACTGGGTCTTCTGTTATACTGGTGATTGTGGGGACAAAGGATTTCAGGGTGAGAAGTCAATTCCTGCTTTCTAAGAAGGAATCTTTAGATTTAAATGCTGCCTTTTCTCTCCTTGGATTCCCTGAAAGAGCCACATGGAGGTTTCCCAGACTTGCCCCACACGTGGCTGTGGTCACAGCCTGTATCAGCGGGATGAGGAGGAGAGCTGACCTTCCTTCTGAGGAGGACATGTGGGGCTCACATCCCCCTTGCAGTCTCAGTGGAAACTCTGGTGTTCACTCGAAGTGTCAAAATTCTGTGCATCAAATTATTTCTTGAGGAGACCTGGAAACAGGAATACGTTCTATACAGGTCTTATTGGTAAACTCTGCTCTTCTGGTGTAGGAATTGAAGTGCTTTGTACGATGGTGCTGGCATAAAAATACGGCATTCACTCCACTCCACATAGTTTGAAATAAAAAGGACTTTGAGCACGTAGTAATGTTTTGACAACAGTGCTTTTGTGGAGACTTTATAACAGGTACTGTTGCTTTTTTGATGACAAAAGCTTACAGATGAATGTGTGTAAAGCAGAGGAGTCCAATTTTTCACAACCTGGGGGGAAAAAAGCTCCTCCTCGTAACACATCGCTCATGCTCCAAGTGTGTTCACCTCTCTGTTTTGAAGCATGAGAGTGCGTAACAGCCAGGACAGCGCTGACAGTACATCCTTTAGAAAGGACAGTCTATCATCTTGTCTCTGGCTTTATACTCCCTGTTGAACAAATCTGCCAACATGACACTGGATACTGATGAGCAATTTGTATGGTTATAAAAATATTGGCAGAAGTCCATTGTTTTGCTATTTAATTCTTAATTTACATTTTTAATGTGCTGTGTCCTCATTCCTATTACAGGTTTTACTCTTCTGTGTACATCTATAATAGAATGATTTTTTTTTTTCTAAAAAATAATTATGAATACTAAAGAGCTGTTACAATTGCACTGTATTTGCATTAAGCACTGTGCCTGTCTTTTAAGATATGGTTCCTTAGGAAAGGAGTACATCTGCAAGGGACAGTGGAAAATAGAGTAGGTATATGGTATACAGTAGGTAGCTTTTTAAGTGTTCTGCCAGAGCTACAGATTGCCTGCTGGTAATCAAACTGGCAAGAAAATGTAATAAATGATGGAGCCTGGAGTCCCAACCTCCGAATGGCCTGTCTCAATGTATTTGTTAGTCTTTCTCTCTCCCTCCTCTTCAACCCCCATTTTTTGATTAAGAAGATGGCATGTTTTTTGCCAACCCAAGGAAATAAGGGCTTAGCCACAGTACCTGCACTCTCTGTATCCAGACTGTGTCCAGTAACACTTTTTTACTGGACTATGATTTCCACTAGAACTAAACTGCTGGTAATTGGTTTGGTTTTTACCTCCAGTACAACTCACCCACAGAAAGCATCCTAATATGAGTATATTTTTCTGCTGTATTCACACAACACTTGAGCAGTTAGGGGAGGCAGAGAAATACCACGTCCACTGGCTGAAAGAGGGGCTGAGCCGCGGGAGCGACCTGCAGCCGCCCGCCTCCCGCTCTGCCCTGGGAGTGAGCAGCCCTGCCGCGGGCTCCCTGCTGCCACGAGCAGCAACAGGTACCACCTCCAGCACGGAGAAACCAGCGGCGTAAGCTGCCGTAGAGAGAACTATCTGCGAGCATTTTTTCCCATTAAACAGACCATTATTGCCAGTGATTAATGACTTACGGAACAGCAGTATAGTGAAAACATTGACTGTAGGTTTAAAGTGTAGTTTAAGGACTCTGAACCCAGGGAAATAACAGGAAACAACTTTACATGACACAGGCTTATAAACTTGCTGCTGTGAGAAACTAGGGTAAAACACAGGGAGAGAAAATGGCGGTGTTCCCAAGAGCGGTGTACGCGCGGGACAAGGACACCTCAGTGCTCCCGCGCCAGTGCTGTGGTTCCTGTGTCCTGCAAATGCACTGGGGAAGACTTCTTATTTACAAGGCTTTGCTCCAACAGAAAGCTTTAAAGTTGCCATGAAACCTGGCAACTTTCGGGCCCCTTTCATTAGTGCACGCTTTACCCCCATGGGGACCCTGCATGTGCCTGTGCCGGGAGTGGGCGGCACCCCATGAGGGTGCAGCAGAAGCAATTTTTGCTGTGTAGCCACAGAGGGACCTGCAGGAACACTTGGAGNAATTCACTGAGAGTAGGAATTAGGCTGGAAACAAGTTTTTTACATACATGTGCAGACCCATGTGTTTTTATGAGGACTCATTACGTCATGGTCGAGATAAAAGGGCTACGGGAAATGGGAACCAAGTTGTTCAATGGACGAAATAGGATATTGATTTGATTTGGGGCATATAATGAGCAGTGTTGGACCAACCAACTCCTGGTTGGGAGGTGCTCCTGGGAGAGCTTTCTGCAAGTTTAAAGCAAGTATTTGGTTCAAGGATCCTGGAAAATACAGAAACACTGTTAGTGAGGCTCCTCAGTTGCTGCTGAGGGGCTGGAGACCCACTGGGCACAAGCGGAGGCAGGTTGAGGGTTAGCAGAGGGGGATCATTAGAAGAGAGAAGCCCACAGCCCTGCAGTTCGGCTGAGCTCTCACTGAATCCCGGGGTTACCTGTTCCTTTCACAGAATCACAGAATGTTCGGGGTTGGAAGGGACCTCTGTGGGTCATCTAGTCCAACCCCCCTGCCGA
>Ga0065711_1010906_pt1 | contig 14338 bp, 6 predicted proteins | sample Hoacrofraction12_FD_59098 | JGI IMG/M metagenome (GOLD analysis project Ga0065711, IMG submission 59098) | Hoatzin crop microbial communities from Cojedes, Venezuela - Epithelial fraction 12 v2 (version 2) | ecosystem: Host-associated > Birds > Digestive system > Esophagus > Crop | place...
TCTGAGGGTGACGGAGCACTGGAACAGGCTGCCCAGGGAGGTTGTGGAGTCTCCTTCTCTGGAGATATTCAAGACCCCCCTGGACAAGGTCCTGTGCAGCCTGCTGTAGGCGACCCTGCTTCGGCAGGAATGTTGGACTATATGGTCCACAGAGGTCCCTTCCAACCCCCAACCATTCTGTGATTCTGTATAGACCAGAAGAGAGCAGAAACCATGTAAAAAAGGTAGTTAGGCAGTAACAGGAAATTTGTAAAGAAGTCTTAATGACATTTATGGTAACAAATGTCTAAACCAAGTTTTCAGGATTCACTTCAAGTTTTGTTGTAGTAAAGAGCGGTGGTGAATATTTGTCTAGGTTAAGGAGATCACAGATAATGATTTCATGTTAATTCTGCAAACAAAATGTAACATCTTGTTAATTCTTTCTGTGCCTGATTTTTTTAATTCTGGCTGGTTTAGATACAGATCAAACTGTTATTTCGATTGTATCCATTACCTTTTCTCCTACAGATGCACACTATATAAGATTAATAAACAAAAACAGCAGGAAGGCAAGGTAAACACCAGAGCATGGAATTTTTGTTTTTCTCTCTCATTTTTCAAGGATTTTTTAATGTTTTTTTGACTGCAACAGTGTTTGACTGTGTAGCAAATAATAACTGATAAATGTTATGTGTGTGATAGTTATTATTGCACTATATCAGCTATGAAAAATATTATCTTCTGAAACAACTTTTCTGTGGGTACAGTGTAGGACACTTGCCACTTACCGAAAGTGCATGATATGTGTTTAAAATTTGCATGTGTGTGTGTATATGTGGAGGTCAATTATTTTTAATGGCTTGGTTTCAAGGTCAATATAATTAGATTCTTCTTAGACTAATAAAGGAAAAGAAAGACAAAGAAAGAAAATGATAGATTTTATAGGCTTTTATCTTAGCTGTCATTTCAGGAAATCTTATGTAATGTGTACAAAAGAAAAAGGCAAAAAAGCAAAATACAGTGCAAAAATGAGTTGTGCAATGAGTAGTAAGTGGAATCAGAGTATACAGTGAAGAGAAAAAAAAAATCTTTGATATGTCTTGGTTCACATTAATAATTGATGAAGACTGCATAAATTGATTTTGTTAACTCTTCTTTTTTGACTTTGATGTATAATTCATGGTTTAAAAAATACAAAATGTCCAAGAAAAGTTGTTTTTTAAGGAATCTTGCAATACTTCTTTAATGGTTTATTTCTGGTGATTAGATTTATTGTTATGATTAGGGTATGAACAGCTGCCTAATTTAGAACTCAAGTATAAAGAAAATGAATGGGATAATCAGCAAAATCTGAAGTGTCCTCTTTCCTTCTTACACTCCCCTTCTCAAAACTGGAATCAATAGATTATGGAATAATCTATACTGTAAAATGGCCTGTAATTGCTTTATCATGTCAAATCACTTGATTTAATTTGTTTCCATTTAACAGCGAAAATATGAGAGTCTATTGCGGATCAGAAAAGCTTGATAGAACCTGGCATGAGACTATTGTGATTTTTGAGAGGTGGATATAACGATGCTTATATGCAGCTATTTTTTTGTTTTATTTTGCTGTAGATATTAGATTTTTCTTGTCTTTATGATGCGCTTGGCTCAGTGAAAAGAAAGTTCTAAATGCTTCAATAAACCTGGTTGTTTTTTTTCTACAAACTGATGAAATCAGACACAGTCCCAAATCAGTTGTTGTAATGTTCTGGCTGTCAAGCAACAGACAGAAAAAGTGATCAGGTCAGTTTAATGCTTTTTCCAGCCAATATACCTTAATTTACTATATTTTTTCCTAGAATTTAAAAAGATAAAGATGAGTGGCTCCATTAAAGAAAATAATCTAGGAGTGAGAAGAAGTAGTAGACAGCAGATATCTGTGCTACCTTGCTGTAAGTGCTTAGCTGGTGTTAAGTCATGCACCCAGCAGCCCTCTGAGGTGCATTGCTGGAGGTGTTATCTCTGCTTACAGGATTTCTCATTTGACCATCAGCACTGCTTTTGCTAGTATCTCGGGGGAGGAATAAAAAAAAGAGCTGAAGAACCTATCCAATATGCTGCATCTGTGTGCATGCTACTAGAACTCATCTCCAGTGAGACTTTTGTGAAATTTTACTCGTAGAGGCTGATATTTATGTTCCTTGGGGTTTTTCTCTCAGGAAGGACGCGACCTGTGTAGCGGTATTGTTATGACACTGGTTGAAGAGTTATGCAGCAAATTGCTTGGCATGTGTGGAAATACTGAACTTTTTGCCATTGTAGTGTTTTATGCTGAAGTCAGATACTCATCAGATAAATACGCTGTTAATTACTAATGGAATAACCCAAGGCTCCTTTTGGTTTTCTAATACCAGTAGCATTGTCAGAGGTCAGAAAGCAGTACCGTGCAATAGGAGGAACGTAAACAAATCCCTATGGTGAGGATGCGTATTCTTTAGCATAGGAAGTAAATTTAAAGAGGTCCAAACCTGCTTGTGCCTGCTGACCCTCTGAACCCCTGGGGCAGCCGCCTGCCCGGGCTGTCCCAGCTGGGGCAGCCCCAGAAGGGTCTCCCCTTAGCAGCGCTCTGGGGGCACCTCGGTTGTGGAGAGGAGCTGAAGCTGGAGCTTGCACTTGGCACAGGTAGAAAATGACATGAACAGAGTTTTGGGGCGGGGATTCTGGACTTTGTGGATTACTTGCAAGCCCACTCAAGAGCGCATGAATAGCTGCCTCTGTCTCATTTTTCATTTCTCCGTCTCGCAGCAGCTCAATGAGGAGTGAAGTATAACCTCTATTTTGAAAGTTACGTTTTTGTTCCACAGGAATTATGGTGCCATTTAGGAATAGAAGTACCCTTTTCTGTCCTCCTTACGGACTTGAGCAATCATCACGTGCCCTATTTAGGCAGGCTTTTCTAATGCTTTGAGTGGTACCGAAGAGTCAGGCAGAGGGGAAGGGTGGCCCCAGTCTTGCATTTGATAAGCTTCAGAAATAACATCATCTCTGTGAACTAGAAAGAGTCCAATTCAAACTGCTTTTAATAGCCTTGCTGTGACTGGATACTGATAACTATAGCTGAGAAAGTATTGTATGTTTTCTGTGCATACAGTTGCAGGAAACCACTGCTGCACAGAGCAGGCTATAGGACAAGAATGCGTTGTAGCCTGAACGGCTGTAGCGTGGCCTGAACAGTCATAGCAGAGACCATGAAAGCAGAGACACAAGAAGAAACCAGAGTTCCTCACACCAGAGGACTATGTATTGATCAGTACGAAGCAGCCTGGAGGGGAACTGGTCATAGAGAATTGCAAAACCAATAAACAAGATTTAGTTGTGCTGATTAAGCCATTAGTATGCTGTCCTGAAGGTGTAGATCTTGAAAAGTGGCAAGAATAATAGAAATCCCTTATTGGAGGAAATTGTGTATCTTAATAGTTGATAAGGAGAAACTGGACCCTTTCATTAAGGTGTTTGCCAATGACTGCTTGGAGCCATGTGACTTAAAGGTGTGTAGCCTTATATATCAACCTCTGAAAGCTGTTCATAACTAATAGAGCAGGTGAAATTGTCTTTAGATTATATTTGTAAGCCCATAACAAAAAGAACTACTGCTGATGCTATGCATCAGAATCAGGTCATCCTATATCCTGTGCTGTACAGGTACATGCATAGGTATTGTCTCCTGTCATTAAAAGCAACAGTACTTTAGTATCTGGCCTAAGATTTTGCTGATTGTGTTAAATTGGTCTGGTATCCCATTGTTAAATCTCGATGCAACAGCTCATTGGAGTAGAGTGTGTTTATGTATCATCAGAAAGGTCCTTTGTGTATTAATTATTTCACAGTTTCTTTTGTGAATATTTCTTCTGTCTGAATAACCTGTCAGGAGTATACTTATGATGAATATCCCTTTTGCCTGACTGAGACTACTAGCAAAAATATCAAGGTTTTACTGTAATTAGTTCTTTTTCAGATCTGTGTATAATCTTTTGATTACATTTCTTATTACATTTGCATGCAGATAATTAATACCATATCCTATAACATGATTGCCTATAAAAACAGAAGGTATGCATTCCTTTTATTGAAGACTGCAGTGTACCACACTAATTGAATTTTGTAGACTGGAGGCTTAAAGGAGCATTGTTCCTTGATTGTGAAAGAGTGTTGCTTTCCCAGCTTCAGGGCATGAGTCGCTTGCCAGGAATATGCTTTTGTCAGGCTGTAAGCCTAGACGGACGCTGGGGAATCTCAGCACAAGTGATAGTGGAGGGAGGGGACAGAGATTGGTGGGATGTGAACTTGGCATCCTTTTCCCTTTCTCTCCGTACGTAGTACTGAAAACTAGCTTCCAGCATGAATGGGACTTCCAGTCTCTCAGGAAAAGGACCTCTGTGCTTCACACTTTCAGGATGTTTCTCCTAGCAGTCAGAGCTCTGTCATGTTTTTCCTCTAGAAACAAGCACCTTCTTGGTCTTTCTGTAGAGCATGCTTGGCCTGTGAGCTAGTTACATGTGGATTTCCTCCAGATTGTTCGCCTCGGTAATTCCTTCGTCTTTAGGACTGATATATGGTGGAATCTAGTCTAGGGAGCAGGCATCTTCACGAGTGTTTCAATTATAATATAATATAAAAAAAAAATTTGGCTGCAGAATGTCCCAGGGATCCGAGTACGGGATGGCGTAGTCTTTTATCTCACAGAACAAACTTCAAATCTGTTAACTCCACTGGGCTTTTTAGCTAAGTTCATTTCAGCTTGTGGCTTGACTTCCTTTAATTTCTCTTGATTTTTCCCTAACTTTTTAACAATTCTTTCAAAAAAAAAATTCAATTTTCAGTAGATCGGTTTTCTTATGCTTTTTGTATTTGTTTTTTTCTGTTTCTGTTATTCAACAGAATCCCAATTCAGGTTTAATATCTGAAATTCAGACTGATTCTCAACCTGGCATCCACTGATACTATCATGCCCTAGATTTCAGTAAAAAACAATTACATACAATGTGTATTCTCTGAATTTGTATGAAATTGCCTGTATTTCTCTATTTTTAATGGGTTGATAAGAATGCAAAATAACTGTTATGCTGTCTAGATGATGATGATAATTTCTACTGTTTCAGGCACATTACTGGCAAAACCTCAGCCTTCAGAAAGCTATTAAACAGAATTTGAGGTTTGTCATACCTTTAGTTCAGCTGTGGAATGGGAAAAAAGTTATTTGTGCAGGGTGAAAGAAACTGCGGAGTTGCGTCAGTTGCAAACAAGATTCACAGTATATTGAAACGTTACAAAACCTTTCAGTTCCCAAAGTGCTCGTGGTTATCTGCTATATTACATAACTCTAATCTGAGCTGCTTTGGAAAGCAAAAAGGCTCTTTTTTTGGCATTAAGCTATCTGGAGTACTGAGGCTGACATTTTGAAAAGTAAATGGTAAGCCTGAGTGTCTGCGAAGTCAGTTTAAGGTGTCTTAAAAAGGCTTTAAGAAGTTAAGTATCTGCCATCTGAAAAGTAGTCCTTTCTGAGGCCTCTAGACTTGAACATCCAAAATTGTTAGCCATTTCTGAAGATTTTTCTCGCACAATACCCAGATTGCTTTTTTTTGCAGGGTGTCCTGTGCTTTAAGCTATTCACAGGCCAAGTAGGACAATAGGTCTGCATGGAAACGGATAATGATGGAACACAAAATGGTGCAACAGGGTGTGAATGAGCTGCGTGAATTTTCACAGCGTTGCTGCGTGCGTAGCAAAGAATTTATCTTGCTTCTAGTTTAGCTTTGCTATCCAATGGATGGCAATACAGCACACAAACAATCTGTTTATGGCCAATGCTTTTTTAGGGATTTTATGTTTCTTTGTGATGGTTTTCCATAAGGTATTGTGTTTATGTATAAGCATGTACTTTTCAGGGAGAATTAGAAACTTTACTGGACTAGCAGTCGGGTTGTGAGCAAATAAATATTGGCTTCAGAAGAGGGGTAGGAAATCTTGACTGTCTTTGTTTTAATCTTTGTAGAAATGCCAGTGGAGACAACTAGGGTTGAAGAAGCTAATAAGTAGATCTGTGAATTTATTTACGTTTTTTACTAAAACTTTGCTTTATGAAGGTGTTATCAGAGGGTCCGATTGAAGGACTTGACAGAAGAAGTTACAGATAAATAGGCAAAGTCAATGTTAATAAATAGCCAGGATCAGATACTAATCGCTGAAGAGTTTTTAAGTAACTCAGAGATGAAGCAGCTCTGATAAATTACCAGTTGTGTTGTGAAGCTTCTCGTGTAAAAGTTCAGTACCTCTTCCTGATTCCAGGGGACAGCTGAGAACCACCACCAATTAAGGGTGCAGACTGTATGGGACAAATGAGGACAAACCATGGCAAACAGTGAATGGGGAAACACAGGCTAAATACACCAGGAAAGAGTCTTTTTAAAGGAAAGCCATACTTGGCAAACCTGATTTGATCTGTTTGACACAGCTTGCTAGGATTTCCAGCACATGTTAGACAGTTCCCCTTAGTCAAAGGCTCCTACGGAAGCAAAGCTGCTGTGGGAAGGAGGGAAAATTGTTGCAGGTGTGGGCAGTTGCTTAAAGAACAGTGTGCCCATGGCCTTTATTTCCTAATGTATTAACTTTAATTAGGGGAGAAGAATATGTAAGGTAGATCAAGTACATAAAAGTTATTTGTAAGCTGATGGTGTATTGTAGTAAAGGATGTTGTCTGCTGCTTTCTTTCTGCTGAAGTAAGCGTGTGATTTTCTGAAATTTAGTGATTTGCCAGAGATGAACCTTGCAAAACTAACGAGCTTTCAGCTGTGTTGCTCTGATCTACATCTGACCTGAGAGTCAACAGATTTAAATCTCATCCATCTCCAGTCTGTACCACTCTTTACCTGTTCACTTACAGAAGTCAGGGAACCTGCCTGGGTCAGTACCCCTGACTTGTTAGTGAGATGCCCAGCACAAAACCCTTCCAGAAACCTGAAACTAGCTATCCTATTGCCCTGGAAATGTGAGTCCTTCAGGACTACGGTGTCCTGACTTCAGGAAAGTTTGGCTTAGTCCACCTATGCTGCTGTAGTAACTAGCCAACTGACCAGAAAAATTTGCTCCATCATTTTACCACTACAAATTCGTTAAGACTCAGTCAAATAGCTACATGGTTTTGACAGGCTGAAGCGTAACGAAACAGAGGGAAAAACTTTGAGACAGATAATGTATGTCCAAGGGATTACGTGAAAGGGAAATTAAAAAGGGAGACATAAAATACAGCATTAAACATTCAGATCAGAGCAAGGAGGGAACATGAGAAAAGTTGCTTCAGATCAGCCTCATGAGAGGAAGGAAATAAACTTGATTTTTTGTAAACTGCATTTAAATTGGAATGGTTTGAAATTAGTATTTTGAGACATACTTTACAATACCCAGTGTGTTCTTAAGTGTTTTCAATTTTCTTATTTTCAAAATTCTTCTGAATATATCTTTGCATATTAACATGTAAGGTTGTTTTTATTCAGTTTTAATGTTTTTCTGACAGATGAAACATGAGCTTTTCGAAGTCAAAAGCCAATTTGAAAAAGCTGTTTTTCTGTATCCCTGAACATTTATGAAAAATACAGCAAATGTATTTACAATTCCTACAAACAGAACTAGAAAATTCTTACTAGATGTTTCAATGCTGCTATAGGCATTTGTTCTCTTACTATATTTACTTTAGAGGTTCCAGCATGGAAACTCAGATACAGACCTGGGCTTCTGACAACTTTGTGATGGTGTATTTAGAAGTAGGGGTATTTTTCAATTGTTTTATTACTAGCAGTCATTTTTATTAGGAGAGTGCCCAGAGTCAATCAAAAATGGAGCCATGCTGTGCTAGCCCTGGGAAAAATACAAAATAACAGATGATTTGTGTCTCAAATTTCATTGTGCTTCCAATCAAAGTAGATACTACTGAGGGCATTACTATTCTGGGAAAATATCTAATCTTTACAATTTCAGAATATTTTTTAGTAATGGAGCTGGCCTTAGTTTTGGCCAGTATTCCTTGTCCATATTTAACTGTTGCATCGGAAAATAATACAACCTATTTTTTCCACTATGTTTTATTCATTCATTCATCCATTTACCTCTTACACAACATAGCAAAAGTATCCTGTTTGTTTTGGTCAAGATGTTTTGTTTTTCTTTGGTTTTTTGTTTGTTTGGCTTTGGTTTTCCTGTTTTGTTTTGGTTTTCCACCTGCCAGAGTCTCCCTAATCCTTGTGTCACTTAGAAATGTTTTGACTAAACCACTGACTAAAACCATGTGTATGGTCATTTCTCATTGCATTCAGCATTGGCCTTGGTAATGGTTACATCTTTCTTAGCAAATCCATACAGTAGCGTATAACTCGGGAGTAACATTATGTTTTAAATGAACCTCAATAACAATTTAGGCTTTTTCATTTTATTTTTAGCTTGTTTCTCAATGACAGAGACGATTCTAAATAACCTATTTAAGGTTGTGCACTTACAGTTTGGAATTGCATCATATTAAGTAATATTTTGAGTAGTTACCAAAGTATCAGAAATAAAATTGTACAAAAAAAAAGGAAAAAGACATTAATTGTTATATGAATTTATATTAGTGTTTTGTTTCTGGATAGGACTCTTTCTTTAAAATTAATACATATGTGTTATTTGTCTCTCTTGTGAATCTGAAGTTTCAAAACTTCTAGGTAAATTCGGTACGTAATTATGCAAGGTGAAAAGACAGGTACTTTCTGAATGTTGCTGATAATTTGCCTTCAAGACTTTATCAGATATTAGTACTGTACTTGCATTTATTTTGATGTTCACCTAACGTTTATTTTCACATTTTGTAGAACTTAGATAATTAGGACCTTCATAAGGTCCCTCAAATCACGTTCATGTTCAAAACTGCTCTGTGGACAAGACTCTAGCTTCGGTTACAAACAGCTGTACAAACTCCAGAATAATGCCAGTGAAAGGAACATGCATTGTTAGTAGCAGTCATGTGTAGCTGCATGTACCTGGGAAGAAAAAAGAGATTTGTGTTCTCTGAGAATTTTCTTAACTTGTTTTTTGCCTTTTTAAATACAGTTGATGAGATGGAAAATCAAGTTTAGTGTTGGATGCGTCCTGCCATGACAGAACAAATTTTCCTAGTAATTTAATCAAAGGATTGTTCTGGGTTTATACAGGTGCATCTAAAGGAAAAAAAAAATTGATGTTTCTAAGATTTGCTTTTAGATAATTTGAGAAAGGTAAATGTCACCCTGAGAACTGAATTCTAACTCCATGATGTCTGATTTTTTGGAAAGTCCCAAACTTCCGACTCTAGATATTCTATGATTCTGTGAAAATGGGCGCCAAATGTCATTACTTAATTCTGTGAGGGTGTTGGTACTTTTGGATCAGATGAGTCCCTGAAGTCTTTAAGTAGGAGAGCAAGGCATTTATTTTGCAGAGGAGGCTGTTGCGAAGCAGGAGCGCAGATGCTGGGCTGGTGGGCGCAGTGTGGGGCAGGGGGATGATGACACCCATCCTTGGGCAGAGCAGGGCCCACGGCCGCCAGTATCGCCGGGACAGAGGGTTCGTGCTGGTGTCCCCTCCTTGGTGGGACGCCAGCTGTAGTACTTCATGTGGCTGAACTCTCCGTGTGCTCTCCTCCTCCCTTCTGCGCAAGAAGGCAGTGGGAAGGAGTGGGTCGAGTGGGATGCTTGTGACTTTTACCCTTGCACCTTCATGTGTGAGGTATGTTTATTTTAATGTTATTGTACAAACCAAAAGGATGAAAACATGACATAAACAGGGCAGGCAATATTAGCTGTATTTTGCTTGGTTTTGAAGAAGTGCATTGCAACTTCAGTGCAGCTGATCTTAAAGTGCATCTACTAGTGCAAGGGAATCTGTGGGAGAAAAGTGAAATCCTGGTTTGAAGGTGAGCGAGTGGATGCAATCACCATTCGAGTCTGTGGGAACTATAAGGAGCCAGCCAGGCTGATGTGAGGCAGACAGTGACTTTTTCAGAATTGGAGGAATTCATGAATGGAACGGCACTTGGCATAGAGGAGTTACCGCACTGGAGGCTCTGTGTACCAGCCACTAGATGGGATTTCTTCTTGAGAATGAGGGGAGCTTTTAAAATTATTTTTTCTAGTGAAAATAACTGCAGAATTGGTCATGGAAGGATAATAGTAAAAGACAAATCTATGGAAAAACCCCAAAGGGATAACTGTTGCTGAAACTGTGGGAAGCTCTTCTACCTTTTTGTTTGTTTAAAAAAATGCAACAATCTAATTCATATGTATGAAAAAGCTAGGAATGCATAGATTCCCACAAGGGCGCAGGACATATTTCAGTCATTTGGAACTGCCTTTCTGAGAATGTGTTAATTTATTTTATTTTGTCTAGAGGCAAAGAAAGGTACTGCCTGTAGCAGATAATCCTGCAGAAATATGATCATCGAAGTATTGCTTATGTTGATTCCTGCTGAGAAATTATAGGGGAAATAGACTCAGAACTTGCCTAAGTGAGTTTTGCTACTGAAACACATTTAGATGGAAGTGTGGATCTTGTAAGATGTAATCAGTTTGCCTTCTGGTGTCATGGTTATGTTTGCAGCAGGATTACAGCTTTGCCATTGCTGTATCTGTTAGGGAACAGATATAAAAACCATTTGAACGTAATTTGAAGAAACACTTAAGACTCCTGGGGTAAAATCTGTTTTCGGTTGCTAAGTCAAATTTTTAGTGGTAGTTTTGAGTAAATTTTATATTTAAATTTTGATTCCTCATTTAAGAGAAAGTAACAAATCTTGCCTGCAAAGTATGTTATGAACACTGGAAGACGATTCTAAAATTAATAAAATATTGCATGTTTCCTAGTCTATAGTATGTTAAATCTTCAAAGTGGTCCAAATAATGGCTTTTTTCAGCAGGATGAGACGGAGACTGCACAATTCTCAGCTGAGTTTAAAAGTAACGTAGCAAAGAAGGTACTGATATAGATGCTAGATAGTTAGCTCAAGATTGCTCTGCTGTAAGCTGTAATCACTGAGTTTCACAAATATCATAGGATATTCAGGAGCAAGGACACTGAAGAACTCAGGGCATAAATTACATGATCCTCCATCATAAATCTGAAAGCCAGAATAGTTATATTAACTGAAAAAAACAGTACTGTTGTAGAGGAAAATATTTCAGGTGTTATAGAATAAAGTGTTCAGAAGATTTCCACCACTTAAATAGTCCATATTTTATTTTGTACACTCAGAAATCAATTTAACAAAGTTTTATTATTTAAACATCTACATAAAATCATCTTTATTTAGTTTACACTAGTTGTATAGTCTTTGTTGATGGGTAAAAAAAATTTCTGTACTTCAACTTAATTATTCAGGCTTGTATTACTAAGGCGGCTGGCATTTCATAGAAAATATGAATCTTGTCACTGTGTTGTTATAATAGCTGTCATCTGGCTAAAACTATATATCCTACCATTAGTTTAGAAATGGATTTATGGACGTCAGATTCAGGATTTTTCAGCTGTAAACTCCTTGGGGGTAGGGGGATTTTCTTTGCTTTTCTGACCCCAGACAACAACTTCAGGAGCTCATGTTCCTCAGAAGTGACTGGACAAAAACTAGATCCAAAGTTATGTTAAACATTTCCTTTTATTTATTTGTCTATCTTTTGTAAAGGCTTTCTTGCCTGTGTTGTTTTTTTTTTTAAAAAAAAAAAGAAAAAGAAAGGAAAGAAGAAAGTCATAGACTGGTAGTTTAAAAATACTGCTTGTGCTTTGTTATTAACACCTGAGTATTTAAACTACACAGCACCCTTCTCTCATTTTGAAGATCAATAAATTCCCACTGAAACATGAAAAATTACCAAGTGAAATCATGAGGAAGAGCTCCAGACATGGTTTTAGCTATCAAGATAAATCAACGAAGTGGATTAATGCTTCTATTACATCTGAGTTTTGTTTGAGTGTGTGGTTGGGGCGTATTTTTTGTTTCGTTTTGTTTTTTAAAAAGCTTTATGACTTTTAAATCTATTACTTCTGGCAGGAAATATTTTTTGTAAAAGAAAAAAGATATTCTGGTTAGTTCTGATAAAATGTTTTTATTATAAAGCTGTGAGCATGTCTGATCACCAAAGCACACAGAGATATCAAAATAGAGATGGTATAAATCCTAGGATTAACTTCCCTTAATCAATCTTGATTTTTCTCCTTGTTCTTGTTTTTGTTTTTCTCTGAATGCAATATTTCTCGCTAAGATCTTCTTTTCCCTAATGAGTTGTGTATTTCATGTTTCAGTAAATCTGCACTCTAGTTTTGGAGCCCATCGGTTTTTGGTGCATTTATGATGCATTTTGTGGGAGAGGGAGGGGTGTTTTGTTTTAAATAGGAATAAACTTTAGTCTCTGGAATAACAGGCTAATAAACATTCATTATTATGTGATTAATGGTTCAGTGAAATGAAGACATATTTGATGTTTTCTGTTAAAAGTGCATGGTCATTCATTTTTATCCTCCCAGTGCCACAACTATGACATAGAATTTGATCCTGTGGGATTTTCCAGGAATAATTTCTTTATTGAAACACCTGAATCCTAATTCTTTCAGAATATTCTCTGAAGAAGCCACCTTTTGGCTCACTTCAGAAAACTGGCTCCGATTTCTTTTGTTGAGTAACCTACTAACAAAAGGATACCTGATTTTGTTCTCAGCCATGACCTTTTATGTGTTTGGGTTTTTCTGGGTTTTCATTCTGTTTTGGTTTTTTAGTAGATATTTGGTGCTTAATCCCAGCCTCGTTCTCAGCTTTCCCTGTAGCAATGTTTTGGGCGTGATTTTGTCAATGGTCTTTGCCTGTAGTTCTTCATTTCGGGTGGATTTGAAGGTGATTGTGTGCATTTGTAGAAACAGTCCTCCACAACTGCTGAAGGAGATGCTCCAACAATGTGCTTTCATATGGCAGGGCCATAACATTTGAACCATGGTTGTGCCACCCAGGAGAAGGTACAAGAAGCCCAGGCCCATTTCCCTCCCCTGCTATACTTTTTTGCTGCCTCACTCGCACTGCTGTGACTGTGATTAGAGACTTTTTTGCTTTTCAGATAGCCAGAGCAGAAATAGCACAACATGGCATCATCCTCTTCCAAGCCTTTCTCTCCCTCTCCTCTTGTCTAAAATCACCACGACCTGGGAGATGAGAATGTGCATTTCATGTGTTTGCCACTCAGGGTTGTGGAAATGAAAGTGTATTACTCATTTTCTGATTGCATTATGAATATTAAAATATAATAAAATTGTTCTTATTTCATGTTCTTCCCCTGCAGATTTGCACAGAACCGTGTTGCATTCCTGTCTTTAAAACCAGAGTACAACTTGCGTAGCACTCTAGAGCATGTTTCTTGTCCTGATTTCAGTTTCAAACCTAAACTCTTGTTGATAATGTGAAGTTATTGCTGAGAAAACCCCTGAAGGAAAATCATAGCATCATAGACTTATAGAATGCTTTGGGTTGGAAGGGATCTTTAGAGGTCATCAACCTCAACCCCCCCCTGCAGTGAGCAGGGACATCTCCAACCAGACCAGGTTGCTCAGAGCCCCATGCAACCTGGCCTTGAATGTTTCCAGGGAGGGGGCATCTACCACCTCTCTGGGCAACCTGTGCCAGTGTTTCACCACCCTCATGGTAAAAAATATCTTCCCTCTATCTAGTCTGAATCTACCCTCTTTTAGTTTAAAACCGTTGCCCCTTGTCCTATTGCTACAGGCCCTATCCAGCTCCAGATTAATAAACTGTTATCTATCAGTGGGTTCTAGGACATAATTAATATACTGAATTTAGTTTAATATAGAACTAGATTTTTTACCTGAGTTAGAAATTTTCCTAAGATTTGTTTTCTTGATTTTAAAACCAAATTTACTGTAGGCACATTCCAACTGCTGTGTTTTGCTTTCTGAGAACATTCAGGCAATCAAATTTTGCTCACATCAGTGCTCCGGGTAAACAAATTTTAAGTTTCCACACTGGAGTATGCACAGTGGGAATGGAACTGTACACAGTGCTGTGGTATTACTTGACACAGTGATAGAAGCGAGTTCCCAAAACCCCCAACCAGAACCTGGCTCAGAAGCAATTAAATATGCCTTCCTTAGCTAGGATAGCACAGGAAGATGCAATATCTTTGTGTGAATGTGACGAGAGAAAATTGCATTCAAACTCTGGTCCAGCCAATAAATCTTACAGCAGCCTAACTTTTCTTGGAATGATGCCTCAGGCAAAGCACAAGTGACCCAGAAAAGGGAGGAAAAAAAAAAAAAA
>Ga0065711_1044072_pt1 | contig 14338 bp, 9 predicted proteins | sample Hoacrofraction12_FD_59098 | JGI IMG/M metagenome (GOLD analysis project Ga0065711, IMG submission 59098) | Hoatzin crop microbial communities from Cojedes, Venezuela - Epithelial fraction 12 v2 (version 2) | ecosystem: Host-associated > Birds > Digestive system > Esophagus > Crop | place...
ACTCTGTAAAACCCGGCTATGTAAAGTATGTGCGTGTGTGTCTTTTCCCACACCTGCACCACAGAAATAATGAAATCCATGTAATTCGTAGGGTATAGTCACAATTTACTAGTAGGAAAAGCCCTGTGAGAACTTTATCCAAAAGAGCCCAGCCACTTAAAAACTAATTCACCTCTCTTTTGAGCATGTAAGTCCAAGTTTCAGATGCTTTGGGTTAGCAACTGGCGAAACAAAACGTATGTCTCCAAGTGCTCGACTAATGCCTGATCCAGAGCATGCTGGAGTTAGTGGGAACCTCCCCGTGCACTTCAGTAGGCTTTGGATCTGGCCTTGAGCATGCACATGGTTTATTATGACCATGGGTACATGTCAGGTAATACTGTGTGCAAACAACTATGTAGCAGCATTTCCAAGCATAACCAACGTAATGGTGGGTGAAAACTGGACATATGCTTGTTTATTCCAACCGTTTGAAAACTGGCCCTAAAATGAAATGTTTGGGGTAAGGACTTGAACACCCAGATCTCTGGCAGATGTGCTAGATCTAGACCCAGTTTTGTGAGGGGCTTTGGTTTTCTCTTTGGAGATCTTCAGAACTGATACTTGAATACTCTCTAGTTTAAACATATGGAACATATGTTTGTCTCCTTGCTAAATGAAAAAGGAATGATTGATTCGCTGTATTTTCCCTGTGTTCCTATCAAGATGGTGAGATACCATCTTCTTGCAATCTGTTGATTTATAAGATGCATGGAAGCCCTCCTTCCGTAAACACAAGTTGCCATGAAGGGTGCTTAGTTAATTTCTTTTCTGTGAATTTAATTTTGGTCAGGTCCTTCTGCCTCATCCAGCAGGCACTACCCCCTCGAGCCTGCAGACCTTGGTCCTCTGTGTCTTACCAGGACAGCCTGACTGCTTAAACCCACTTCCTCCCATTAAAACTCACTCTGACCCCAGTGCTGGAGCATGACATCTGAGAAATGCTTGCAACAAAGCTCTCCATCCGCCAGTGGGGTCTGGCCATTAACCTATTGTTTATGTACCTGCTGTACAATAGAGAGGCACTTCAGATATTTCCTTGCTAAACAAAGGAAGGCGTTTAAACAGAGCAATATGCTTTATGACTCTGGGCACGGTTACCTCACATCCTCTTCGACTCTTTTTTCTTCAGTGATTAATGGTGGAATCTTAAACACCCCTAATGCCTTACAGACAATCCATTAACATCAGTGTCTCCTAAGTGGCTAGCCATACCATTATTTCTAAAATAGGGATCCCTTCCTAATGCTATGGCTACCCATCCCTTGATTTCCTGAGTATATAATCATGTGTATTATCAGCTGTGGAGCATTTTACACCGCTACATATTTCTTACTATATAATGAGCTGCGCATGTGAGTGACATACAAAAGAACAGACAAATACTGCTGTTGCACTTACTGCAATATATGAGATGATCTGGTTAGACACGAAACACAGACAGAAATCCGCCTCACCTCTCCAGCTAATTTTAGTCTCTCCCTCTCTTCTCTCTAGCTGTGTGTGTATAAAATCACTCGCAGTCTGACAGCATTCCAGTAACCTGTGCCACGCGCAGAGCGGGATGTACTTACTAACCATCTGCTTGCATGGCATGGGTTAACTGAGCCTGTGGGATTGTGCTTACCTAAACAAAACCACTGCAGTGAGGGGAAAAACAATGAATGGGTGGAGATGATCAGCCCATGCATTCCAGCTAGTGCAGTCCAGGCAGCAATGACAGCCTGAAGGTTGCAGCAGCATCGGATCGGCATTCCAAGTGCACAGATCTTACAGTGTGGAGTGATTTTACGTGGAGCTGCTCTTTATTTGCTGAGCCATGGCCAGTAACCAGGCCAGTCTGCAGGATGATCAGAGCAGGCACTGCAAGTTCTTATCCTATATGTTCTACCAGGCTGTGAGAGATCACAAGCCTGTGTGGATGCTGGAAGACATGAGAACTATGGAGTATTTTTACTGGGAGGAAAATGCCAGCCTAAGAACCTACTCACCTTCAGAAGCCCTTCTCTATGCAGTGGTGCATAACCACCTGCCTTACGCTCAGTATCTGCTGTCTCATTTTCCAGAAGAGGCTCTCAAGGTGCCTGGGGAGCACTTCTGCTATTGTCCATCCTCTGCCCCTCACTTGGCCATGGCAGTCACATATGACAGGAGAGATATCTTGGGGCTGATCATCAAAATTGCACACAAGCTCCCCAGCTTGAACTCCTACATCAATAGGACTGGCTGCTTTCATCTGGAAGATGGGAAAACCCCCCTGCACCTTGCCTGCGAACTGCTGAGGTCAGAGACGGTCCTCATCCTCCTCGGAAACGGAGCTTCTCCCAGGATAGAGGACAGTAAAGGACTTACCCCGCTGGACGTCATCCTGGAGCAGATGTGGGACTCCAAAGTCAATGTGGCATCAAAGAAGCTCTGCCTCGACTACCTCTTGCTCTTCATGCCCAACCCACAGTTTAAGATGCGGAAAGTTCTGCAGGAGCATCCAGACCACTGGACAGCTTTGCTGGGGGAAGACAAATTCAACAGCCTGGTGGGGAACACACCTGCTTCTTTATATCTGCAAGCTATGCAAACTATTCTCCAGACTCTTCCCCCCTCCCACTTCCCTAAAAGCATCCAGGAACTACCTATACCTCAGGCACTAAAGCCCTTACCATCCTACGGCAAAAAGCTACCAACAAAAAATGTGGTAAATGTTTTTCCTTGACTTTATTTGCTGGGTCTTGGATTTTCAAAGGCAACTTAGGGGAGCTGGTCATCCACCACCCTCTGCATTTTAGTGTGATTTTAGTACTTAACCTATTAGGCTATGCTGGAAAATCCAGTATTTTGTGACAAGATTTTAAATGTATTTTCTAACTGATTGCAGGCACGGCACTTTTAAAGGCAAAAGCCTTCTTTGTTTTCTGTTTTATAGTGCATGTGAAGGGTTAATTGTAGTCGAGACTGTGTTATGTTTGTTTTCTTAGCTGTCAGCTGGTATCAGTGTATCTGAATTCCCAATGTGATAACTGTATCCTGCGTAATGTACCTGGGTAAAAAGGAACTAGGTGCCCAGTGGGGTTTTCAAATGGTGTAACTGTGGGACTGTGTTCTGCTAGAGCTGGGAGAATACCATCTCGTACCAACAGGGTTCAAACGTCAGGCTTCCTTCCTAACAATGATCCAGCATCGTCTAGTGATAGCCAAAAAGTCCATGGCTGATGCTGCAGCGACGCAGAGGCAGTCCTGCAGGGTTACTTTGCAGCAGGTCATAGCATGGAGGGCATGGGTTCAGAGGGGGGCAGTGAGTGTGTATTCCGGGTGGGGGGGTAGGGGAGTAGGGGTGGTGGGGTGGATAGAGACCTGCAGAATTGCTAACAGAAAGCATCCTGTCTCACCTGGGAGTGAGGGGGTTAACGGCAATCCCAGCCCTGGTGCCTCTATGGACTTGTGCAATGGGAAAGGAACCATTTTCCCTGCTGTCCAGTAAACAAATGGAAATCAGGGTTAGGCCAGTGGAAGCCCTGTCCTTCACAAGTGACATTATTTCTCCTTGACTTGTGTTTTAGGGATGAACGTTATCTCCACAAGAGACATAGCTCACCAACTTGATTTCCCAGTGGGTCTCAGAGGCCCCGGCGTTCGCTGGTTATCCTAAGCTGAGGTGGGATGTTCTGCTGTTAAAAGTTGTCACTTGTTGTCATTTAGAGTATTTTTGCCACTTGGGTCCAGGCAGAGGGCCTGATCCTGGAAAATACACAAAGTTCCCATTGACTCCCCTGGGCACTGCAGGCAGGGTGTGTTTGCAGAAGGCAGGGCTGGGGCTGCCCTGCTTTCTGGGGAGCTCTGCGCCTCGCTGCCCAGGCAGAGCCCTGTCTGTTCCAGGCACTGGTCCTGCTCTCTTGGCCATGCTCAGCACCAACAGAGCAGTGGCAGGGTCACAGCTCCCTTTGGGGAGGCGTCCCTTATTTTGGACCCCAGTGTTCTCCTCTCTTTGTAAGCGCAACCCTCTGCTCTGCTGAAGTAGTGTAACCCATTTTCGCAGCTCTGTACTGAGCAGCAGTGAAGAAATCACTCATCTCTTGAAATAAATCTGGAGCCAAAGGCCGTGGGGCGCAAACCCCTCCTAGCAAGGTTCTGCCTAAGAACGGATGTGCCTTCACATCTCAATTGCTCATGCAAAAATGACTCGTGTCTCATCTGGCTAATTCCCTGCCTGTGCCAAGGAGCTGCACCCTTTTTCCATCAGCACGGGGAGCACTTTGGCTCGGTGTCCCTGTGCACGGGGTGCCTCCCGTGTGCCGGGACGCTGGCCGGGTGGAGATCTCCTGCAGGGCTGCGCAACGTGCCCGCCACAGCCAGCTGGAATGTCCTTCCGGAGGCACTGGGATGCTCCTCCCGGACACCCCTTCCCGTGTGCCATGGTGCCACCCGTGCTGTGCTAGGTGAAGATGCAGGCTTGCTTGTGAGATGGAGAAACGCCAGCTCGGCCCTAAAAGTAGCAAGCAGGCCACGAAGGGGTTAACCCTCCTCCTGAAATCCCACGTCCCTGGTACTGCAGTGTCCTTCCACCCCTGCCTCTGGGGACGTGCATGGCTTTCCCCATCTGCATCTATCCCTCCTTGTGCGATGGGGAAGGACATGAACCCGGGAAGGACGTGAATGGTGGCGGAGAAATTCAGGTTCGGTCTTGGGTGAGGGTTTTGCAGAGAGCCTGCTTGCTCGGCCGCCTCTGCAGCAGGCGGAGGCTGTCACAGCTTGGGAAGCAAAGCAGAGCCCAAGGCAGATTTGCATTACAAGCAGTGGCTGAGCTGCTTCTGCCAAGCCCTGCAGGCTCCCCAGCCCTGGCAGCCCCCAGAAACCCGGAGCTGGAGGCAGAGGACAAAGCAGGCACTCGCTGCCCAAGGCTGAGGAGAGTGACTACCCAGAGCACGGCCCCTGTGGCACCCCTGGAGTCTGGAGGAGCAGGACTGGGTTTGTTCCCCAGCAGCAATGCGGTATCTCATCTGGATGTCGGTGGGCGAGAGGCGGAGGAGGATGGTGATGGATATTATTAGAATAGTAATTAGGCCCCGGGAGCAGAGATCCCAGGGAAGCAGGGAAGGGAAATCATCAACTGTTATTGCACTGGCTGAAAACCAGGAGAGTTTCGGTGCTATAAAGAGTTTCAGGAAAGACAGGAGAGAGGGGTAAGGCTGTTTGACTTACAGATCAAAGGAGGCAGGTAGGGATTCTTCACATTCATGAGGTAGCACTTTCTAATGCGGCAGGGGGCTGTACCCTGAGAGCCAGAGCAACCCACTAGGAGCAAGTGGGTCTAAAATGGTGCAGGGGTAAAATGGTATCATTGACTGAATAGTTGTGGAGCATTGCAAAGCTAAGGGTTCAGGCACTTCAGGCTTGATGGGTGGATTTGTAGTAGGCATCAGGATCCTTGCGGGCATGCATTTGTCCATGCGGGAGGCTACCCTCTATCCACTGGCCCAGACAGAGAGTAAGAGAAGGATTCTCAGCAACTGCTCAAGAAACTCAACTTATAGGGCATATCTGCATCTGGTACCACAGCCTAAAGGAAAGCTGCTGGCCCACTGTTGGCCAAGATGCAGAATCTCTGGTGTTCTCAGTCCAGTGCGCAACAGGCAGCTACCCGCGCTGGAAAGATCACTCCACAGCCCTCCCATTCCTCCTTTTCCTGACCATTTTAACAAGAGACGAACCACCAGCTGGCCCTTAGCTGCTTAGCTACCATTGGACTTCCATGTGTGGTCCCACTGGGCCAGAGTTTAGGGCCATTAGCATTGTGGTGACGACTCTTTCCATCGCCTGTAGTGATACAAGTGCAGGATGGGGCGTCCTTCTGCTGGAGTGGAGGAATCTTCTCCCTAAACCTGGTCTGCTTATCTTGCGGTGATCTGCCTGTTAGTTGAGATCCCACTTGTCTTCCTGCTCAGTACAGTGACATTACATCGGATACAGCCAAATCTACCTCAGCCCTGTCTGTGTTGATTTTTTTTCCCCATTCTTTCCAAGCCAGGTCATTAGCAAAAGCAAACTGCAACCTGACAGTCCGTAGTCTCGAAAAATCCCTATGCTTGCATGACAAATACGTTAGTGACTTTGTTAATCAAAAAGGGTGCTAGGTGCTGTGCAGTGATGTTTACATTTTGCATATATACATACTGAGTAAGTGTAGCTAAGATCTGTATTTCTATACTTGAGAAAAAGAATAAAAGCGAGAGAGAAAAGGCAGAGGGTAAGGTCTTTGCTAATCTTTGGATTACAGGTTGGCTCTGCAAGTTACATTTTTTAATTTCAGTTTTGAGGAGTAGCATTGTAAGGATCTGAGTGTGTGTGTGTGTGTGTGTGACCAGTTTCGATGAGTGTCACTTCAGTGAGTGCGGCAAGTGTGTGTGTAAATGTGCGTGTAAACGTGTGGCCCCGCGCGTGCACATGTATGTCTGTGCCTCTGTCTGCCCTCTCCTGGTGAAACTCATGACTGACTGACAGTACTTGCAAACATCGGTGATCAATGCCTTAAGAAAGCAGCCTTCTCGTGAGACAAGTGTGTGCCCCAAGCTCTGTGCTGCGAGCAGGTAAGGACATTTCTTCTTCTGTAAAGAGGCAGCAGCTTCGCTCTTGAAACGGGTGTTCTACCCCTGAACACCAAGCACAAGGGCTCCTGCTCGCCAACAGGCACAATCACCCAGCGAAGGGTTTGTGATAGTGGCCACATTTTATTCTCATATCTGTTTGTTTTTTTTTTTTAAATAAAATCTATCAAGCACACATCTTCGTCTTTCTTTTCTCTGGGCTGCCAGCAAAATTCAGCTACCTATGACTTCCTAACTCTATGCTTCTATGTCTGCAGCACCATTAGCAGGAAGGACAGGCCAGATTCTGACCTCAATTACAGCTCTTAACGCCTGAAGTAACGCTTTTTAAGTCAGTTGCATCACTCCTGATGCTTCTTGGTGTAGAAGAAAACAGAAACTGTTTGTGCATTTATATTCTTCAAGGCCCCATAATCCTGATTTCGGCATATAAATAAATGTGATGCTTAATCCCTGAAAACATTTTTTTACATTTTTCATACTTTGAATGTATATAGATATGTATTTTCCATCTCTCTAACACCGGTGGGCATTTCCCAGTTCCCTTGGCTTTTTTGGAGTCAGCATGACAGTGACAGATGCTGTTGTTCACTGATTAAAACCCAGTGTTGTCATGCCCAAGTACAAATGAATGTTCATTGTATGATACAACTTTCTTATGAAGCCATACTTTTTTAATTTTGGTTTCTCTTTTTTAGGGGAAAAAAAAATCTTCCATATAGTTGTGTTTGTACATTACTCGCTGCATGGTTAAAGATAAAAATTGTAACGTGCTGGGAATAAAATATATATACATACCCTGATATAATTAGGTATATTAGCTGTGAAAATCATTTAATCTGATCGTATTACTATAATAAACTTGCAGTATAAACTTGATGTGTCTTTTATTAGCCAGATGGTCAAAACCACCCACCAGTATCTATTGCTTTTGCTTTGGCTCATCTTCGTGTTTGGTGATTTCATTCTGACTGCTGAGCCATTACCTCCAAAAATGTGATCTGAGGAAGATATTTTCCTTCACAGGCTTGCAATAGCTGGCTGTGTTGTCAGAGGATGACCCCAAGAGATGAGGTGAACCCACATTTCACAGACCTGCTGCAAAGTGGCGATGAATCAGAAGAAGGGGCTCAACAGGGCAAATGGTAATTGGTTTTGGAGATTTTCATCTCTTAGGTTTGAGTTCATCTTACAGCAGCTTATGACAAAGCTGTTCCCAGTGAACATAACAGTGCTGGGCAGCCTCCGTTCCCTGCCTGGTTCGTATGCTATCAACAAGCACCTGTCCTTCCTAAGGTTTTTCTCTGTACGGAAAGATGCCCCCGTAAGGCTTCCAGCACCAATTCTGACTTCTCCAGTAGGCTGAGGTGCTGCTGAAGGTCTTCAGACAGATGCACACCTCGCACCCGCTGTGCTCTCCTTGGGGTAAAAATCCACCGTCTTCTATGTACAAACATGGACCACCCAGCTCCTCCGCTGCCCTGCCAAAAACAGCTACCCACAGCGTTTCAGATGAGGCGTAGCTGGTTTTGATGATCATGATGACCACAGGGCTTGGACTTGGACTTGTGATGGTGTGCTTCCCTCACCACCCCACCCCTGACCTGACTTTCCCGTAACCCTGCTCAAGCAATAACCACCAGCAGCGGTCATGATGGATGCATCTGGTCAAAGTGGATTTGGGGGAGACAGAAAACAACACGATAGCCAAGGGCTATACAAATAAATAGTGAGCAGCCAAGAGCCCTTTGAGCCCCCCTGCACGGCAGCGGAGATCTCCCCTTGAGTACGGGAGGATCTCCGCTTGAGTAGGGACGCCTCTCAAGGTTCTTTCTCAAGGTTGAGAGAATGCTTATCGCGTCAGATAGTCGGTAAGTGAATTTGGGAATAAGCGCACTGAAACTTTGTAATCTTAGCTAAGTGATATAAACGACTGATTGTGCATATATAATCCTTTAGACATAAACTGGTGATGAAGTCTGGGACTAAGACTGGATTTAGCCACACCTAGACTCCTCTAAGAGAAGGAGTTCAGAACGCAAGGGGGCCCTTTCTGAACCTCATGACTCAATGGGAGGGTCTCCCTGACAGTTTTGTCTGACCATGTCCTCTATGCAGTAAATAATCAAGTGTACCTTGCCATTGAATCTTGTTAAACCACTGTCACATTTGCCATTGAACTTTGTTTATATCAATAAAATATATTGTTGCTTCTCTCTTGTGAGTGAAGTGCATCTCTCACTCTTTCCACAACAGGACTCCACTGCCAGCTGTACCCACAGATCTCCTCAGTGCCCACTAGCACATACAAGCTATAACCAAAGGAGTTAGTACTTTAGCCTGTGCTTGCATAGTAAGTTATTGGTTTCATGGAAGAATGCAGAGAGGGGAATCGTTTCACTGACCTCACTTAAAGAAGGCCAAGAATATCTCCTTGCCTCCATAGTGGGAGATTTAGCCCTAACTACTTCACCACAAGAACGTGGTCCCCAAAGAGGTAAGTTTCCTGGCTTGTTTGCTTCCACCTTTCCTGTATTTGAGAATGAGAATCTGATTCAATTTCTCTCGTGCCCTGGCAGCTCTGACTATCAGGGCACTAGTGAGCGGCTCTGGCAGCTGAGGGAGCCCTGGGCTGACCATCCCTCAGAGCCAGTCTCATCTAGGTATCAGGATATTTTACAACTGTAGTTAGTTGTAGCCCACGCACCAGCAGGCAGCAAGACAAGTATTTAAGCAGAGATTGAAATTTAGAGGCTATATTCCCCTGTGCGGGGGGAAGCACTGTCAGAAGCAGATGATGCTACAACCGAAATCCTGTCCAGACCTCAGTTACCTAAGTGCACCTCCCTGAGTGAGTCCCCCCAAATGCAGCTGGTGGGTTTGGCATGTCCCACACTAGCCCGTGTCTGCCCGGCCAGGCCAGCAGCTACACCTTCTGGGAGCACGCACTGCGTTCTGCGCACCACTGCGCACTCAGCTGATGATACAGAGGAGTGCGTGCGGCCTTCAGGGGATCCAGCTCCCAAGGCACCCACAGTTGTCTCTAGCATTTGAGAAGCCACTCTGAAGCCAAGAAGCCAGGTTTCTCCCAGGGTGACTCCCAAAGGCTGCGTGAATTGGAAAATCAGTTGTAATTTCCCAGACCGGGTCCCGGTTATAGCTCTAGCGAAGTGCGTTTGTACTTTGCTATGGATCTCCCGTGCAGCAGAGGTTTATTGTTAGTGGGGAGGTTTTGGTGAATTTCATGAATACATACAGAGAGAAGACAGCTCTGTACACCAGCTGTGGCCACCCACACCATCAGATGGGCAGATTCCCATGCAGAGCTGTGAGGAAGAGGAATAATTATTACACAGTTGTCAGACTCACAAAAGAAAATCTGGGAGAAAAAGGGAAGAAAAGGATTGGGAGAGGCAGTATGGCAAGATCCCTTCTGGGATTCAGCTCCTACAGTTACACAGAAATAGGGAAAATAGTGTGGAGAATCCCAAACAGCAGTACGAGCTACAAGAAGCACAAAAGCACAGACATCACTCCCTGCCACTTCCTCCTGGAGCTGGGCTTCAGGGTCACGGACAACATCAGGTACCAGTCTCAAAACTGAGGCAATATAATGCCCTCACTGTCCACACTCTAGCTGACATCTAGCTCAGATGGTCTTTGTCTCATATAGAGCGAGATTTTCATGAAGACTTTGGCTGGTGTAAGCACGCACAGGCATACAAGGCTCAGAGACACAGGTCCACCCTGCTGGTGCCCGCCTGCTCCCTACTCCTGCCCTCGATGGAGGAAGCCCTGGCAAAGCTGGGTCACCGTGCTGTCACACCAGTGCTGGTGCCACCCGAGGGAATGGGGGCTCTGGTAACAGGAATAAACAGCCAGGCAGCTGGTACTACCCCTTTTAACTTAAGCAGTAGAAGATCTTGTTCTTTGACGCAAAATTAAACAGGGGAGATCTCTAGTAATGCTGAACCAAGCACCCCTCTGTCATGCTGTGCATTATGTGCACATGAGAAATACCTTAACTGTCTCCTTAGACAGAGAAGATTTGGTTATGCTTATAACAGTGAAGGCTTCTGAAATGGGAGAAGAAGAGGTTGACAAGCATTAGAAAAGGAAACAATCACTAGAGCTGACTGGAAATTGATGTTTCTGTTCCACCAAAAATGACAATATTGCTAAACATGCTTGAATTCTGATTCACAATGAAAATTCAAAATACCAAAATTGGTATGGACTCATTTTAACAAAGAAGAAAACCAACCCAGACCTATCAAAATATATCTTCAAGAATAGCAAAATTTTGGTGATGTTCTAATATTTTGCTTTTTATTTTTAATCTTATCATATATTGTAGTGTTAAAACATTATAAAATAATGAAAATAGCATGCATTTAAATTCCTCAATAGTAGCACAATTTAAAAAGACAAAATCAAAATTTCCTTTGTCAAAGCCAACTATTCTGATAGCTGAAACTCTTTATTCAGATTTTCTTCTACCAGAAATTTTGTCAAAATAGGAACATCAAACCCGCACTGCTGGGTCCACCCAGCACCGTGCTGTGTCCCCAGCACTGGCAATGGGAGAGGCGAGGTAAGGAGAGCACCTGAGCCCGGCCACTTTCTGCAACGCATTCCCTGCCAGCTCCCTCAGCAGCCACAGCTGTTGGGTTGGGGATGTTAGCGGGCACATCCTTGCCTAGTCCTTTAGTATTCATCTTCTGACCTGATGTCCCAAATTTGTCTAATTCTTTTTTTGAGCCTGTTGATAGACTCACATCCACAACACCCTACGGCAGCAAGTCACATTTATCTGCATGGAAGCTCCTCTGCCACTTTTTTGCCCACTCAGTTTAGCGAGGTCCTTCAGATGTCTTGCTATCTGTGTGGTGTTTGTATACTTGAAAGTCCAGTACCATTGCAAACACAGAGATTTCACTGTTCACTCATTTCTCCAGTCATTGGTTACATATTAAATAAAACTGGTTCCAGCACTGATCCCTGGGTGGCCCCCCTGCTGGCTCTGCTCCATGCCGACCACTGAATCCCACCCTTTGCCATGCTGTAACCAGCTTTCACTCCATGAAATTATTCCCGTGATTCCATGACAGCTTCATTTCTTTAATACCCGTTGGTGTGGAACCTTGCCAACAGATTTTTGAGAATCCATATACATTAAGTTCACTGGATCTCTCCTTTATCCTCTATCCTTTTGTCAGACAAGTCATTTACAAACAATTCAATTTTCATGAAAGCACATTTTGCGGTAAAACCTGTTCTGACAAGAGATGTCAGGTTTAAAAAGCACTGCCCATCAGAAGAACCTAAAGATTTTTATAAATTGCGCAAAGTCTGCTTAAAGAAGTATCTTCCCCCAGTGTGTAAGTGTTGCCCCGTGTGGGATGGAAGCCAGCAGAGCAGCTCAGTACCTCAACATGGTACTTCCCCGTCAGTTGTCCTTTCCACTAAAGACTTGAAAAGCCACATTTTAGGCTTGTAAAATATAGCAGTGCATATATGAAACTGAAATCCTTATTCTGTATACATCTGTCTCTGGTACTGGGACAAATGTAGGCTGGACCGCCTTTTCTACGTATCTCTCTACTGACCTCATCCCAAAACTTTCTGAAGAACATTACTGTATTATGTGTACATGATACCCAACATAATTAGGCCCAGTTCACGCAGGAAGTACTTACAGGGTCTCTATCGATGAGGTAATGCCCATCCCTCTGGAGAAACTCCCATCACAGCGTAAAGGACAATGTCTTGAGATTGCAGGGGAAATCTGGATGAGACTTTTAAAAGGTCTCTTCTGATTTTGAGGCTTTGACTGAAGCAGAAAATGAGCAACTAGAGGATGAAGAGCTCTGTTCTTCTGCCTGGAAGGTGTTAGGCAGTGACACTGTAAGCAGTCTCGTTTTCCGAGTTTACAGATCTTACAGGCATGCTATTTTCAGCTGTGATGCATATATTTCAGACACTAAACTTCTCACAGATATAGCTGATTGCTTGATCAAATGTTTTTTATGGGAGTCCTTCTGTGGGTAGAACTGAGCTTCAGTGATAGCTACAGGCTTTGGCTCTCTTCTGTACCAGCCAGCAGAGCCCTACATCATGACAGACAGAGATAAAATTACATTCCATGCATAATTTGCAATTTAATGAAAATAAAGCAGAAATAATAGGAAGAGAGAGCTCTGCCTAATTTAAGTTTCTGCTTAAAGGCATGTTCCCTAAGCATTCAGAAATCCACATGCTTACTTAGACCACCTCACTCACATCTGAGACCTCAGAGCTTCAGGCAGGTGTAAGATACAATAAGTGACCTCAATTTGGGATCAGGGAGGGTGAGGGTAGCTTTCCCACAAAATTGCCCAGCTCTCCCTTTGCAGAATTTACAGATTCTAGAAGCAGATTTGTGCTTTGTGTTCTTTGCAAAACATGAACCAGGTTTAAAAGGTCTCAGTTTTACCCCAACACACATTATCATCATCCCTTCAAGTATAAAACATCAACTAAATGTCAAGGTCCAAACCTGGACCCATGCCCATTCTTAGGCCCCTTTTGCAGATGTTTAGACCTGGGGACCCCCTTCCATCATGTCCTGAGCCTTTGCCCCCCAGTGCCTTGGGGAGGATGAACACCCAAATTTAGAGCTCTAATAATTGCTGCACATGATATACAGCATATAGCATGAAAGCACATGCCAAGCATCACGGCTAATGTGGAACAGCAGGACCTGCAGGAGTCTTACTTCTTTTTCTCACTCTTGCTTTTGCTCTCTGGGTGAAAAAACCCTGCCTCAGCCAGGCAGTAACGCTGGGGACAAACCACATCCCAGTTTGGTGCTGGTGTCAGCTTGCCAGGTTTTGACATGGTCGCCAAGCCTCCACGCTCGACCTGTCGGTGCGACTGCTCTAAGAGCCGGGAAGGCAACTCCTTGCTTTTGGGAAGCTCAGGTCAGGCTTTAAACAGGCAACTGCAGCTTTAGTTTGTGGTAGCTACTGCTTTCATTCTCCGTGTGGACCTTTATACCATCCTCAATAAAATCTAAAGGCCGTTGAACCTGGGAGAGCTGCTAATGAACATGCTCTCGCCAGCTAAAAGCAAGAAAAAGAATGTATTTTAAAATGAGAGCCCCACATTTACGTTTTACATTTCAAATGCTTGAAGTGTTTTTTCCTCTGCTTTTGCTCCCGCAGCGTCGCCCAAAAGGCCAGCTTTGCCCAGCTGTTGTCGGGTTCGCGGCACGGCTCCCTGCATTTTCGCCATCGATGCCCAAATCGCCACAGTTCGAGGCGGATCCATCCAGGCCTTTCCTTCCTCCCCTCTTCATCACCAGTGCCGCACGAGCCCTGGGGGGCTTCTGAACCCAAATGCCACCTGCTATTAGAAGAGAAAATAAAGACTGTAACTCATAAAAAGGAGGAAACTCAGCCGGGCAAGGAAGGATAAAAATAAAAGGGGATTATGAACAACCCTCCCTTCCCCCAGGCTTGCCCTGGCGTGTTGGCTGCCAGAGCTGCGGCCCATGAAGAAGTAAAAGCAACCCCTCACACCTGTGCAGCTGCTGCCGACGATCACTTCCACACACCGCGACTGCCTGTTCACCTTCTCCAGGGCGGGCCTGACCACCCCGGCGGGTCCCGCTGCCGCAGCACCACCGCGGCCTGGCCTCTCACAGCCACCGCGGCCTCCCC
>Ga0065711_1044073_pt1 | contig 14337 bp, 6 predicted proteins | sample Hoacrofraction12_FD_59098 | JGI IMG/M metagenome (GOLD analysis project Ga0065711, IMG submission 59098) | Hoatzin crop microbial communities from Cojedes, Venezuela - Epithelial fraction 12 v2 (version 2) | ecosystem: Host-associated > Birds > Digestive system > Esophagus > Crop | place...
GGAGATATTCAAGACCCGCCTGGACAAGGTCCTGTGCAGCCTGCTGTAGGTGACCCTGCTTTGGCAGGAGGGTTGGACTAGATGACCCCCAGAGGTCCCTTCCAACCCCTACTATTCTGTGATTCTGTGATTCTATGCAGTGCACGCATCGCTGCATACACTTCATGTTTGGTGGAATAGCTTAGCACTTTTGAGTTTACTGCATTTAACCGAAGTGTCACCACAGAGTCTGCCAAACAGATCAATAATTCCTTCTGTCACATAGCGCGTGTTTGGGGATCGGGAGGATGACAACAACAAATGAGCTACACTCTCCTTTTTCAAAATACCTGCAACACTGAAGGCTACGGGGTGACCTATGTTCCTCATTTGTGTCATTCTAACCCTGAAGGCACACCACTGATTGAACAGTGGATGCAGACACCCACAGGCATCTGCTGAATACTTTGAACGAGGCTGGAAGATGTATCATGGGCATACATTAGTGGGAAGAGTTGTTCATGCTGCGATGTGCTTTGGATTCACAACAAACATCTGCTTTCTAATCTCCCTGTGACAGTACAAATGCAGTAACTTGTTAACAAATACGATAATTTGTTTTCTACTTTAAAAAGCACAATTTTCCATCTACTTCCTTTCCCTCTCAGGTTTTACATCAAGTTTAGCGTGAATCTTGGAAGGTTCATGCAAATTTGGGAACTCCTTCTGATATTTAAATTAAAAAAAAAAAACGCCAAAAGTCACAATCTGAGATAATTTTACCAAATTCCATCAGGGACCAGAATCTGTTTGTGTGCTTGTAAGATCACAGTGATCTTTGACTTTTCCACTCTCAATTTCAGATGAGAGATCTTATCTTTCAGCAGATCTTGGATTGTTATTTCACTGTTTTGGTGGAATTCGTTTGTACACAGGATGAGGTTTTGGAATTTGCTGACAGCAGGTTTTTAATACTTGGAACAGAGGTCAAGTGTAGCTCTTGGTGTTACACAAAACAGCTTTCTTCCATCTTGCGTCAACATGGAAGTCATCCTCTTAATATATCCATAGCATTTAAAAGAACAATAAATTAAATAATAATAAAGTTTTGCCTTTAGGTTTAAGAGCATACACTGACCCTCAATGGGTAGTCTTTGTTGCCTCTCAGAAAACTGCACTATGATCAGTTCTCCTGCAGTTAAAATACTAAACAAAATGTTTGCTAGATCTAAACAGCACTCATTTAAGCAGATTCTGGTTTCAGTTACACTGCTGTAATTCCAGAGCATGTCAGTTAAGGCAGCGAAGCCTATCAAAATCAATGGTCTTAATACAGATTTACAGAGGAGCTTCGATGCAGCCTATCTGAATGCAATTCACAACAATTAGATCTTGTATCTTGATGTAGCTGAAAATTGAGTCAGAACCAGTTTCCAAAAAATCAAATATTGCATGTCAGTGAAGCCTTTTCTGGAAGGAAATAAATAAGATGTGTTCATAGTAACTAAGTTTTGGAGCAGAATGGTGAGGGGGAGGAGGTGATGGGTTTTCTCCCCTTCTAATCCAATCTATTTAAACAGAGGAATCAAAACAACAGATGTTTAGTATGAAAAATGCTGCCTGAGATACTGGCGCCACACAATTCAGCATGAACTCACCAAAGATGAGAAGATGAAGAGACTACAGTTTTCCTGTTTCCATTTTACAAGTCTCTAGTCTGCTGTGATTTAAATGTGCAAGTCCAGAGTGCCATGTTAAAAAGAAGCCATCATTTTTGCACGGTGAGCAGTTTACAACCCATGCACCCTTCTGAATCTCTGCAGTATCGCTTGCTAGATGCAAACACAGGATTATGAGATACAAAATTTTAACCAGATCATTCTTGAGAAGAACAGTATCAGACTATGTACCAGGGAAGCCAGTTCTAACGAAAGAAATCTCTATTTCTAATCTCTTCTCAGCTTGCTGCAGTATAGTGCAGCAACTGAAAAATATTTTCAGTTTTGAGATGTCTGAATTGTATCATATCTTGGCAGACACATGTAAAGTTAATCATTTTGCTTATCTGGCTCAAGTATTGCTTTCACCACTTCCCTTCTCTAATTACTTTTTATGATTTATGACAAAGCCATTTGTAGGGCTGCTACTGTAAAAAGTTAGAGAGAAATTTAAGGGTTTTTTTATTTCCCTCTGCAGTAGTATCTTCTTGCCATTTACTCTCCTCATTTTGCCACCCACTCCATGTTTTATAGGGAATGCAACTAGTTTCTTATTCCTTACAGGAGTATCAAGATTGAGGAGGTAAAAATCTTCCTCATTTTAAATATGTCAGGTTTTGACCTTTAGGCTAGCATGTCCCTATATAGCAGACACTCTGGGTGCCTTATACATTGCCACTATATTTCTCTTCCCCCATACATTACTGACTACATTATGACACTAGGGCCGTTATGGCAGGCAGTATTTGCCTTTGACACACCTTTTTGTCATTTACATGTATTCTGCAAACGTCTCTGCTATTAGTTTTCCCCCCACCTTTAGAAGAATTACCAAGCACCTCAACAGCAGGGGCTAAGTGGAAAGGAAGCACAGCCAAGGCTCAAGTGACAAGCAGCAGCCCTGGTTGCTAACACCTCTCCCACACTTCAGAGCAGGTCTCTGAAGAGCCACCACCCACTGTTTACAAGCACACCCAGATGTCTGCACCCGTGGTAGCTTAAGCCACCACCCATTCTCCAGAACCTAAATCCTCCCTCAGTGTCTGTGACCGTAAGGACTTCCAATGAAAGGTACAGATAGGCTGAACCACCACTGTTTTTTTGTGTGTTACTTTTGTCTTTGTTCATAAATTATCTACAAATAAATACTCAGCACTTGTCAGTAGTCAAGTTTGACTCCTGTTTCCAACAGAAATGTCATCTGCTTATGTCAAGTTGAAATCTAGTTTAGTCTTTGAATGTGATTCTGCCTACATTGCACTGCTGCCCAGTGAAACACTATATTGAAACAAGACCTTCTCAATAGAAATACCCCGATGACCTCTAAAAAAGAATTTTGTTCAACTTGACTTGCAGTTTCTTTTCCTTTTCTTGCTGGCAAGCTTGATTGCTCTGAGATAAAAGAATGCTGTTATAAATTAAATTTTAAAATTTTAAATGTAGATAGTTTATTTACATGTTTCTATTTAAGTTATAGTTTAACTTAGTCTGGCCACAAAAATAATGAATTAACATTTCTTTCTAAAGGGTTTTTTTTGTCCCATTCACATGACCTGCACAGATCTCTACTACTGAGTAGAGGAATACCGAGGAATACTAATAGGGACTTTATGGTACCAGACGCAGCAAGAAGTTTGTTCTAGTTTGAGACTCTTCTTCCTTTTGTCCTTTTAAACATTCTTATTGTTTAAAGAAATACTGAATCTATAACATTAGGGATATATAGAGAATCTCTGGGTTTTATATTTTATAAATATTATATATATTTTTGAGATGTTTAGATAGTCTATAGCATTGAGATAGATACATTAAAACATTTACTGTGTCCTGAGGCAATCACTGTTTCAGATTGACTACTGAGAGATTATGTTTGAGATTTCATTAAAAAAATACATTAACACTGCATTTTCACAGACAGAAGAAAACAAAGTCCTTTGTTAAATATTCAACCTAGCTACACTTTGCTGAAGCTATAATTGTAATGAAGGAAGAAATTTATAATGTTTGAAAACTTTAATGGCACCTTATACCGAAAAAAATATTTTATGGATTAAAAAGGATTTTATGTCTTTCCAATTACAAATTTAAATGCTGGCATAATAGTATCTACTTGCAAGTGTGCTTATTCATTATAAATCACACAATGTAACAGGACTACTAAGGTGGAAAGTTTCTGGAAAAGAAGTTCCCCCTCCCTTGCATCTTAAAACAATACAAACAAAAAACACCTTGGGATAGCAAAAATCAGTATTTTACAGATGTGTGAAGAACATTTATGGGAAATGGCTTGGAAATTAATATTTAGAATTACATTACAACTGCATAGCCTTTCAAAATTCCGTCTGCAGTTTGTAATGAGCATTTAAAAAATATTAAACATTCAGAATTCTTTCAAAATGTTAATTAAGGTATACATGAACATATATATGCACATGGTACCTCACTTATTTTCAACTTTTTGCATTTTTTTGTTGTTTAGAGAATTATTAATATATATATTACAGATATTAGAATTTTTTCTAAGCTTCCATAAATCTCAAGAAAAAGAACAGAAAAATTTCCCCTTTTAAAATTCCTGGAAACATTAGATTGCTACAAATGCCTTCTCAACCCTCAGAGTTCAATTAAAGACATTTAAGTACAAAATCAGCAAAACCCACCAGGTTTAATAATAAAGTAAAATGTTCACATTCATCTTCCTTTGTAGCATGCCTGTATATCCCTCAGCCATTTTGTCTTCCCAATGCCCATCATTTCACCATTCTTCCACATGAAGTCTGACATGGACATTAGTGACTCGTTTTATTAATTAGTTCCTCCCCCAACCCCACGTATACCATGTCTAACTGCAAATGTTGTCAAAACGCGAAGGTCTGTTTATGCATCTGATCAGTTTGAACAACGTGCTTGTTCTACCACCTCCAGAGTACTCAGGATAAAAATAGTCAATAAATTGGAATTTTCACACATTTTGTTTTTCAATTACTTCTTTTATAGCTGTATTTGAGGAAGAAAATAAGCTAGGGCTCTTATTAACATTTCAGGCAGAGCAGAATGCAAGTGAAACTGGAAAAAAGATAGATGTCAAGGGAAGGGCTCTCCTTTCCTCTGCCTAGCAAGGGTTTTCAACTTTTTTTTTTTTTAAATATTCCCCACTCACTCAGTTTAATGTACTGCTGTTAATTCAGCTGAAGGTATGATTCAGGGAACATGCATGTATTTGGTACAAGATATTTGGAGACACGTGTCAAACGCAAAAGCCGTTTTATACCTGAAGAGAAAACCACTTCCTTAAACTCTAATGTATGTCAAGTACAGGCTAGCAGGTGTTGATGATTTGGTGGTAACAGAGAGCTTTACACACCCCTCTTCCCCATCATTTGCAACAGTTCAAGCTGCGTGCCTGCTGTTTTCCTTCCCACACATCTTTCTCCTGATTAGGTTACATCCACCTCAGACCAAAGCCCATCCACAGAGACAGACCAAATCCAAAGTTTCAGCCTGAGATGCTAAGACTTAGCAAAGCCCTGTGCAATTCTGTAGGAGTGATCTCACTGCTGAAGCACCCAGACAAAAATAAGCCATAGCTGTTGTTACACACTCAAGCTATTGTTGGACATTTTCAGCCAGCAGACTGAAGGTGAGTTCAGTGCTAGTGCTGGGTAGATAGACACACACCTTGCTATCAAAACCAGATCCTTCCTACCGAGAGTTTGCAAGAGCATAAGACTCATTATTACTGTATGATATTTTAATTCTATTTATATTCAGAATGCTGGGATTCTACTAAATACTAACACTAAATACTACATGTACTACTAAATACTAACATTAAATACAGCACGTACTTACCCCTCACGATCCCAGAGGTTTGCTCTGCTTCTTGACATAGAAGGTAGAGAGAAAATGGGCATTCGCAGTGTTCAGATGCACTGTTGGCCATGAGCATGCAAACAGGTTCCTGTTACTGCTATAACTACAGGGTTGCATTTATGGACCATGCATTTCTAGTACTTATGTGTTTTGGGGGATAGAATGGAAGAAAATCAACTTTAGGTACTATCTTTTAGCTCAGCATTTATTATTGCTCTTGCCATGTGGTAAGAAGGCAATGAGGGGCAGCCTGGGCATGAATGCTGATAAACATGAAGGCTAAAGTCCTAATTTTAACTGTGCTGTAGTTACACTCAGTCCACTTCTCCCATTTCCCCAAAACATTCTGCTCACTTGGCCTCTTGTGTTTTTTACCATTTTTTCATCTTTTACCTTCAGATTGGCCCTTGTCTCACCTTGGGCAGGCACTACTAACATTCAGCTAATAAAGCTATGTATCTGATACCCTCTGGAGCAAGCCTGCACTGAACAGAGAGGAGTACCACTACAGATGAAAGATGAATCCCGGGAGCTCTATCCTGACAACTGCAAGCAAAATGAAGAATTTGAAAAAGTAGATGTTCACTCATCTATACAAATACTGTCTACACTAGATGAAGTACTGGTTGCCAACAAGTACTTCTGCAGTTCACCATGACTTAAAGTGGAGGTGAAAACATGTCAGCTTCGCACATTTTTAGCTACTGGTATCTATTGTATCTCATGAGTGTGCTCAGCAAACAAAACAAAAACAAAAGAATCCCCTCTACACCTGGAGAACAAAGCTGTATTGTTCCCTGTATTTATTATTAAAACAGAAGAATGTGCTTATTGCCACAAACAAGTTACCGTAAGAGGAACTGTGCAACAACTTCCCTGCTCATGTGCATACTTGCCTTCCAAGTGTCTCTCCATCTTTTGTCTCTCCAGCAATTGCTCTTTTAAGTCCTTTTTCTGAGCAAACATACGGGTGAAGAAAAACTTAGCTCTGTTTTCTGCCTGAAGCACTCACCCCCAGGATGACACTGTAGTTATATGCAATGTGTGAAGATTTAAAATTCTATAAAAGAAAGTCAATGAAAGTCAAAACTACATGTCTGCTGCTAGGTTGCTGTACAAAATTACCCACATATCTTCAGTATGTTTTCACCTTTAAGAAGTGAAGAGGTTGTAATTACTGTTCAGTATTTCTACACTTCTCTCCAATAGATGGTCAGTTTCTCTGGGATAGACACAATCACCTTATATAATAAGCACACAAAAAAAACCCTCTTAACAATGGAACTTGCCCCAGTCCTACAGATTTGTAAATTGGATTGAATTTATGGATTCTGTGAATCAGGAACAGATTGTTGCAGGTAGTACACTGTATAATTAAAGTCAAAGACTGATCTCCTTGTGCGGTTGTGTCTTCCCATTTTCATGGGTTTAGGTACAGATGCAAGTAAGGGTTAGCAAGTCTGAGCTTGAGAAGCTGAAAGGGCGTCTGTCAGAAGGTGAACCTGCTTTAAGTCAATCACTGTAACCTGTTGTCATGTTCCCTGGCAGTCTAACAGGTATCTACAGTAGCACCAGCTCACTCCTGCTCACCTAATTTCCCCAGTCTTCCATGACTGAGCATGCAATTTACCATGGTAGGTATGGACCTGCTGCCTTTGCTTGTCTGTCTTCTGGAATGACCACTCCTTTACAGCAGTATTGCACTGTTCACTCATTCTTTTCAATGAAAAAGAGCAAATGACACTATTAAATAATTTCTTTTGAACTTGAAAAATAAAACTGAAGAATTCTGTAAAGCCATCTGGAAGGCACCATAAGGAAAGACTGAGCCCTATTCTTTGTCTTCCTCTAAGCAAGTAAAAGATTCTGTGCTCATTCAGCCTCCAATCTTCCAATTATCCCTCCACCCAGAAGTCACATGCACAAGTACCTGGACACAAGAACTGCATGCTCAGTAGTGAGCTTTCCAGTTTTAGAATATATGAAGCTTTATGAAGAAGTGGCTGTAAGACTGGGTTGTGTATTTCAAGCTTGAGATATTGCATATACATTTTTTTAAGTGACTCGAACACTAAGCCAATTGTTTGAGATCCACATACTGTAGAATCAGATAGTTAAATAACAACGCAGACAGCAGGCAGCTTTAAATTTGTTCAGTCCCTTCTTTGCCTCCCTTAGTAACCTTTCTGCATTTCAGCAAAATAGCTCAGCTTATGTCCAAAATCCTTGAACAGCCTGTGGACTTCCATTCACATCATTCTGTTGCACAGCAGGTAAATTTCTTTCATACTAAGACAACGGCTTTCTTACAGATGCAAAGTTGCAGAACAGGAGAACGATCATTTAATCTAGAATTAAACAGCTGAAACGCATTCAGCACATTCAAGGTCATTCCTCATGCTAATTTGCCTATCTGTACTAAAGTATGAAACTTTCATCATCCTCTTCCTTTACTTTTTTCCTTTTAAGTCTCTTTGGTCATATTGTTTATTAAAAATCCATCTATAAAACAGTATTTTAATAGAATTAAAAAAAAATCAAATGAAATTAGTAAACGGCTATACAGCATTGTAACTTAGACATGGAATCTGCTTAAGTGTGACCAAAATTTTGGCATATCATAATTTTCCCGAGGAAATATAAATAGTCCTAGTGTTATGAATTATAACCAGAATTTCCGTACCAGTTTCTAAAGACATTTTTGAAGCTATTTTTACAAGCAGATACTTGAGAGAACGTTATTATTAACACAGCTTGCACTGTACAACTCAGTAAATTGGGGAGACGGACCAACAGGTCAACGTGTTTGCTCTTTCTTAAGGAAGACTTTTTTTTTCCTAGCCATTACAGAAGCCTCCCTTAAATAACCCCACTGAAAAATGTGGAGAGAAGAAAGATGGCATTTCCATAAATATCACTAAGTAAGCACAAAAAAGGAACTGAAGCCCAGAAGAATCATAAACATTCTGTACATGTTTTATTGGGAAGGAAATATCTGCTTCCAAGAACTCTTAAAACAAAAGCTAAAAAAAGACTGTTTGCTAATTTATAATATTTTCCTTAAACTTGTAGTCTTTCATTTTTCTTCTTTTTCACCCTAGTTATAAATATCTTCTTTTTTCACATTACAACAGTTTTAAATTCCAACATTCCTGGTACTATTGTCACATGTGTAAACAATGACATGTTCATTAATTTATATCTACCGAATTAAAAAAAAAATATATATAGAGAGAGAGAAAAAGTTACATACCTTCATAGTAGTAACCTCCTTTCCCTGACGTTAGTACAAAGTCAGAGGTATTTCCAGTGAAGCAGCTGGGGTTGGCCAAACACAAAATCAGCAGGAGAGAGATGTAGGCTCTCCTTGTCTGTACAGCAGGGTACACCAGTACGATTTCCACACAACCTGCGCCACGAGCATTCTTTGTTCTGATTCTGTTCAGGTTTTATCCTCATTAAAGAAACTTCTGTCACAACAAAAACTGGAAGAGGTAGGACACAAAAATGTGTAGCGATTTTCTTTGAAGAAACTTGACATAATATCTCAGCAATTACCATTGTCAGCTTAACAGACAAAGGCATGCCAGAAGTACACTGAGCAATGTCGATTCGTCCCTACCATGTACATCACTAGCTACCTGAACCCTCTTAGCCCCCTTGTGCCTGGACCCATCCAACCACACAGGAAGGAACTTGCTTGCACAATGAATTTCATCCTCATATAGCACAGCAGATTAGCTGTTCTGGTTTGGCAGCCGCCGGCAACAAAAGCGCCACGCGGCCGCCCCTCCCCCTGCCGGCATGCGGAGGAGAATGGAAAGAAACAGGCACAAACTGATGGGTCGGGATAAGGGCAGTTTAACAGAACAGCAAACAGAGGGAACAGGAACAACAACGATACAGATAAGGGGAAAACAGAACACAAACCCGCAGAACAGAGCCCACAGAACAGAGCCGCTCTCTCCCAGACTGCCGCTGCGCGCTCCCGAGCCGCGAGTGAGTTCCCACCGCCCAGCTCCCCCCAGCCAGAACCCAGCGTGACGGCACATGGTGTGGAACACCCGGCTCTGTTTGGCCAGGTGGGGTCAGCCCACCCGGCTGTGCCCCTTCCTGGAGTCTGATGAAAATCAACCCTGTCCTGGCCAAACCCAGGACATTAGCAAAGAAAGAAATGCTATCATGTGTGATCAACTACATATCCACACAGGTCAGAGTTACAACTTTTTGATGTAGAGCAACGAGCTCCTCCACAGAGCAAGCTGTTTTCACACTAGTGACAGAAGAGACAGCAGCACCAGGCCCTTATACTTCAAAAGTCCTTCAGGCTACTGCGGACCACACTGCTGAAGCAGGCAGAAGACAGAGAAGCTACAGTCAAGAGAGATCTTTGCAGACTGTTGTATCTATTATAATGCCGACCAAATGGATGGAAATACCCATAAAGGTAAAGGAGCAGCTGCTTTATTATCATGGGGGGAGGGGGGTGTGTGTGTTAAATTTTTTTAGAAAACACAAATTTCATAGGGTCCTTAATCTTTTACCTGCTTAACTTCATTACCAGGAACAGGGAACAGGAAAGTTAAAACTTAAGTTATTAAACACTTGAGAGGCACCTAAGATAGTCTTTCTGAATACTACACGTGAAGGTCCAGGACCATGGTGATGTGGTAAAGCATGATTGCCGTGTATCTTAGATCACCTCATGAGAAATGCCAAGCAGTTCCCTCTACACGCAGAGGCTCATGTCCCCAGGCCTTAGAACTGCAAAGCCCATCATTTAGTGTTCGTCCTCTCTCAAAGTGCAATTCCAACTCTCAGTCTTTGGTTGTCTTCTTAAGGGGAGAGCTGCACATCAGAAGTGACCAGCCCAACACCAGCAACAGAGCAGTAGGGTAGAGTTGGCACACACAAGAAATTGGCACACCTGATCCACACTTGGGAACCAGGCAAGAAAACAGTTTTGTTTTTATTCCAGTTTCAATGGCAGCTGTCGGAAAGCTTCTCAGCCGTTTGGAATGTCAAAAGTAGTCCCCTTGGAGCTGGATTAGAGGGAGACGGAGACAGCCAAGAGCACGAAGCAGATAGCTGTGTAACCATGGAGTAAAACTTACTGCGTATTCAGAGATACAAAGAACTAGATTCTCGGTCAAATATAAGTAAGCCCTAAACTAAACCTTTTCTGTAGGCTTATCTAATCTGCTTTCACTAAATAATTGTGTAAGATACATACTGGTACAACATCTCTAAAAATAAACCTGCCAGCCTTACTGGAGGGGAAGCTACAATGTCTGCAAGCCAACAAAAATAATGATTTTTCATTCTACTTAAAGTTCAGGAAAAATATTAATGTTTGCCAAATAAAAAAAACCCGACAAAACCAATGGGAACGGAAAATATTTTCTTGCTGAAAGAGGATATTACAAACAATGGAGACTCAAAGTCAAATCTCTCGTTATCTTTTTTTTAAAGGAACTTGCTGAAATATAACACCCAAATTTTGCAAGAATGATGTAACCTTTAAACAATACTACCGCAAATACTGTTATCTAACTTCTATAGAATTATTTCTTTAACAACTAACGATGGGACTGACCCAACCCATGCATACACATGTGTTTTGGAATTTCTTCTGGCCTGCTGGCTCTAATTTTCAGCTCTTCTGGCACTGTTTTTTCAGCTCAGGCCTATTTTTCCTTCTGGAGTTATTCCAGAAGTTCGTAAGACAGAAGTTCAATGAAGAAACAATGTGCAAATAAGCAAGCATAATGATTCTCAGCTTTTAAGCCCAGAAAAAAGTCAGAAAATTCAAGAAACAAAACAATGACTTTTACACCTGTACTGAAAATTACTTTTTTACATTTATTGTTACTATTCTTCAGAAAAGAGGGTAGATGGAGCAGTTTTTCCATAAGATCAGCCTTATTAAATACCTTAGGGTCATGTAGACAGCAACACGAAGTATCATATAAATCATTCCTCACCTGTAGCCCACATGGTTTGAAAAACCCGACTGTTGTGTACTGAAACATGTTAACATCATTAATGTTTTCCACATAAAGTACTGCAATAGGAGGAGAAGGGACTGTTTCAACCTGCCAGACATGAGCTGCACAACCTGAGATGCTAGCATGCATTTTCAAATGCTTCCCAGTCAGAGGCACACGTGTGACAATCTTCTGCAAAAGAGATGAACAGCTGGCTAATGCCTTACAGCCACACCCAATGCTTGGATGAATCAAACCAACTACGGCTTAAAATGTCCCAACACAGCTACAGAGAGCAAAAACTTTGCTCTGTCCTCTGTGTAGTGACCAACAAGCTAGTTCTGTGCCACTTGCAGAATTAGTTACTCCAAAGCATGAAAAAATTTCTAAAGACCCTGGACTATCAAATGAGAACATGCACTCATTTAAGAAATGTCATCTGAAATCCAGTAACAAGCAAAGGAAAACTTCATTACCTACAGAAATTAATTTTTCTTCCTGAAAGGAGGTTATACTACAGTTATCTGAAAAAGTTTACACATAAAGACATCCAACTGTCCTACTTTATGCATTGTTAAGCTTTGCAGGAGAGAAGACAACTAGAGAACTTTAGTTCCCTGTAGGAAGAGAAGTAAAATTCTGTTATGTATTAGCAACTAGAAAATTGAAAGAATAGGACAAGTAGTCAATTCTCAATATACCCTAGTAATACTCCAGGAATCTGGATCCTTTAGTAAGTCCTGGTTATTTCAGTATTGGAGATATCATCCAGAAGAGTGAAAATACATTTTTAAGTCTTCAAGGTAGGCAGCCATCTCAGGAGTCAATTATATGATCAGAAAGCATAGCCAGTTCCTTTGGCTTCCTATCTTCACAGTGCTGAAAATGTCAGGATTAAGTATCTGCAAAATATCATAGGTGCTCAACTATTTTCTCTAGAAAAGACTGGGTCTTACTTCCACTGAAAACAACACCAAGACTCTCATAGCAGAATGATTTGGTCTAAAATTACTGTAGTGTTATTAGGGACAACCAATCATTATACAGCACAGCAATGCTTGCACCATTCAGACCATAAGTGCATGCTGAGAGGAAGGGCAAAATATTCAGAGGTAAATTCAGTTGCTACAGATGGGAAGCTATTCAGTCACCATATCACCTGAGACAATGGCGTCACATGGGACAGAGGCATGGACGTCTCTGCACCCTCAGCATCTCCAATTCCACTACTGACTAATGCAAACGAGAAATAACTGTGTGGACCATCCGCTCCTCCAGGAACAGGACTGCATCTTTTCAAACACTTTTAAAAAAATTTGTTGGGTTCAGTATTTTGTCATTTGAATGCACACTCTTCAAACATACATTTTAAAATACTCATCCAGGTTACTTTTTCTAGATTGTTATTGTAAAAGAAAATAAGAGTCAGAAATACATTTGGATTGAAGAGATTAAATTGAATTCCTGTAGACTTTGGGTGAGATTGTATTGCATGCAACAAAAACAGATGTAGCATTCCTTAAGTCTGTATAAGTACTTCCACCAAAAGCAAAAATAAAAAGAACCATCTCTAATTCTAACAATAATTGTAGGACTTGTAGAGTACATTTTTAAGCGTGAAATACGTAGTGTTCAGCACTACACAAAAATCAGAAAAGGATAATACCTGATGCAGTTAATACTATCTGCTTGGGCATTATTTCCTTAAGCTGATCAAAGGAAAGACAAAACCCAAACTGGAGTAAGTGCTAGTTAATAACTGAGTCACCACAGTATAGTCTATGTCTTGTACTGGATCTAATAGCTCGTATTTTACAGCATCTTAAGCTTGTAGTTGATCTTCAATTCATTACTTCTCAAAAGCTATCCACAAAAGTGATAACAATATCTGGATTTCCAATGGAAGAATAAACGAAGATGTGACCTGTAGTCCTACTGTCCTTTTAGGGTCCCACTACACTGGAGAAGTTACCACAAATCCATTCTTCTCTCTTTCAGAGGTCAACTACATTTTGCACTTTGGAAGCACTACCCATTACAGTGTTAGACAGCAGTACTACACTCTTGGCACAGGGAGAGAATTTGTTCTATACTTTGCATACTCTAAGTTCCACTAGTGCCAGAAAATGTGCCAGTAAGCAAAGAGGAAAAAAAATAGCATAAACACTCTTATCACACACTATTTGACACTGGCTGTACTCAGTCTCATGTTATGGAACTCTTGCTGACAGAAGGAAGAGAAGGTTTAAGCAGATTATGTTCTATCTTATGTTATGAAATATATTTTTGGTAAGAAACACCAACAGTTTCTACTTCAGTAAGTCCTTACATGATCTGTAACATACTTTCAGTTGCATTCAACTTGAAGCAACTCAGTCTCCCACTTCATTGCATGTACCAGTCAATTCAAGTTAGGCCAGCATTTCTGGTTTGTTGAGAGACAAGAAAATACTTCAGTTATTATTTGTTTGCCTACAGAAATATCCTGAGGACAATTTAAATCTTCTATTATTTAAAATGGTCTTATTAGATTTAACTAAAACATTACTTCATCTTCTCTTTTTTCTAGCTGTTCAGAATATGACTGAAGCTGTATCAACATGGTTAGGTCTTTTTGCGGATCCCTTGGTCGAGGAGGACTGTGTGAGGAATCGCTTAAGCGATCTGGATGTCCACAAATCCATGGGCCCCGATGGAATGCACCCACGAGTGCTGAGGGAGCTGGCGGATGTCATTGCTGAGCCACTCTCCATCATCTTTGAGAGGTCCTGGAGGACAGG
>Ga0065711_1044075_pt1 | contig 14337 bp, 27 predicted proteins | sample Hoacrofraction12_FD_59098 | JGI IMG/M metagenome (GOLD analysis project Ga0065711, IMG submission 59098) | Hoatzin crop microbial communities from Cojedes, Venezuela - Epithelial fraction 12 v2 (version 2) | ecosystem: Host-associated > Birds > Digestive system > Esophagus > Crop | place...
CCCCCCGACCCTGCTCCCCGGCTCCTGCTGCATCTGGGGGGCTGGAGGAGGTCTGCCAGCACCCCTACACCACCTGAAGACACGCTGTGCCCTTCCCAGGCCCTCTGGTTACAGGAAAGGCTTGGGAACACCCTTCCCAGACCACCCGCTCCTTCTGGACACGAAGTCCCCGTGCTCTGCGCTGCGAGCCCTGAAGGAAGCGGCGCGCGCCGTGCAGCACCCCGATGTGACAAGGGACCCCCACTTTGTGTCGGCACTGCGCTCGCTCGCTCTCTGCCCCCACCATCCCCTGGGCTCCAGAGCGTGGATCCCCTCAAGCAGCGATGGTGTGGGGCATGGTGGCACCCCAGCCCTCTCCGTCAGCCCCCCACTTCCCACCCCACGGCACGGATGTGCCTCGTGTGAGGAGCCAAACTGCGGGCAGCAGACGGAGGGGACGAGGCAGGCAGGGCTGAGCTCTGCCCCGGGACGTGGCGGGGGCTGACCCCAGCTCCCCCAGCTCCCCGCATCCCCCTGCCTGGGACGGGCATGGCTGTGCGGGGAGGCAGGTGGCAGCGGGGGCCGCGGCGGGCACCCCAACGCGCTGCTCCAGGAAGTTTCTGAGAAACGGCTGATTTGTGAAATACCAAGAAGCTGCTGCTGCGCAGAGCGGTGCTTTCCTGGCTGGGCGTGATGCTGCCGGGCCCCGGGCCCCACACCCCGGCACCCCACGGCCAGCTCCCTGGCAGCCCGACCCGCGTGGAGGGGGGCAAACATGGCGCCGGGAGGAGGGGGGGCTGTGCACCTGCTCCTTCCCCCTTGTCCTTGGGCCCAAGCAGGGGACGGGGTGAGACGGGGATGGGAACAGGGACTGAGAGCGGAGTTGAGGGTGAGGGTGGGGGCGGGATGGAGATGGAGATGGGATAGGAGGGGGATGGAGAAGGGGCTGGAATGGGGTTGGGGATGGAATGGGGGTGCGGGTAAGATAAGAGCGGGGATGAGGTTGGATGCGGATGGAGATGCAGATAGAGATGGGAATGAGCATAGGGATGGAGATGGAAGGCGGAGGGGAGAGAAAGGGAGATGGGATGAAGATGCCTCCCTCTCCTTTCACCCCGCTGGGGTAGGCTGAGCTTCCAGGGCTCTCTCCAGCCAGGAGCCTGGTTCAGCTGAGGGGTGTGATGGAGAAAAGGGGTTGGGGGGGTCTTTGTGTCGCAGAGAGGGGAAGTGCCTGCGTAGCTGATGCTCAATGCAGCGTGCATAGGGCAAGCAGCTGCCTGGGAGGGTGTTTGGAGCATCACGGGGAGAGCAGAAGGGTTTGGAGGTCCACCCTAGGGTCCGGCATATGTGGGGAGAGACCCCCCCCCAGCCCTGCATGCTCCTGCTCTCTCCCCGCTGCGCCCCGCATGCCGGGAGCCATCTGGGCAGACTCTGCAGCCAAAGCAGTTGGCCTTATGCAAGCGTCCCTCCCTGCTCCTCGAACACCGTGTCCCAGCCCGGCCCAGCCCTGCGGGAGCCTCGCAGATAAACGCGCGCCTGGGATTTTCCACACGGTCCTCGGAGCCCTGTTCCCGCTGCAGATCCACATCCGTTTACACCTCCGGCCGGGCTGGGGTTAGCCCACCTCGGGCTGCCCCGGACCGCTCCCAGGCCCGGGGACCCTGTGAAAGGAGAGCAGCGTGTGGCAGCCGCCAGGCCTGCGCAAGCAGCGGCTCAGCGCCATGGAGCTCTGCGCAGGCAGGAGCCAGAGGCAGCCGCAGCCCGCGCGCGGGCGACGATGGCTGCTGGGGCTCTGCCCCTGCGGACACCTGCACGAGCGCTCCCCCGGCGTCCCCTCCCCAGCCGGGCACTGCCCGGCAGGAGAAGCCAGGAGAGGATGAGCCAGAGACAGGGCTGGGGCACGCAGGGATCGTCCCCCAGGGACCCCCGCAGCGGAGCAGATGGGGGTGGGCAGAAGGGCTGCGCCCGGGCCCAGGGGAGCTGAGGGTCGGGAAGATGCTCAGAGCCAGGGGTCCTGGTCCAGCTCGCCACCTCCCCCGCAGCTCAGCAGTACCCACCCCTCTGCCGTGCCTCAGTTTCCCCTCTGCAGTGTTACACGTCTTCTCAGAAGGAGGTTTCTCCAGGGCAGGGCCAGGCGGAGACCCCAGCGCTCCTAGAGACAGTCCCCAGCCGGGGAGGAGGTTGCAGGGGCCACATGGCAGGCGGGATCCGGCCCCGGGCTCCGGCCGGGCGGAGGGGATGGGAGCTGTTTCCAGCATGCGTGCATGCCAGGACCAGGCTTGGGCAGGGCTGCTGGCCAGCCTGCCCACCGTGGGCACACGGCAGCCGTGCCCTTCGCCAGCCCTGCCTGTCCCTGCCCCTTGGCACCTGTGGGATGCGGGCAGAGCCTTCCGGAACGGCATGAAAGGGGAGTCCCTGCAGAGAAGCTGTTGCTGCCCCGGTGCGTGCCGCGCTGCCGTTATACAACCACGGGGAACCAGCCCAGACCTGCGCCGTCCCACGCAACGCCGGGATGGGACCCAGCAGCGCCGGCCGCCAGCCCCGCCAGGGTTTTCAGTCCTGGCAGCTCATGGGACCGTTCCCCCCTCGCAGGTGTTCTGCCACCCCCTGTCACCCCACATCCCTGAGGGGATGGAGACCTCCCTGAGCCAGAGCCCAGCCTGCCACAGAGGGCAGGGGCTGCGTGCCGCAGGGATGGGTCTCGGTGTTGGGGTGGAGGCCATGGGCAGGGGTGCCTGGCTGGGTACGCCGTGTTCCCCGGTGATCTGTGGTCCCCGGCACCCGGCCACAGGCACTCACTGGTGTCAGGAAGTGAAACCAACAGCAAGCAGTCGCCAGGCAGCAGGACCGCAGCCAGCCCTGGCACGCTGGGCGTGCGCCATGCGCCATGCACTGTGCACCGGGCTGAGACACCACGGCCACTGCCGCTCCTCCGGCTGGGCACCTCTCCCTGCCTCCCGGGGATGCTGGGGACACCCGCAGGGAGCAGGCAGGGCGCTGCTGTCCCAGCCAGCCCCTTCTCTCCACCCTCAGGTCTGCCCTCCGCATCCTCCTGGACCACAGGATGAGTTCTCCCACTCGGAAGAAAAAATAATTTCCTGAACACCTGCAGGGTTTGAGGCTTGTGGGCTGCACCTGTACGCTCAGCCTGGTCAAACACTATGGTCTGGCAGGACGCTGGGTCCAGCTGTCCCTCCAGGCCCCTGCATGTGGCACAGGGGTGTCGTGCTTGGGGGGGCCAGCAGCACCAGCCGCCCTTTCGTCCCCGGCCAGGTGGAGAGAGCTGAGCCGAGAGCCGAGCCACCTGCCTGCAGTGGGCTGCGGGTCAGCACATGGTGGGCCACAGCTTTGTCCACCGGTGAGGTGGCTTTGTGTGCTGGGACGATCCTCTGGACAGACGCTCCCAGGGCTGGGATGCTGGCAGGAGCTGCTGTCCCACAGCTGCCAAAGGATTTCAGCTGCCCAGAGAGAAAGAAGGTCGAACAGCCGCAAGAAGCTGAGCGGAGAGGAACAACAAGAGAGGAGATGGAAGGAGATGGCACGTGAGGGTTGTGTTAAAGACACGATGGCATTGATTACAAGAGGAGCTAAGAAAGGTGGAAACCAGCTGGGTCACACGGGAGGGTGAGAAGAGTGCACAAGACACACAAACAACCTGAGATTCCTCCTGCCTGTCTGTGCCAGAGCCAGCGTGACTGCTCTGCAAGGTTAATGGGATCTATTAGAGGCGATAAGGAGGCTGCTAAGCAGTAAAATGTTCCCGAGAAAGTGAACTTCCTCATTCCTGCCAAGAAAGGGAGGTTCATTCAGAGCAAGCAGCACTGGAAAAAATAAATCAATTAGAAACAGCAAGTTCTGAAACCCAGACAAACACCCCAGAGACCGGAAGGCTTTGGTGTAGGAAGAGCCACGCTTGGACCGAATGCTTCCACCCGGGGGACTGCCACATAATGAGTGAGCAATGGGAGTTAGAGGTGCCAGGGATTAGCCAGGATTTAGGGGCCTGGGGGACCTGGCCAATTTGCTTTAATTGATCATTAGAAACAGCATAATCCCCTGGAAAATCGGTGTGGGAAATCCAGGCGTCCAGGCTCCGGGAGGAGTTTGCTGGGGCTTGCAGGAGGGCACAAGTCACGGAGGGGCTGTCTGCGTCTCGGAAGGGGGCACGGAGGCTCCCCTGAGTGAGTGGTCCGGCTCCTCCCAAGACCCCCCAGGGCTGCCCACAGCCGAGCCCGGCTTCCAGCACCCCGGCTGCACCTCAGGCTGCCCCCCCTGCCCAGCCCCAGGGCAATGCCTGGGAAGCAGCCCAGCGGCAGAACGGGGGGACGCGGGCCGGTTTGCACCCTGGGGATGGCTCACCTCTCCACGTCCCACTGCCACCCTAAACCCGTCACCGCCTGCGGGCCGCGCCCAGGGACGGGGCAGGCAGCTGCTGGTGACCTCGGTGCGGGTGATGCTCTGTGCCGGGCTGACTCCGTCCCCAAACACTGCCGTGGAAATTTCCCCTGAGCTCAGCGCTCAGGTTCCCCTGGCCGGTGTTTGAGGTCTGTCCTGCCAGCCCTCCCAACCCCGTCAATGATTGCCGGGGAGGGAGGTTGCCCAAGGGCCACCGGGGCAGGAGTAGCTCAGGCACGACTTCCCCGAACAAACACAAACAGCCCTGGCCGGGGCAGCGTGCCAGCTCCCGCCGGCTCCTGCAGCAGCCCATCGCCGACGCAGCCGGTGGCACGCGAGGCCACCCTCCCGCCTCATCACCCGAGGGTCAGCTGCCGCAGCGGGACAGAGAAGACACCCCAGAGGAGCCTGCCCCTCCTCCCTGCCCTGCAAAGCCACCACCCCACCACGATGGCGGCTCTGGCCACCTCTGCTCCGGAGGAGATGCTTGGCCCCGCGGAGGGCGGTGGCACGGACGAGCTGCCCCACGGCCGCCACTGTCACCCGCTGCGTGCCGTACGTGCTTGCTGAGGCAGGCGTGGCACGGCGCAGGGCACGCACCGGACGCTCGGGTACCGTACAAGGAGAGGAACGCGGGCACCGGGCACGCCCCGCTCCGGCCGCCTGACCACCGCCCTGGCAGCACCCCGGCAAACTCACGGCCGCTCCCAGACCCGGCAGCCCCTGGGCAACGACTGCAGCTCGGCCCTCGCTTGGGGCTGGCTCCCGGCGTGGTGGGCAGCTCTGCGCCACGGCTGGTCCGTGACCCCATCCCACTCGGGGACCCGGAAGGCGGCGGCGAAGGCACCGATGAACCCAGCAGGGTCAGGCAGCTGGTCACCCACTGCGAGCTGCCTTTGCCACCATCAGCCCTCACCACAGGGAGACAGCCGCCCAGCTCGCGTACGCTGGATTTCCAGGGCCCCGTCTGGCGGGGATGGCCCCTGCGAAGGGGAAGAGACCCCCAGAGCCCCACAGCACTTGACCAGTTGCTGTGGGAATCTACTTCTAACCCCATTTCTGCGGCCCCAAGGCTGGGCTAGGACCAGCCTGGGCTCCTCATCTCCCCTTTCTCACCCCACAGAGCCTCCAGGAAAGCCTCCCACCCACAGAGTGGGTGCCCTGGCTGAAGAAGGAAGGGCTGAAGGGTGCAGTGCTCCCCTCTCTTGCCCTTTAAGGTGGGGGACAGCATGAAAACCAGCTGCCTCACCGCAGCGATGCTCGCAGCATAGCCCCGTCCCCCATGTCCCTTGGGAAGGAACTCGCTCTGCCCTCCAAGTGTGGGGGAGCGCGGGAGCTCCACGCCCTGACCCTCCCACCCCACGGCAGCTCAGCAGCCCCTGCAGTGCCCAGACCAGGCCCCCCCAGGGCTCCTGCCCCAAACTGGGCAGAGGGAACCCCGCAAAGGGGCTGAGGCCGGGGCTGCAGAGCACCTCCAGCCTCCCCGGCAGCCGGCGGGGCCAGGGGCTGCTGCGCAGACGCAGAAAAGGGGCCCTGGAGCTGGCTGGCGAAGCAGCGCGGCGTTCGAGCGCGTTTGTTTTGTCGGAGCCCTCCTTCACGCTGCGCGACCGCACGCAGCAGGCGAAGCCAGCAGCCGCTGCCCAGGCTCTGCCTGCTGAAGCCAACCGCTGTAACCCTGGCGGGGTGAAGGGCTGACTCCAAAGCAGGAGATGTCCCGGGCTGTGGGGTCACAAGCTGGAGTCCCCACTGGGGTTTCTGGTCTTTGTTTTCCGCTGTGGAACCTCTCTGGGGTTTCAGAGGAGGGATCCTCATGCAAAAAGCCCTGTCAGCCCCGCTCACTGCAGTGAGCCCCGGGGGCACCCAAGGCTCTGAGGAGAGGGGAAGAGATGGTCGTCGAGAAGCCACCCTGGAGGGTGTGCGAGCTCTGTTTGTACTTGCACCACTGCAAAGCAGCACAGCATTTCCAGCCTTTTCCCTCCACCCCCAGAGAAACTTCCCCCTGAACCTGTCTGTACTCTCCCTTCAATCATCTCGGTAATTCTTTCGTGCCTACAGCAGCAGACAGACTGGCAAGGTCAAGGATAGTCCCTGGCCACCTTTGGTCCAAACGCAGATAAACCTCCTGCCGGAGAGGTCCCGCGGGCATGAAGTGGGGCCCCTGACCCGTCCCCAGCGTTCCGGCACTCTGGACTGCGAAACATCAGCGTGGTCCCGTTTTCAAGCAGCAAACCCTAGCACAAGCATCACCGCCTGCCCACAGCCACGATGCTGCCTGAACCGCCGCTGCTGCCCCGCGCTCTCGGCAGCAGCCCCACAAGGACGCCCAAGGCTGCGACGCGGGCAGGCAGGGTGGTCTGTCTGCTGGAGCCCTTCGGCTGGCCCTCCCGTGGGACCCCGACGCGCTCCCCTGCACACGCCGACGGCGGGGGACCCAGGCTGTGCAGCGGGGGGGGGCATCGTGGCTGGGTCAGTGCCACGGGGAGATGCTCCCATGGGTGGGAGGGGAGGGGGTGGGAGCTGCCAGGCGTCTTGCCAGCACCCTGTTACTCATTCTCCAGGAGGGAGACCTTTGGACTGTGGGAAGTTCAGCGCTCGGGGAGGGCAGGGGCAAAGGCAGAGTCTGGGCTCGGATCCAGCCGTCCAGCCTCCCTCGGCTGGGGTGACCGCTGGGCTGGGGATGCCTGCTCGCAGGGCTGGGGCGGGTGCGTTACGCAGGGGCTGCTGCACCTCCTCCAGCAGCAAAGCCCATGCATCAGGAGGCCCATGTTCACTCCCCCGTTCACTCGCATCCTTCTCCGCCTGGGCTAAGCCAAGCGCAGAGGTCAGACCCCTGCAACCCATGTGCAGGGTGAGTGAGTGTGAGCACCGGGTGTGCGGAGCCCCGGCTCGGTCTCGGGAGGTCCAAGCTGCAGTGCCATCCTGCCTTGGTGTGAAGGGACTCTTGGAACGTGGCCGGCAGCCTGGGGACCTCTGCAGAGAGTTCGTCCCAGTCAGGAGAGCAGCCAGGTCTCTCCAGGCTGTCTCCATCCCAGCATCGACCCCACACCGGTGCCACTGGCCGGCTCCTGCACCCCGGGCCGTGCTCACGCGGCCACGGCAGCAGCCCCTGCCCTGTGCATGGCAGTGGGGAGGGACCACCGGCCACCGCGGCCGCTTGTCGGCCGCCTCAGCTCCCAGCCGGGACCCGCTTCCTCCCATGGAGGCTCCCAATTAAACCAATTTACTGGATGGCTCCAGTGATGCAGGAGCCGGAGGCTTTGTAGTTGTGCGGCCCCTCGGGCCACCCCCGGGGTCTCCCTGTCCCCCCCCGGCGCCGTCCCCATCCCCGGGGCAGCACCTGCTCTCCTGTACAACACGTGGCCCCGCTCGCCCGGGCAGTGCCACCGCAGCCCGCTGCTCTCCATGAGCCTTATTGGGAACAGATCCCAGCGGGGGCCGAGCGCCGGGGACCGTCCCGGCCTCGCCAGCCGAAAACAAGGCAGCGCCGTGCTGGGATGCGAGCCGAGGCGCCTCTGAAGCCGCCGCCGGGCCCGGTCCGGCCGGTGCCAGCCCGCTGTGCCTAGCAGCCGTGGCGCCGAGCGAAGCGGCACATCAAAGCCCCTCTTGCCTCAGCTCCCCACCACCCCCGGCCAGGCACAAAGAGGGGATTTGGCTGGGGAGTGGCAGGGAAGACGGGGTTGCAGGGCCAGGGTCCCCGCGGGGCGGGGGCTCAGGGACTGTGCTGGGGAAGCAGGCATCTTCCTGCTCCAGACACCCCCTTCCTCTTGCCAGAGCTCGGTCCCAGCACACAACGCTCAGAGTGGCTGGGGTGGAGCAGGGATGGGAGCATCCGTGTGGGAACGCGGCGGGCGACAGAGCAAGGCTTGCAGGCAAAGCCTGTGCTGGTGGCCGGGGGCACAAGGAACAACGGCTGAGTGGGCTGGGCTGTTCACAGAATCACAGAATCGTAGGGGTTGGAAGGGACCTCTGTGGGTCACCCAGTCCAACCCTCCTGCTGAAGCAGGGTCACCCACAGCAGGCTGCACAGGACCTTGTCCAGGCGCGTCTGGAATATCTCCAGAGAAGGAGACTCCACAACCTCCCTGGGCAGCCTGTTCCAGTGCTCCGTCACCCTCAGAGGGAAGAAGTTCTTCCTCATGTTCAGATGGAAAATGTGTTCGTCCCCGGGCACAGCAGCTGCGGCCCCATGAGCCCAGGACAGCACGGTGGCAGGGACCTGCGCGGACGGGAGGGTGCTCTGAGCTGCCGGTGCAGCCAGCTCCTGGGGCTGTGACTCTGGGGACAGACCCAAGGGCATCCCACGCCAGGTGGGACAGTGCGCGGACACGCGCCCGGGGCCCGGCGCCGGTGCAGCCGCTGCCGGGGGCAGGAGGGACACGCGCGGTGGCTGGCCAGGAGACAGTGCCCACTTGTTGGTGGCAACGCTGCTGCTGACCCTGGTGTCACCGGCACGTGGGATGCTGCACCCCCGCAGCCCTGCACCCCTACGCACTGACACACACATGCACGTGCCTCCGGGTACACGCACGGCTCCACACCCAGAGGGACCGGAGCCTCGTCATCCCCCGGGCAGCCTCCGGGACAGCCAAAGGCTCCAGAGATCCAAGTAAGACCCTGCTGCAAGGGAGCAGGGCGTGAGCAGCCCAGCTGCCCCTGACAGCGGTTTGGGAATCCAGGTCCCGCGGCAGATACGTGGTGGAAACCACCGGTGCTGGTGTCCTCCAGAGCCCTGTCCCCCTACGCAGCCCGGGGGCTCTGGGGCTGAGGGCAGCAGGGCCAGGATCCGGGCAGGCGCGCTGCAAAGAGCCTGAACGGCAAAACACCCAGCGACCGGCTGCCTGCAGGCTCTGGCAGACAGGGTAATTATTGTTGTTATTGTTATTACAATAACAGTAACAGCAGCAGCTACCACTTGCTGCAGTTGCACCATCGCTGGCGGCAGTGCCATCATCATTTCTCTCTGAAACTGCGGCCCCAAGGGCAGGAAGCGCCATGGGAAGCGGAACCCACCCTGGGCAAGCGCTCGTCCTGCCGTCTGTCCCCCCTCTGCAGGGCACCCGCAGCCCGGGACTCTGCTTCACTGCCGGTGGGTGCCTTGGTGTCTGGATCGGAGGGGACGGACGGAAGGGGCTGGAGACAGACTGGCAGCTCCAAAGCACCCTGCTGTCCGGGGGCTGAGCCCCTTCCCTGGGCCTGGCAGGCTGTCATCCGGAGGACAGCCAGGGCCGGTGTCACCATCCAGAGCTCTGCCTCCGCCAGCGAGGATGCTCCGCTCACGGGAAGGGACCGCCTGGCTTTCTCCTCCTGCCCCAGCAAGCGCTGCCGTTAATGGACAGACTTTTAGGGAATTAGGGTTTGTGCGGTGAGCAGGTCCGGTCTGTGGGCTGCGGAGGGACAGGGCTTACTCTGGGACAGCGGCTTAGAGCCAGCACGTCTCCAGCCGGAGCCGGGGCGGCCGGAGAGCTGAGCCCCACGAGTGCTGGCGCCCAGCCCGGCTCTGCTCCCTCCAGCAAGCTGCAGCAGGGATCCCGCACGGCTCTCTTCCTCCATGCCACCTGCCTGCCCTCGGCCTCCGGGTCCTGCAGGGATCCTGCTGCGTGGCTGGGGCTCCCAGCTCTGCTAGAGGTCAAGACAGGGCTGCCAAACCTTCTGGTGTGATGGAGCAGTGCCTGGGCACCGATATTGCTGAAAAGTTTACCAGCTACCCTAGGCAAAAGGAAAAAATCCCCAGCTTCCCTGAACTGCTCGCTCTTCCCTGATGTCACACTTACGACAAGCACACAGACACCCAGCACAGGCAGCCCGCACCCAGCAAAGGCCACCCATCCCTCCTGCTCTGCCCTCGCTGCCTTTGCCCCGGGCTGCCTGCTTCCTTCTGGATGCCGTGGGGGAGCAAAGCAGCCACAGCCTGGGGCCAGGCAGCCGCTGTCCCTTGCAGGGCTGAGCCCAGGAGCACCTGGAGCACTGCTGGCCAGCCTCAGCTCTGCCCGGCTGCGTGCGATGCGGCCGTGAGGGTGCGCACACTTCTTCTGCTGAAGGCCACCGGGTCGCTGCTCGGAGGGGAGGAAGGTCCTTCTCAGCCCAGGGAGCAAATCCCTCCTCTGAGCCAGGCGGGGATTACGCTAAGGGGATTGCTGCAGCAGCAGGTCTGCCCGGGACCCCCCCACCGCCATGTCGAGGGGGGAAGGAGCATGCGTCCCGGGTCGTGTGGGCATGCACCGAGACCCTGCACCAGCGTCTTGTGTTGGGCATCCCACCAGTACCCAAACCACTGGGGCTGTGACCTCTCAGCGTTTTTGTACTGGGGAAGCAGAGCAGCAATGTGTCACTTTAACAGCTCTGACATGGCAGACACGTCGCTGCTGTTTCCCCAGTACAGAAACGCCAGCACTGTCAGTGCTCTCCTGATCCATCCCAGCACTGCACAGAGCGCGCCTGCTACCAAAAGACAAGCTCTGTTGGAAAGTTTCTATCCAACTGCATTCTGACCTCGCTGGTCCTGAATCCCAGCAGCTCCCAGTCCATCCCAGTCACCTCTGCCAGCTCCTGTCCCCTCTACCTGCCCGGCACAAAAGCTTTGCTTGCTGGTGAGCCACGGGCACTGCCGGCGGAGCGGAGCAGGGACAGGCTGCGAGCGGGGCACACGTGCTGGATGTGATTAGGAGAATAGCACTGCCACGCCATGGGAAAGCTGTAATACTGATTAGTCCAGGCACCGGCTTGGGGCTGGGTTAGACCTCACAGTGCTGGCAGGGATTTGGGCAAGAAGAGAAGGTGTCCCTGCAGTGCGTAGGCACCTAACCAGCACCTGGGTCTGGCAGCCAGCACGCCCATCCCTGGGCTGCATCACTGCCCCACAGCTTGGGGTGACCCGCTTCTGCCCAGGGCTGGAAGAACCATCCCCCCTCTCCTTCCACCACCCTGGGGTCACCTCAGCTCAGAGCCCAGCAGCCAAGAGCGGCCAGAGCTGGCGGTGGGAAGGTGATGGGATTGCCTCACTGCCCATAGGGACCTTCGAGGTCCCGGCTGTCTGATCCCCCCCGTCAGGGGCCAGCCGCCCGGTGTGCTCATCCCCGCGGCATCCGGAGCAGCCGGGTGCCAGGAGCCAGGCACAGCGCTCCATGGAAGTCCAGCACGTCTCTCTGCCTGCTGCTCTCATCGCAGTGGCAAGCAGGCGCTGGGCCAAAAATGCCTTTCCCTTCCTGTCTCCCCAGGGCAGCAGGACTGATGGAGCTGAAGAGCTCATGGGGAAGGCTGGGGAGAGAAACCGAACCCCAAGGTTGGCCTGGTCCCCTCGGTCCCCATCTCTCCCAGTGCATCCCATCACTGGGATGGGTCCCATCACCAACAGGGTATCCGCTGCCATGGCTCAGTCAGATCTGCAGGCTTGCCTTCAGCCTCCTCCTCCTCCCACAAGCCTGCAGGCTGCTTCTGAGCAGCCGTGCTCTGCTCACCAGCTCTCACACCTTCTGCCACCCCCCACGAGCCCAGGCGCTGGCAAGGCAGCACAGGGCCATCTCCTCCAGAGCAGCTTACAGAGATGGGTCCTCAGCACTGGGGTAGCAGCCAGCCTTTGAAAGAATCCAGGCACCCCGAACCCCACCCATCCCATCCAGGTGTCTTGGTTTGCGATTGTTTGGAAGTGGTGAACACATGTACAAACGTGTACCCACCCAGGCACCGGTGCCCAGGTGGGCTGAGGAAGAAGCAGAAGGTACTTTCTAGCCCAAACCACTTCCAAGAGGGATCAGCTCCCAGACGCATCAAAACCAGGACATTTTCTTCCTGTTTCAAGCTTGTTTTTTGCATCAGGACTGATTATTTTTAACTGAAGCCAGAAACTGGAAACAGGCACTGTGCTTCTGCTAACTTTGTTTCTTTTGGGAATCCCCCAATTTTCAGGTCTAAGAGATCCCACAGATGATGCTTGACTAGCGTGAAGGAAGCCTGGTGGGGAGGACCTCTGGGCTGAAAGCTGAGATGTGCTGTGCCCTATATTTTTAGAAGCTGGAGTCAGCCAGCTGGATCCCAGTCTGGACCCTCCCCTACCTTGCTTTGACCCTTTAAACTCTGAACTCTGGATTTCCAGATCAAGATCTCACCCAACAAGCTTCTGCCCCCAGCAGTGTCATGCTGGTGATGAAGCAAGTCACGCAGAACACGGCTTGTTTTTTTGTTTAAAGCTGGTCTCTTCAGGTGTTTGCCACGTAGACAGTATTCATGACGTCTGTTGTTGTCCACCCTGGAGAGGGAACACGTTTTGAAGCTGCCACTCGCATTTCAGGGGCTGACGCAAGGCGCGTGCCCCGGGCTGTGAGTGCCCAGCAGCGCTGGCAGGATCGGGCCATCCTGGTCCGTGCCCGGCTGGGCACACTACAGCGGCGTGACGCAGGAGTGCCTCGAGGCACCCGCGCCTTGCCACCGCACGACGCTGCCTGGATGTGCCCCCGGGAAGGGCTGCTGCATCCCCCCAGCGCGGGGTCCCGCAAAACCCCGGCTGTGCACGGGCACCGTGCCCTGCCACCACCCTTGCCACGCCTGGACCCCTGCCGAGCTCCGGTCCAGCCTGCCGGCTTCGTTACTCGGCCTCTTACCATGTTTGGGTGTTTTTGAGCCGGCGGATGACTCAGATCTTCGTTCCCGGGACATGTTTACGCAGCCGGGGCGGGAGCGGGAGCAGCACGCGGCGGCGGTGCGGTGCCCAGTGTGCCCCCGGCATGCGGCTGGCCCTGCCGCCGCTCCCGCGCTCGTGCCAGGGACAGCGAGGGACGGCTGCTGCTTTGGGAGTGGGAGCTCGCTGGACCCCCGCCGAGCAGGGACAAGCCCCTGGGGAGGGACGTGCCCGGGATCGTGCGGGTGGCAGGGGCAGACCCGGGTGTGCTGCTCCCAAGCAGGTCGTTTCAGGGTGCTTCACCCCCTCCCAGCCGGATCAGCCCAGCAGCTTCTTTTTTCTTTAATTAATCCCGATGTCTGCAGTCCCTCGCTCTTTGCCAGCTGTGCCCGTGGCACGTCCATAGCTCCGTCCCGCCGCCGGCTCGCTCAGCTGGCAGCTGGCACGTGTCCCCTCGCACGCCTGGCTGGGGGGCTCATGCCGTCGGGGTTTCTTGGAAACCAAGCCACTTCTTGGCCTGCCTGGAACAGCAGCTCAGCAAGCACGGTCCAAAAACCCCCAGGGCTGAGGAGCAAGCCGCTGCTCTCCTGCCTCTCCCTGGGCATCCGGTGATGCCCGCAGCCTCCGGCAGCCCCTGGCACCTTGTCCTCCACGAAGGAGGGGAGATGGACATCCCTGGGCTCCTCCAGGCGGCTGCTTTCATCCAGGTGCACCAAGCAGCCTCCGGCAGGGCAGGCAGAGGGCAGACGTGCAGAGGGGGAGGCTGCTGTGGGCACAGGCACTGGGTTTCCCCAGTCTTCAGCTCCCAATGCTGGAATGGGACCCCCAGGGCTTGTTCACAGCCCACGCACTGAGGCTGGTGCTTGCAGACCGCAGGGGACGTTTCTTGCTCCACAGTCTTCATTGTAGCAGGCTTCTTTGCCACGAAGTGTTGACTTTGTGCTGAAAAGACAAACCTTTTTTGGATTACTTGCTTCTTAGCCATTAAAACATCTGGCTTAACAAAGAAAATGAGAGAGGGAGAGAGAAAAATGCATCGAAGCAAGCTCCTCTGCCTCTATTTTTCCTTCCCTGAACACCCTGAGCAGTGGGCTCGCCCTTAGCAAGGCTCTGCGGGGAAGCTGTGCCCAGCCCACGATGGCACGGACCCGGCCCGGCCACGCGTACCTGCTGGGGCAGCTGAGCTCGGGGACTCGGCTGGGGGATGGATGGGGCCAAGCTCTTTTCAGTGGTGCCCAGTGACAGGACAAGGGGCAACGGGCACAAACGGAAGCAGAGGAAGCTCCAGCTGAACCCGAGGAAGAACTTCTTCCCTCTGAGGGTGACGGAGCCCTGGCCCAGGCTGCCCAGGG
>Ga0065711_1009459_pt1 | contig 14335 bp, 11 predicted proteins | sample Hoacrofraction12_FD_59098 | JGI IMG/M metagenome (GOLD analysis project Ga0065711, IMG submission 59098) | Hoatzin crop microbial communities from Cojedes, Venezuela - Epithelial fraction 12 v2 (version 2) | ecosystem: Host-associated > Birds > Digestive system > Esophagus > Crop | place...
TTTTTTTTTTTTTTTTTTTTAATTCAGTCTGTGTGTATTCAGACCTCGAGGGAAAGAATGCCTGCTGTGTCTAACTCCTCCTAGCTTCTCTTTCAACAAACTTGCAACTCACACTTGGTCCTTTCATTACTGTCCTAGTGATACATCTTTGTACACCTAAATCCTTGGGCATTTTAGAAATTAATGCCTTGTGTCAAACATAAAGGAATGTAGCTAGTGAACACAGTCATCTTTTCCAGCTTCGGTTATCTCTGAAAATTGTTTTTTTTCTTGTAATTGCTGAGGCAAGCTGGCAGAATAATTGCTGTATGGACTTGAATGTAGATCAGTGTAAACTCATTGGCTATCCAGAAGGTGTTTCTGCCGCGTAGGCATTCAGCTTCGTTGACAGCTTGGAAAAATATGTTCCTTTCTATAAATTATACCAAGTGCTTTATAGAAAAAAGTGACAGCATAAGATAATGCACTGCAGTGGTCAATGACTACCTTAGACTAATGTAGTGTCAGTTCTTTATTTAACGTGGTTTTTCTTTAGGCTTTGCTGTGTTAGAGGATACGGGGCTTTTTCACCTTCCTATGTTATCTGTACTTGGGGAGGGAGGGTTGGTGGGGGATTTTTTATTGGTTGGTTTGCAGTCACATTGGTTTTGTTTCAGCTCAGCATATAGTCTCGAACTAGAACTGTAGTCTTGAAATAGAACTCTGAGATCTGGGGAGATACAGAGAGGAACAGACCTCAGCCCACCAGCCCCCCTCCCCAGTCGTACCCCCTGTCACTGTACTGAGCAAAAGACCGTAGTACAGATCCACATCTGCCTCTCAGCTGCATCTGCTCCTGAGCATTCCTGCCTGCCCTCTTCCTATGCTGTACAATCATGGCAAGTTGTCTTTTGACATTTTGTAGGAATTTTACATAGTAGTTTTGTTGCAGTGGTCAAGTCCTCTCCTATCTCAAAGTTTTAACCTGTGCAGGACCACCTGGTTGGATCGTTTTTTTGTTTGTTTGAAAAGGTTTCTAATTAAAAATAAATAATGTTTAAAAATATTTTTGTCATGGTATTTATGGTACCCACACATCTTTTGAGGAAAATATATTTTAATAAGTACCTTGTACATCAGGCCTTTTCATGATTGACGTGAACAGTATGAAAGAGGAAAACAAGATTTATGCCGTCTCTTCAAAACAGAAAAGCATAGTGCAGCTCTTTTTAAAAGTCTCTTTTTAATGGGAATTTCAAATGAAGATAAAAGATACTCTTTCTGAAACTTCTGAAATTATGTCATTTGTCTTCTTGGAGGCTGCTTCTGTTTTGCTAATGTGCAATATATTCTATCAGAACAGAAGATCTTATCTGTCAGGGTATGAGGAGTTTGTTGGAATATAATTTTTATGTGTTCTGCTAAAGGTTACAGCTGATTCCTTGTCTTTCACTCTGCCTTGCTGCAAAGCAGACACGGTGGTTCACGCAGGATGTTGGAGTCAATGACTTTATACCTGAGATTTTTTTTCAGATTTTGGAAGGTTTTTTTCATTTTGCACAGTGAAATGAGAAATCAGGAAACGTGTTTATTAACAAAGATGGGACAAAGATACATTTGCTGTTGCGTTTTTACAAGTATTGACATTTTTAATAAACTTTTGGTTCAATTTTGTTTTTAATCTTGCATTTGGAATAAAGTCAAGATTTTTAGGTAGCTTAACAAAGCAAAGGCATTACTGAAAGATTTAGTGTGCTGCAGACTGGTATTGCACCCGAGGCACTCAGATTCTGCTGTGATGAGCCCACTGTAAATGTGGTAGGTGTTAGCTATGGGTATTAACCCATCAGGATCTTGTATGATGAGAAGCTGATGGCCAGCCATCTAGATCAATGTGTGTGTTGGTCCCACTTACTCCTTTGGACGCAGGTATGCAGTGTGGGCAGCAGGATCAAGCCTTAAACAGTCATCAGATTCTCTGTAATTCTCTGCACGATATTCCAGTAATGATAAACTAGACTAAATGCAGTAGAACCAGTGTTTCATTTGGGGGGGAAAATTCCTTCCCGGCCCTCAGCTGGAGCGTTTGGCTGGAAGCTAAGAAAATCTACCAAGCTACAGGATCTCATTGTATTGGAGGGGAAGGAAAGGAGTTACAAAATTAACCCATTGCAAATGAAAGCAGTGTCTTACTAAATCCCTGAAGAAAAGGCTTTTCCCATTAGGCATATATATTTTCTGCAGCCCTTTTCCCCTGAGTTTGAAACAGGAGGTTTCTCTCAGTTGTGGTCCAGTTGCCAGTGAAACCAGTGAAGGATGTGCCTGAGGTGATGGTTCTGTGAGTGGTTTCAGGTGGAACCAGCCCAGTGCTGGCCCGAGTGTGCCCTTTGCTCGTGACCTAGCAGCTCTCCAGTAACGTTGACTTGCGCGTTTTTGGTGTAGGCAGAAATGCTGTGATTGAAATAGCTTGGAAGTTTATTCTGGAATGTCACCTACAGGCACCTTATGGTGTGTGGGGAAGGAGCAGGTAGGTAAGAGGACACCTTCAGCTAGATGAGAACGCTGAAGTGTGAACTTGGTGGGAGTGCAGTGTATGCCGCAGGGCCGGGGGCACTCGGGCTGCAGGTCCCATGGCACGAGCGAGGGTGCTGGGTGCTGGAGGTCGGTGGTGGTCTGCGCGTGGCGGCTTTGAGACCGGATTGGGTGATGATTAGGTGAGCAAAACCGTAATTTATAGTGAAAATGATGATTGCATCAAACTTAACCAAATTAAATACACATCTTTTCTTAAAACTCTGGGGAAAATGGTTTTCCCTCTGCTTCTTCCAGAAATGAATAATCACTCTTAACATCTGGAAAATATTATTGTGGTTTTTGTAATACCATTTCCAGTTCCTGTGCTTATTTGCTGCCCTTGTCCTGAGTGTACATCGATTGCTGTGACTCAGACACATCTTTTATAGACCATTCTGTCTTGGCTATCAAAGTTAGGAAGGAAGGCAGTGTTACCTGACTGGCACTCACGCTTCTCTATGCTGATGTAGTTTTAAAGAGCATTTTTACATCATGCTTCCACGCTCTGAACATGCAGATCTTAATTTTTAATTGGGGTGCGTGTGTTAATACTTAGATAAATATTATTGTCACTTTAGAGGGTTTTTGCCTTTAATATGACTTACGTCTGTTGTTAATATGAAGAGTGTTAGAGACATGGAATCTGTAATTGTATAATATTTTGTTACACTGGAATGTTAGTAAGCTTGAAGTGTTAAAGAAACCTGACAGAATTGTTTTCAATGCAAAACTAGGATTTCCTATCTACACAAATTATATTTGAGTGACTGATCAAAGTCTGTATATCATACTAATGTTTTTTTCTTATTAAAATAAATACACTAGTACAATAATTGTGTATGGTAATTTTATATCAGCTTGGTTCCTATTCTGCCTTAGTGGCAGAGTCACCCCTTTATGATTGGGATACATATTTGTCCACCTCTTTTTAAAGGTAGAAAGATCTATAAAATGCTTTGGAAGTTATACTGTTGCATAACTTTGTAGTGACTTAATATCAATGGAAAGGAGGCAATCACACTGCCTAACATAGGAAACTAATTTAGGTGGCTTATTTGGGAAGTTAATCTTCCTAGTCTCTCTGTGTAAAAAGTGAAGAGGTTCCTGCTTTTTGTGGCTCCCTGGAGGAGCCCAACCGGAGGGCTGGGATTTGGCCCAGGGAAGAGCTCGTCTCTTCTGCTGACTTAACAAGAAGGTCTGGGACATAAAACCAGGTAAGTTGGGTGCACGGTAGACCCATAGGTCATTTTAGTAGTGGCCACAGGAGTTGCACAAAGTAGTTGCCATCTGCAGACTGGTTGGTAATTTGTGTGAAATGATTGGTAATATAGGGCAAGTCTAATGAACATATCACGGTTACAGTCCGTAGCAGTGATGTAGCTAATCCTCTGAGCAGGGTGGCTGGGAGTTTATTCTGCTCTACCTCTAACGTCCTTTCTTTAGATTGGGGCAAAAATAGTGGCCTAGTGTTTATTATGTGTACAGCTTTAGAACTTTCTTTTCTTTAGCCTTAATTTCGGTCCTCTAACATATCGAGTCCCACTGATTCCTGTAAACTTCTGTCAGGCCTTAGAGATACTACTTCTGACCATCTCACAAGAACAGCATTTGTTTAATGTTTCCTTTTATTTGTTAATTTTAACAGTGCAGATTTCTGTGGAGCAGAACAGTGATTTATTTCTTAATTTTTTTTTTTAAAGCTTATATTCCTTGTATTCCTGGGACCTGATGAGCTACTTTTAGGGGGTCTGGAGAATATGAGCAAAACTGGAATCTACAGTCGTTAACACCTCCAGTCAAAATATAAATCAAACAAGGTTGAGAACCAGTGGCTTGAATGTTCATGTCACCATTGCCAGCGTCATGATTACTGATTTGGAAATCTTGCTTTTACAGAATGGACTTCGATGATGAAGATGGGGAGGGGCCCAGCAAATTTTCAAGGTGAGCATTTACAAAGGGTTGGCCAGATCGCTGACTTCTTTCAGTGGAGAAAGACAGCTGTCTCGCTACTGGTGTTTTAAAGTCAATATGAATATGGGATGAAGAACTTGCCAACAATTTGACCTAAATTTTAGTTACTGTTTTTATTGACTTCCTCTGCAAATTAGGCATCATCCTCACAGAAATCTGCCTAATATGGTTATTGGCTTACAAAGCTGACTGTGTGTGTGTCATAATTTTGCTCTGCAGCTATGTCAAATGAGAAAATTTGTGATTTTTAGCTTATTATTTCAACTGCTGTAGATGAACTTTGGCTATTTGACATTGCTAAAGTTGTCTTTCTGCCACTGAAAATTTATTTTGAATTTATTTCGGCTGTTAACTGCTTGTTAAGACAATATGACAGATCCTAGAGGTGTGGATTGTTTTTTCTAAGATTAAAGCTCATTGTGTACTATCAGGTGTGACTGAATAGTAAAAATTGCCAAAATGTTAATTAACATGGAATATTCTAGACTACAAATGAAAACGGACATTAAACCATCATTGCCATTTTTTCACTTTTTATTTGGTCACACTGTTTGCATTTTTTCATTAGAAACCAAGCAGCGGCAGGGAGGTGTAGATCCTTGGAGGCCTACAGATAACTTCTGATGATCCATATTGTAACTGCAGCCCTGTAGCAGCAGCCATGCTCACACACAGCTGCCACTGTGGGGTTTTAACAAGATCTTCGTAGTCAGTCTGAAAGCGGAGTGTGCTGAAGATGTGCTGTAACACCGTATCATAGGCTGCTGGACAAGACCAGTAGCACCCCTCGTTAGCTGATGTCGTTTACAGGAAGAATATTCCAGTCTCTGGTGTTAAAACTGGTGATCTGAGGGCTAGACCTCATGTTTGCTAGAAGATACCTGTTAAGGGAACAACATTTGTGACGGATGTGACCTGATTTGTGCCTGCGTAAGCGTCGGGGTTTTCTAGGCACAGTGGTGCATCTGCATTGGTCCGTCTCCATCCTGGCTTCAGTCCTCTAACATAGAGTCGCCACTGATTTCTGTAAACTTCTATCAGGCCTAAGAGATACTACTTCTGACCATCTCACAAGAACAGCATTTGCTTAATATTTCCTTTTATTTGTTAATGGTAACTTTCAAAGAACTTTCAAAAAACTTTTGAAGTTCGATGGTGAGGAAAGCCAATAGTTCCATTATTTTTATTGGAGAGGTGTGCCGTGCTTAGACTCAGTTGATTTTAGATGTCAGATCAAAATCTGATATTTGAATCTTAAATGCTGTGAAAACTCCAGATTGTTCTGCTTTTAGAGAGTACAGAAAAATGGTGCAGAGATGCTCAGGGCCATGCTCAGACATCCTCTTCTAGTTGTGCCGTCCTTTTAACATTTTTCCTATCTCTAAATTGCTCATGTGACTGATTGTCTTGGTTAGTGAGGAGCTACTGTTTAAATGTTTAAGCTAACCCAGCTGTTTTTGACTGAAGTGCCTGAAGAAGCATGCAGGCAGAGAGGTCGGCTGGGAGACTGCAAGGGAGAAACCAGTAGTTGGAGGCAGTAACATCTTCAGCCCAGCCAACCAGACAGGGATCAGTAGACAAGCCCCAGGCTAGCGGGAGCACAGGAGATAGCGGTGTTATTACGGTACTCCGCATGAGATAACACGCCTTGCTTCTCAGGGACTTCCAAGCCAGCTCAGGTATCTCTGCATGGCATCTCATCATCACGTGGAGGTGTATGCATGTACTTCTCGCATAATGGCATGTTGCCATTCCTCACTGAATCTGTCTTTTTGCTTAAAACGTTTTGGGTTCAGTCTGTTCTCTGGGCAGAGTCAAGTGGAAGAAAGTGGCATTTTCACTTGAATGTTGTGAGGGTGCTGGTGTTAAACACAGCGTAGAAAGAAATACAGCTCAAGTCTCACTTAAGCTTTCTCTTCAGAGTTGGAATAAGTCTTACTGGGGAAGGAAAATATGAAGCCTTACAGAGGAACTTACGTGGTTGGGATACTTAGAATTAGTTTTAATTTCTGTGCGAAAAAAAAAGAAAAAGTTAATTATTAGTTTTTTTTTAATAAAATAGATCCTGAATTATGCTGTATTACCTTTTTAGCTAATAGGTGGAAGCTTTGTAGCTTCACAGGCTCTGTTGTAATACAGAACACCATTTTGGAAAAGCTAATTCTAGTACAAAGTATCACTTGGCTCATCTTGAGCAGTAATAATATTCCATTCTAGAAAAGCCATTAGCCTTATTTTTGTATTTTGGAAAACCTACATTTCTCTTTTGAAACAAGCATTTTGGTTTCTCCAAAGTAAGATCTTTCTCAAAAAATGTTTCTTTTTGTAACTATTTTAGCAAAATCTAATTCTAGAGGAGTAGTACGTTGTTAGGAAAGGGAAAGGAGGAGCAGCATGTCACCTTTTAGTAAAATGTCATGTTTCTGCCTGTCTCTGGGACAACAGTTCAGAAACAGTGAAGCTTTAATCCTGTGGGGCAAAACTCCCATTGATCAGGATTTCCTCCATGAAGTTGCTGCCAATACACGGTGCGTACCTGTGTGGGCATCTAACTTCTGTTGATTTGAGTAGGAATGAGGTACCTGTTTACTTCTAGGGATTTAAGCCAGTTTTAATTTCACTTCTGTTTGCCCAGCAGTTTCATCTGCCTGACTGACTTTTGCCAGTCTTCCCAACAGACGGTACAGTGTCTGTACCTGCCGGAGCTTTATTTTGAAGGCGTCCTCATGTAGTGCGTTGCTCTGAAGCATGTGTCTCTGCCCTCCCATGGTATCTGTAGACCATCAGTGCCCTCTGCTGAGTGGAGCGAGTTGTGGTTGCAGTCTGGAAAAGATACAGCTCTTTCACTTCAACGTAGCAGTGAATATTTCATGGGCTCCTGTCGATAAAAGCTTAGTGGTGTTTTCTGTAATGGTGCTGGTTGCTAAGTTTCCCAAGCAATGAGTGTATGTCAAAGTGTTTGCATAAATCCACTGAAATGTGTCTCCAACTTTTTTAAATATACAAATGAAGCTTTTGAATTGGCATGGCTTGGAAGTTTCGTCAGTCTCTACATTTTCTTTGCTTTATCGTTCTCATGCCCTCGTTTTTCTTGCTGTTATTTGTAATAGTTTGCAGTTGTGAACCTCTTTGCTTTCTGCTGTGTGTTGGCTATCATGCAGTGCCTGACCCTTGTGAACTTACTTACTATCTTTTGTTTCTAGGTATGATGGTGATCAAATCTCTGGTGATAAGGAAAAGTTTGCAAGGTAGGCGTGTTCTGTAGAGCTCTTCTGCTGAGAGGAAAAGAGGGGGATGATCCTGTCCAGAAAATCTCAGTAGGTGTGCCTTAGTTTAGAGAGCTGGTTATTTTGTTTCTAGGTGGGATAATCAAAGTACTGCTGACACAGAAAGGATGGCCAGGTAGGAAAAAGGAAAATCAAATATGATCTGCCCCCATTTTTATTTTACATGATGCCGTTCTGACTGATCAAAAGTCAGGAGGGTTGGCAGATCCAAAAATGCGTGAAATCAGAAATACTAACCCTGGACCTAAGTGGGTTTGGATCAGCTCCCACAGTCTTCCAAAATTTGATATCCCTCCAAAATTTCCGTATAAAACCAAAGTTAGAAGTGACAGAATTAGGACATAATTCTGTGTACATGTTTATGACTGCCAGGGTTCCTAGGGCAGACACTTTTGGAAGAGGAGCACAGCCCCTCAGTTTTAAGAGTTTAAATTTGAACTAGTTTCAGGACAGTTTCAGGGTTATGTTTGCTTGAACGTTTTCACGGCCAGTTGATGAACATACTGTTACTTTTTAGCTTTTGTGATCATAAATAGATGGGCTGTTGGATTCTTCTCTTTCTTCTCAGGAAGTTCTGCAGTCTTTTTATTTACTCTTTACAATGGTTGTTTTCAATGTTCAAGAGTATTAAAATACTTTAGTGGCAGACAATTTAGTATGTATTTTTAAATGTAAAATATATGTTGAATGTGTGTGTTCTCTCTCTCTCTTTTCTTGATCACCATTTCTGTGAAAATGCTGAACTCAGAACAAGCTTTCATCACGTAAAAATGCATTTTTCTTCCCCTTGTCCATATTTATCTGCATGTACCTGCTGACATGTGCACGCATGTGCTCTTACATACATGTGCACTGTCACACAAGCTGTTCTGCTTGTGTATGTGTATACGATCTAATGCCCGCAGGCACTGTTCTCTCCTACATCTGTGCAGACCCACACAAAGGCTGTTTATCAGCCATTTGAAACGGAAAGGTACACAATTACGGTGTTAGTGGATAATGACCTTAACCAAAGGACTGGCTGTAATTTACTGAATGACCATGGGCTATCACTGCACAGACCCACAGCTGGATTTCGTGAATATCAGTTAGTAAGTGTAGGAACAATAACTCTGCACGTAGCCTTAACAAGTGGTATTTATGGAAATAGTGCCTCGTGTACAAAACCTGTATGTGCAGGGACAGGATACACGTTTTGAAGCAGGGCAAGACCATGCATTCCTCTATTTCAGGAAGCCACATACTACAACTTGGATTGTTGCCTGCATTTGAAGAAAAGGCTCCCTTATTAAAAGTAGCCAAAAACTATGCCAAGCCTAGCTTCTACGTTCATGATCAGTCTTCATAACAGTCAGCTCCACAGAATGTTACGCTTTCTTTTAATGTTGTGTTATCGTACTGGTCAATGCTGGTGGACTCTCCAAGTGGTCACCTTTTCCGTCTTGTTGGATCAGCCAGCGATTCCACAAGAAAATGCCATGCACATCTCATTGAAATCAGTGGAAGATGCTGCTTTGAAATCTGAAGCATTATGTACCTGTTGTGTACTTGTGTTTAGGTGCCACCTGACAGGTACAGTATGGGAAAAATAAGTGCTAGGCACTCAAATGTTCTAGGTCCGCTTGGACCATTTCAGATGTATATATTGGTGTAATTCCTTGATAGTGACCAGGCAATGGTGATTTACAGTATGGGATAACTTAACTCCCAGATCTCCAGTTCTGAAAGATTTTGGTGACTGTCCATTTTGAGAATGCTGAAATGTGACTCACCACCTCAGTCATACGTTTGCTATAAAGGATGAGAACATTGGAGCTCAGCCCAAAGTGGGCAGCATCAAGTACGGTCATTGTTGTTTCCCTGCTGTGCTGGATTGTTCTCGAATATAAATCCTGTCCTATGTCTGACAAGCCAGATGTTTACTTGTTGTCTGTTGTACTCATGTTGTTTGTTTACTGTTTGTTTTTTGGTTTTTTTTGTATGTACCGTTATACCATGTATGGTCCCAGTCCTGCAGTCTGATCCTGTAGGCATGTAGTGCCTCCCTACAGGGATGCGGGACGTTCCACACAGCGTTACAGGGCTGGAGGGAGATCAGTGTTGTCGCTGAGTGTGATTTTTTTGTAAGTCAGCACTGACACTTACTGCTGACCCAATCCAGCTGTTAGTGAGAGATTTCCTCTAAAACAGACCTTTCATAAGCAGATCCAACACCTTGAGCGAGGACTGGAAGCTGTGAGATGCATCACATCTCTTGCAAACTGGGGAGTTTGGCTGGAGTTGGCAGTTGTCGGTTCCTCATATCTTTCTATTTCATTTTTTTGTCCTTAAAGCAAAGGAGGTTAAACTGGTTAAGAAATTAAGGCCAGAAGCCAATAGCTAGAAATACAGATTCTTTTCACAGCTATGGGCGAATCATATTTATCCTTCTGTGGCCTGGATTTTCTGTCTATAAACTGAGGGATAATAGTACTTAGCTTTGTAAAGCACTTTGCTCTCCTGGGGTGAAAACAGCAAAACAAGTGTGAAGTATTGTGATTTGTTACCTCCAATTGAAATACTTACACTGCTTTTCTGTTGGTTTGGTGTTTCTTCAAATGTTCAGGGAAAATCATAGTGAAATTGAGAGACGCAGGAGAAATAAGATGACCCAGTACATCACCGAACTGTCTGATATGGTACCCACTTGTAGCGCGTTGGCTCGTAAACCTGACAAGCTGACAATTCTTCGGATGGCTGTTTCACACATGAAGTCAATGAGGGGCACTGGAAACAAATCTACTGATGGAGCTTACAAGCCATCATTCCTTACGGAGCAGGTAGACTTTTTTCAAATGTCTGTTTTGTCTGGTTTGTGGTCTCAAATGATGTGAGGAAGTGCTGAGAGGAGTAGAGTCTTGGCTTGATCCTTTGCAGTTGTGTAGTAACTGGTACAAGCTACATATCCAAGAAGTGAATACGGATCTTAACTGTGTGACACATCCCTCTCTGAAGCAGCGGAATTGGTGTTTTTATCATGGAGATCTGTCCATCTGAAAAGCCAGTCACTTGCTGTCTCTCGTCATTGGAAAGGAGTTTTCACTGCCAGAACTGGGTTCTTCTCGTTCTAACAAAGATTCTCTAAAATAGGTAACAATTAGTCTGGAAAGACCTGCCTCTCCCTCCTGGATTTAGAGGAAGGTTAAAAACATTGTTTGGTTGTAATGCCTAAGTTCCCAGCAGCTGAACTGGGCAGAGATGAATCCCATCTATACTGGCTGAGGGGCTTCCTGGGTTATATTTTTTGATGGAAGAAGGAAGATGCATCCAGTGCTGGAAGGAAGACTGTGTTTAACTGAGTGCGCTGGAAATTCCTACCACCTTCATTGTTTTTGAAGTCCTATGGGTGTAATGTGCATTTTTGTGGTCTGAACGATTTAAGCACTTACACATGTAAGTTACGGCTAGAGGCGATGCTTCTTTCTAGTAGAGAAAAAACAGCTGCCACTGACCCCTCAGTGTTCACGTCTCTACTTACTCTGGCTTTCCTGAGGGGTGTTTCTGGAGGGACTGTGCCATTCAGCTGGTCATTTGTAGGGCACCCTCGTCACTTCTCATTATAACTTTAGGGTTTTTCTGAACCTTGCAGAATGACAGAGTTTATCTTCATCTTTGTTAATAATGTATGCAAAACAGGTCTCATTATGTTCTGTATAGTGCAGCTAGCTATGCAGTGGGGTTATTTATTTAGTAAGTGGTTCAGAATTAATGTGCTTTCTCTACATTAAAGAAGCTGGTGGTCTGTAAAGTGTTTCTTGAGATGAGTTATCCATTTTTTTAGTAGGATTTACCAGCTTGTGATCCTCACCTCATCAGCTGATATCTGCCACTTGCACACTAGCCGTGCTGAGCTGTCTAACCTGGAATGGGCCTCAGATTGTCCAAAGCTCTCTGTCTGAGTTCCAGATGCAGGATCTTAGCAAGCTCTGGTGGTCACTGGAGCCGCCAAGCAAAGGCCATTCGAGCTTGTTTCCCAGAAATTGGAGTGGCAGTTGTCATCCTTTCCCATGAGAGGTTTTTGAGCTCTTGCTAAGCAAAGTCTGTGTCATGCGTGCAAACAGCTGCTTGCCTGTGCAGTTCAAGGTATTGGGAGCCTAGACCCAGTGTCCGAAAGCGAGGGACAGGAACACCTTGCTTTAAAGGCCGGCGGTCCCCCCTCCAGTCCCAGGTGGGCTTGGGGCTCAGGATGCTGCCTCTCAGGTGGATGTGTGGCTGTCTCAGGACAGAAGCACCCAGGATGACGAGCAGGGCACCATGTAAAGAAAAGGCCAAAGACAGGGGTGTTCCAGACCCTTTGGATCTCTGTGGCTTCATATTCAAAGGCTGAAAAAGGGAAGCAAGAAGTGATACAACCTTCTTGTGTAGTGACTCGGGCCCCTTGATGGAGGGGAGGCTGAGGATGCCTGTCCTTGCTCCCGTTGCGCTTTCTGCCTTTTAGCCAATGACTGTTTAATTTACAAACAGAGCTCATCCGGAGGGGAAAAAACAACCCCAAACACCAAACCAGAAAGACTTGTTGGTTTCTTTCCAGTTGAATTCTCCAGAACATTTAATTAAGGAATGAGTTTGCCATATGAGTTATAGCTGTTCATTTCCTCTGTATGTACTCCGAAATAACCTTTTTTTTTAATGTTAGATGCCTATCACACAATATGCAGTATGTTTTAGTTACTTAATTTTCCTAAAGTGCATTGAGATCACCAGATGAAAGGCAATAAAGGAAATCAAAGTGTTGTTTTTTTATTACGATCAGCAATTTATGGCTTGCTGAAAGTTTGGTTGTGTTGTTACATCAATACTACAGTGAAATTTTCGGCCTAGGTTGCGATCAGCTACGAAGATCACAAGAAAACAATATTCTTTGGCAGTGACAGATATGTTATTTAATTCCCTTTTCTTGCTGACATTCTAATCAAATCCTTTCTTTGGAAGGAACTGAAACATCTTATCCTGGAGGCTGCAGATGGGTTCCTGTTTGTAGTTGCAGCTGAGACGGGAAGAGTGATCTACGTATCAGATTCTGTGACTCCTGTGCTGAACCAGCCACAGTCGGAATGGTTTGGCAGCACTTTGTACGAACAGGTTCATCCAGACGACGTGGAAAAGCTGCGAGAGCAACTATGTACATCTGAAAACTCTATGACAGGTCAGATATGTCTGGTTCTGTGTGTTATGGATCCCTGCAGAGTTTTTCTGACGTTCAAAATGCCTGGTCTAAAAATCTGATAAAAATGAAATGCAGCAAGATTAAACTGCATTTGCTTGCAGGCAGTACAGTAATATAAATCTTATTTTGCATGATTACATTTTGTCTCCTATTTGTTTGACTTCAGTCAAACCATCTTCATGTAGTTCTGCATTCAAACTTCTAGCTTGGTTTGGAATCTGGATTGTTTTCGGGCTTGGTCTGGAAATCTAGATTGTTTTCATTTCATCCTCAATGAACTTGTGACTTTACAAATATGTGTTTCTTTAGGGCAGTGTTTATTTTGAAGGCAAGAATCATACTTTAGACTTTTCCATTTTCATAAAAGTTCTGTGCGGTTTGTTAACGGGAATCCTGGGGAAAAAAATCCAGTGTTTGGCAGCTGAAAATCCAGTGGATTTTGAACAGGAGGCTTGCTCCTGTAGCAGTGGTGTAAGATAGCTGTAAGTTGACTACCTACCATTTTCCACATAAAACTAAACCATATTAATATCTTCAGTATAACTCTGGCTTTTACAGTTGTTCATGCTCAAGACTGCCAGTAGGAAACTGCCCTTGTCTCTAGTAGGATACGTGTGTGTTTGAGCTATGAGAATTAGCTAAATCCGGTTTTAACTCAAACTTGGAAAGGAGGAAACCCAACTTCTCTTTTTATTCTTCCACATAGTATGTTTATAGCTAAAGGAAAAAAGCTAGGGCAAAATATTTTAGCAAAATCCTGATCCATGCAAAAGTCACGTAATTTCTCCTTGCTTTAGTAATTCAGAATTCTGACCTGGTTTGCTGGAAGTTCTGTTGTGTTTCATAACTCAAAGGACAGTGATCCAGTTTTGAGTGAACCTGCGCACTGTTTACAGCTTCCATGTCAAAACAGTGCCAAATTCATGATTTCCTGTGGTTTTAATGTGATGTGGTTTTGGCAGAGCTTTCGTGTATTCAAATTGGAAACTCAAAGCAAAAGTGTGTGGTGAAAATCCAGATGGATCGAAACCAAGTGAACAGTTAGGGGAACCTGTACAGAGCAAAACAGCTGAGTTTCACACCACGAGACCTGGAAAAGAGCACAACCTCTGTTTTTATTATGTAGCATGTAATGCATTTTAACGTACGTACCATCTTCCTCCAAGAAACAAATACTCCAGAGCCTCAGTGAACAGTCATGTTTTGACTTCCAAAGTGCTCAGCTGTGGGGCTTAACCTGCTCAAACTAGAGCAGGACTAGACAAACGCAGAGCACTTCTGAAAAACCAACTCTTTTCTTTTTTTTCTTCCGGCT
>Ga0065711_1044076_pt1 | contig 14335 bp, 10 predicted proteins | sample Hoacrofraction12_FD_59098 | JGI IMG/M metagenome (GOLD analysis project Ga0065711, IMG submission 59098) | Hoatzin crop microbial communities from Cojedes, Venezuela - Epithelial fraction 12 v2 (version 2) | ecosystem: Host-associated > Birds > Digestive system > Esophagus > Crop | place...
AAAAAAAAAAAAAAAAAAAAGACATTTCTGGAAGTGTTCTGCTTTTCCCAAACTCTCACTGAGGTTGGTAGAGGGGACTTAGACTAAGGGTGAAAACTGGTAAATATTTATGGAGCTGGAGGTACCTTCTCACTTCAAAGTCTGCCCTCAAGTCTGTTGAGAATATTCCCATTGCATTTCAGTCTTTGGACCAGTCCGTATATGAAAGAACGACTTTATTCCTACCTCTTGTATGAAGTCCACTGAGAAGTCCGTGTAAGGGAACTTGGAGTCGTTCTACTGGCACTTGTAGGTGGATTTTTCTCGAAAGAGAAGTTCCTTTTTTATGTTGTATCCTAAGAATAAAAATCCCTAAAAAGATCTGGCCCTCCATGTGACGTAATTTGCTTATACAACAGTTTTCTTCTGAATGAAATCAGGAAAGAGTTTCCTGTTATATCTCAGGGAAGTTAGAGTGAATATGTCAAATAATGGAGTTCTAGTGTATAACAACGAAGTCAACACTAATAAAAATTTGCTGTCTTTCTAAAATGGTCTTGTGCATTAGTGTGTCAAATGCTCTAGGACTTACAATGCAAGAAGACAAGATGTTTCCAAGGCAATGAGATGCAGCTAATTAAAATGTCATATAACACAAGTTTAGACTGAAATAGATCTTTTTGTAAGATAGTAAGATCTTCATTAGAGGGCCACAAACATAACTTTTTCATTAAAAAAAATCTTAAACATTTTTTACATCTGCTGCCTACAACTTTGAATTAATATATCAAAATACATATTGCCTTTAATGTTCCTGTCAAACCTGAGCTGTGATACATGAAGTTACTCCCTACTAGGAAGGATGCTCCTGTGAAACTTAGCTAATAAAAATGTGGCACGGCCAGTGACTGGTGTCTGTTCTTGCAGGGTGTGTTAACATGAGACAAACACCATGTACACATCCTCTTCTTGACACTCAGAAGTGAGACACACCCAGTAAAAAACACAGAAGTAGGCTCTAATGGTCTTGCAGCGACCTTCTCATTTTCTTTCTCCCTCCTCACACACCTTTCTCACCTCTTGGCTCTTCCCCTTTCTTCCCTCATAGAGGAAGCCTACAACTCATCTTGCAATGAGGTCCCTGCCACATCTAAACATGACTTATGCTTGTGGACAGGCTCCCGGCAGGGTCTGGAGTTCTTCTGTGAGAGATTTCAGGCTGCTTTTTGTCATCTTGAGCCATGAGAGGACAAGGAAAAGAGCTTATCCTGGTAAAATAAAGATATCCTTAAAAAACCGAAACAAAACTCAGCAACAAATCCAAATCCCAATTCCAGCAACCTGGTAGTTTGTCAGTGCCAGGCGTCAGCCCACTATTAGTCTTTTTCTGGATAGAGATGACAGAGTGTTGTTGACAAGCTGTAGGACGTATTTCAGGAGCTGGCACCTGGCTCCCTGGCACGTCCCCTGATGGCTGTGTCACGCTCTTTGGAGCTGCTTGTGGCTCTGCAGGCACTGCAGCCTGAGCGGGCTGCCTGGTCCTCCCCAGCCCACTGGCTTGGGAACCTCGGTACTTATTTCCATCTTTACGTTGCTGTGCGCCACTGCCCCTAGGTCTGTGCCAACGCCGAACAAAGCCTGCTGCGCTGGCAGAACGGGCATCCCACTGCTCACACGTGCAGAACACGAGTGAGAGGTTTCTCACCTGTCCCCAGAGGGGCTGCAAGGGGCTTTTGCCTCTGTCTTAGCCTCCCCTCTCCTCCCATGTCCTTCTACCACTTCTCCTCTGACTGTTCGCTCTCGTCCTTGCTCGGTGTCACGGTCAAGGGCACGGGGCCACCGGATGCCTCCCTGGAGCACAAGTCTGCTCCATCCCACCCTGCAAAAGACCATGGCATCTAATCTGGAGCTTTCCTGCTCCCACTGCAAGAAAATATTTAACATTTTAATATCTTTTCACATTTTTAGAAATAATTTATGTATGAACATACACAGTGCTTAGTAATCATTTCTCAGATGAATGTGGAATTTTTCTAAAATTAAACTATCATTCTTTTCTCTTCACACTTGGCTGTCATATCTTTCTTAATGCAAATCAGTCATTGACTAGAGACACCTACTGTAAGAAGCTATTTTAGCTGTCTAATCGGTTATAAATTGATTTTAAAAGTGAAGACCATTTTGGGGAGATAAGCTGGGATTGGTAGGGAATGGAAAAAGTAATTCAAAAGGGAAGTTTTGTATTTGAACTCAAGTGACTATTTACCTCTATCTCAGAGCAAAGACTATAATCCGGGGTTCCTGTCTCTCTTTCCTCCTGCTTTAGCTCTTAGACTACAAGACTTCTGCTTTAGCTCTTAGACTACAAGACTTAGACTGTGTTGTACAGGGCCAGGGCCACCTGCCCCGGCCCTACACAACACAGAGTCCCTAAGGACCAAAGGTGGGTACCCCAGGCAAAAAAATATTTCACCTTTTGGTCTCCTTTTGATATAGGGTGAAAGGAAAGGGGGCGATTATCTCTGAAGCAGCCTGGCTGTTCTTCTGCTCTGAAGCAAGTCTCTTACTGCAGGAATGAAAAGGAATCCATTATGGTTAATTTCAGAGAGACCTCTCTCTCCACCGCAGTATTTCCCCCCGCTATGCTTCAAGTGCTCTTCAGAGGGAATATTCACATTTTCCAGGCAAAGAAAATGGCTTTGCTAACACAGGAGTGGTCTGCAGAAAGCAAGAGCGAAGCAGAGAAGATTCACTGGGTACAACTTGGGAAGCTGGAAAAAGGAGAACTGTTTTCTGGTTTTCTTTTTTCTGCTCTTTATTCTTCAGGATCAGTCCTGATACTGTCTGCTGGGGCTTGAAAGAGGAGCTTAATTTTTAAGGCATGTCTGACTTCTCTCTTTGGATTTTTTTTTCTGTTGCTTGTACTGCCAGTTCTTAGTATGTAATTAAAAGTATGCAAACAGCAGCTGGCTTTTTAAATGAATTCAGTTTGGGTGAACATTCTTACAAGCTTTAATGTTTGCGTGCAGTGCCTATACGAACAATAGTTATCCTGGCGTGAATATTGGGCTGGAGTCAATTTTGAAGCCACACAGATAAATAAATACAGAAATTGACTTCTACCTACAAGCAGTTCTGTGCTTTGCTGGTTTATTAAAACATGTATTTTCCTTTAACAAATTACAACTAAGCAACACTATTCAGATTTTGAATATTTATGATCAATCCACCTTGTCAAAAATTCTGAATAGTGTTAATCAAATGTATTTGAATAAACAAATGCATGTAAGAGTTTCAGCATGCTTGTAGATATTCAGAGAGCAGAAAAAGAACCTAATAAATCAAATCAATTACAAATCTCATGTTCCTTGCACAGCTCTATTGTCCCCTGAATGCTCGTAATTGGGAGTTCAAAGCCAAACACCCTTTGCTACTTTCGTGAAGTTTAAAGAGGCATTTTTTTTTAATGCCTAGACTTGTGGTTTCTCGGATGTGTGCAGGATTTTCTGATGTGCTCCACAAAATTCAGGGCAGTTATAATCCTTCTCTACACTTGAGTTAGAAACAGAGTCCTGCGATCAGATTGCAGCTTTGGAGTGAGGCAAATTGCTGAAGAAAGTGATTCTTCTACCCCCTCCTTTCACTTATTAAAAGATACCTCTCGCCTGGCTTCTAAGGAAGCTCCCTGGGAACCCGGGGTGGCAGCCTGCATTGGCAGGAAGGTGCAGTGCCTTTGGCGAGGCTGCGTGGCGTAGCCCGGAGCCGCCCCGTCCTGCCACGCTGCGAAGGGAAAGCACTTCCCGCTTCCTTCTGACATCTCTTCCCGTCAGCTGCGCTCGAAGCCTTACGCCATCTGTTTGCATCTTCGCTGTAACTGAGGAAAGTCTGTTTTATTAAGAATTCAGCCCCGGTGCCTGGGCTACAAGTGAACGCAGACGCATGACAGCTTTGGCACAATGGCGCAGGAGCAGGTGGAGGGGGGCAGCCTAAGGGCCTGTTTTCCCACTGGCCTGTTTTGCAGCAACAACCTGTGCGGTGAGGAGGGCTGGCCCTGCTTGTTCCCCTGAACCAGGAGACAGATGTGCCACTCGCAGCCAGTGAGGGAAGGATGGCTATGGGTCCATAGCTGTGCACCATCCTGTGAGGCAGGAGCCAAACCACCGCTGCACCCCACACCCTTGAGACACAGCACGGTCCACCTGGAAGTCGGTCATGTCACTTCCAGACTTTCAATCACATTGTTTGGCTGTGACTTGCTCACAGGTACCCTGTGGGCACGGAGTGCCTCTAGGCAGTGCAGTACCGCAAAGCGCTTGAGCTCCTGTGTGTGTCTTCCATGTCAGGGCTGCCCTTGTGTGGCCACCTCTACTTCAGGTTCTTGCTCTTTCTCCTGCCTTAGGAGAACAAGATTTGCACAGGTTGAGAACGTGCTCCTTGTGACCTGGGACCTTGACAACCTCATGCATGGAGGTGTGCCAAGTCACCTGCCTGAAGCCTCTTCTGCCCAGCTTGGCTGGGTGAGGCTCTCCAGCCTGACGGTTGGGAATGGGTGGATGTGAGTTTTTGTCAGGCCATGTGCTGCCCTGTCCCCCTCTCTGCCATTGATTTCTTTTTGGCTGCTAACTTGGACACCAGGGTGTTCATGTGTTTGCAGTGATGGGTCCCTAAGTCTGGTCCAGTTGCTGGCAGTCAGCCCCTCTGCTACCTACGCACGCAAACCTATACACATTGGTCTATCTGGGAGCTTGTACAGACCTCTGGCCACTCCAGTATCAGACTCTCAGACCTTTGGTCTCTCCCTAGTATCAAGACCCTGACCTATGGACTCCCTGATAGCTGGCTCCCAGACCCCTTATCCTACATGCACTCACTCAGGAATGATGTTCCCTAGGGAAACACATACGCGCGCACACACACACACACACAAACACACACTGGTGTCTCCAGTCCTCAGGCATGTGGGCCCTCTGAGCCTTGGCCTGACTCCATGCACACCCCCATACACACACACACGTGCACACAGAACAGAGAGTCCTTCACCTAGCAAAGCAGTTAGAAATGAAGTTTAACTAGAAGACTGTGGTGATCAGGCATGAGGCATGACCAAACAACCATACTGACCAGCAGTCGGTTTACATGCAGCTGGCTCCTTTTATCCACAGCTGGCTCTGTATTTTTTCACACTTGTTCCTTTGCAAGCCACCTTCACCCTCCTGTTCTTGCCTTTGGTCCTTGCCCTTAAAATCCCATAAGTCTCACGCATTCCCACTAACCCCTTTAAAACACCCATTAGTAAGTTTTATGCCATTCCCCAAATGCTCATCCCATAATGAGTCCCCTAACCCTGCAGGCAGTAACCCCTCTCAGTCTGTAAGGCTGACTGATGAGAGCACCTTCCGCAGCCTCCCCCAGCACCCAGATGGTGGCCGGGCTGTCCTCTGCTGAGATCCCTCAGCCCGAAGCTATTGGTCTTAATCTGCCTGGCACTGTCTTTTGTCCATCTCCTGGCCTTTGTGTTTCTGGTGATTAGCCCTTCATCATGTAAACTAACAGATCCCACCACTGTAAATCTGGGTAGCTCTTAGAAAAGTAATCCCTGAGTTTACAGCATTGAATGCCAGCAGATCCACAGTTTGATCTTCAGAAGTTGCATGACTTCTGTGTCTTCCGTGCTGATTTGATAGACTTCTTCAGTCAATATGGTTCATATAGTCACATGTGGAAAAAATCATCTCCTAAAGCACATTTTACTGCTATTTTTTAGGAAGTCACATCATGAGGCTAACAAGTAATGTGAACGGCATTTAAATACTAAGCAGGCTGGGACATCATGTGTCTCATTCAGTAACTTGGGAGCGGGAGACAACCCTTCAGTCTTGGTAGAAAACCTACCATCAGCTTCTGAGTAAGGTATTGTGCTGCTACTAAATATTCTTCCTTCTGTGCGCAGAACACTGTGTATGAGCAATATTGATAGCTTTCAGGAGGTGATCAGGGAGGATACCTAGTATTGTATGAATGGAGTTGTTCTGTTGCCGTTTGCAAGACGATATCCAGAAAACATATAATTTATTGGTGTGAGATGCAAACAGTAAATACTCCATATAGGAGACAGCCTGCAGGGTTAGGGATGGGATGGGCTGTCCCATGTCATAGACGGGCCGAGCGCATCAGGGATGTAGCGCATGCAGGAGAGCGCCTGGTAAAGGCACTTGTTTGTTGTCATATCAAAAGCAATCCAGCAGTGCAAGGTTCAATACTTCAGTCTGGAAAGATGTTTTGGGAAGGCACCACTGTGCAGACTACCTGCCCTCTGCCGTTTCTCCTGCAGCGGGCAGGGACATTAGGTACCAATGACTCTGGAAATATTGGAGCTGCCAATGTAAATGTTTTGATCGTACTCTTTGTGCAAAGGCCATGTGCATTAATGCACAGGGTACATGGAAACATTCCTAGGATGGTGACTTCAAAAACATTTGCAATCTTCTGTTTGCTATTGGCAAACGTTTCCAAGAGACATGTTTGTGAGGAATAAGTGCAGGATTTGGCACCATAGCTTGAGGCTCTATCCAACGACTGCTGAAGGGAGGGCAAAATACCTGTGTTGTCAGGCTTGACACAGTTAGAGATGAAGCACTTCTTTAGATTAGTATGGAATTAATTCCTTTCTTGGCTACAGAATAGTCATATTTAATATTGCCCTGTTGGAAGAGAAGCTTAAATGGATCAACAATGTTTTTGATGATATCTGCCAAGAGCGTTTTGACTCAGTCCTTTACAATACTTATTTCTATAAATCATGCATCAGTTTAAAGTATAACGCAGACCTCTAAAAAGTGTTGAAAATGAAAACCTAATAGCATTTTTTAGTTCTCACATTCATGTCATAGACTTTCTGTTGTAATGACTGTAGTTGTCCAGAGAAACAGACCAGATGTGATGTTTAAATTCTTTCGGTACCATGGTTATCTGGACTTCTTTGTGTAATCAACTACTCTGCAAGGCAGTTAGCCAACCAGCTGCCAGAGCCATCTTAAAAAGGACTGATACTTACCAGCAGCACTGAAGCTGGTGAGAAATGCCATGGTGCACCCAGTACAAGCATACAATCTCTGGTCATAGACACTGGTTGCAAGACTCCGCAGCGGAGAAAAATTGAATGAGGCGCTTCTCGTCCAATTCTTGGTCAAAAACTGGGAAAAATGTCTTATGAAGATAAATTATATGATATCATTCTCTAGAGAACAGGCACATGTCTCTACTTCAAGCTAACCAGCAATCACTGTGAGGAACTCAGCTTCTCAAACTGTGTGGTGACGAGGAAGATGCAAAAATTATTTCGCTTGTCCTCCAGGCCTCAAATGGTGGATAAAAACAGTTATAATCACTGCTGAAAATAGTGGTCTTTTTTGAGTTCAGCAAATCCATTTCTTGCCAGTGCTCTGGAAAATTGGAACATAGACCTGGGAAAGATTCACTTCGAATAATGAAGTATATGTTGGCTTGAAACTTGCATATACAAAGGACTGATTGTCTGCATGCCTTTTAGAGGTGCAATGTTGATGTTTTTGAAGATGGGAATTCTGGGAACTTATAACCTGTGCAAAGAGAATGCACTTTACAGAATTTTGCTGAGCTTGGGCAAACATGGGAGCTCTCATCACACCTTACAAAGTTCGTAGGAATTTTTGAGTTTTCTGTGTACCCCTGAAATTGCAACAACTGATAGCAATGACTGCCGTTAGCAACTCTGCTACAACAAAGCGAGTGAGATGATAGGTTCTGGTTGACTTCTGCCATATGAAGGATACTTACTCCAGCTTGCACTGAGGATACTCTACCAAGCAGGAGTCTGGAAATAATCCTTGCAACAGGTGTCCTACTGTCCCCTGTCTGAACATTGAATAACTGATGCCAGACAGAATGCAGTCAGGGGGTGCCTGGACTACAACATCCCAAACTACCATGATTCTTATGAAATACAGTTGCATCCTTTGCTGCCAAAGCGGGGACTCTATGGACCTTAATTATGAACTCCAGTGGAAAAAAATACAGAAGCTGTAAACCCAAGGATACAACTGAAAGACAAATCATGAAGAGCAAGATGGAGCCCAGAATAATTTCACTGAAGGTGGAGAAGGGAAAAATAGGGAGTGGGAATCAAGGGAAAAATGTGTGTGGTGTTTGTATATGTAAGCAATGATTTTTATGTGGTACTTTCTTATATCTATTAAGAATTTCTTTTGAGCTATACATCTGAAAACAAAACAAAACAAAAATCTGCCAAATGAAAGGGTGCTGCCATTAGGTATGTTGTCACCATTAGTAAGCCATCACTTAGATAAGGTTATTACTTGGTGAAATCTACAGAGAAATTTGCAGTCAAAACATATAATTATTATTTGTCTTGTCAGACAGTGATAATGGCTGAAGTTTCTCACCTTAGTTCATGGCTAAGTGATCTATCCTCTCTGTCATCGCAGAAGCTGAGTTTGCTGGCCTTTGAGGGAGGCCTGAACACATGCTCTTTAGCCATTACTTTTTTGTGGTGGGCCTGTTTGAAGGTTTTGATGCATTTTTTTGTTGTTGGAACTGTGTTATTTGCCTTATTTCTACTAGCCTGGTACATGGCATTTTTATTATAATTTGTTGCAAATATGTCCACATTATATATAATTGGCATAGATGAAATAGACGTAGAGTTACTAACAGTAATAGAAATGTAAACAGCAATAGTATAAAAAGATAGCTACTACTGATTTACACTTCTAAAGAGTAACCGAATTTCCAAAATAATTAGCTAAATAAAATTGTGGTTGTATCTAGAAATATGTTTTAAATATAAACTTTATCTATAGACCTTGATCTGCCCCTGTGTCCAGCTGAAATTTTGCAGCATAGAAGTTGATTAAAATTCTCTAACAGTGAACCTACAGGTTGAATCCTGTTGTTACATTCCTTTTTATTGAATAGTAGAATGATGAACAGTGCATGTAATACATGATAGAGCAATATTCCTTTATTTAATTTTGCAATTTAAAGGTAAGAACATTTTGGTTAATGGAAGATGAAGGTAGTATTAAGGGGTTTATTATTTATTGGTGATTTATACAGCAACGGGATTGTATTGTAAAGCACTGAGTTAGAAAAATTGATGTGTTAAGTCTCCTTAACTCTCAGGCATTGGAAAATTGCCCTTGGTTCTTGTTGAATAATGCACATTGACTGATACATACAAGGCACAAACTGTGTATAGATTCATTGAGAACTCCTAGGTGGGAGAATTTGAGTATGTTTTCAATGAAGAGTCTATTATCCCTTGGTAACTGAGAACAGTACACATGAAAAATATGGCATCTACAATGAGTCATCTGAAATCCAGATAGAGCTGGATGGCCCTGCAAATTCACCTTTCTGAGCTAATTATGGCCTTTAATTACCAGATATTTTTTTTAATGGTAACCGTTTCTCAGATGCTCTAGTTAGGTGTTTGCCTGGTAGTGAAGATAGTGCAGCAAGTTCCTATTAGAGACGTGGTGATGTTTCAATGCTAAAAAGCATAATTAAAAAAGAATCTTCCTGGTGCATGATTTCACCATTTGTAAGATAACTCATCTGGTAGACTATAGATTCCCCAGTACAAAGGTTTATACATTTATATTTGTTATCTGTTATTCAGACCAATGGGACAAGGTAGTCCATAAGCAACAATAACTGAACGCCAGTTAATTTCAGTTTATAAGCTGAAGAAGAAATTCAGATTTTAATGTGAACCCATGCCAGGAAAATACCCACAATCAGTCTAAACCAAAAGCCTCAGAGGACTGTCTAGATCTTTCATTTGTTAATGTAAGTGCTCTTGTTTTACTCTGACAGACCTAGTCAACATGTTAATCCAATAGCTGAAAAAATAATATTTTTCCGAAAATCTGATATAAAAGAGTAAGTGCTTACTAGGCTGCATCAGCAACACATATTATCTAGCATGGAGGCAGTGCAGTTTTATCAGAAAAAGAAGGCATATTTCTGATAGTAATTTAATCTATTTCTAAAACACATAAAGATAAAGGATAGTGAAAGTCTGAAGATGAAGATAATGAGAGCCGCTGAAGCTTAGAATGCCAGAACTTCAGCAATGAAAGATAAGCAGCAGCTTTTTATGCTTCAGGTGTGCTACATAAGACTGCCTATCAGAATGAAAACAGTGAAAAGTCATATTTTTCAGCACTTTATTCTAGTTTTTATTATTGCTTTGAATGATGCTCTCTTTAATTATGACAACAGATGTTGGAAGTACTGTACAATATGTGTCTGCACAATATGTGTACTCTCACATTTTGTTCTTGCAGAGGGTGAGACTTGGATTTATCTTTATTTAAAATTAAATCAAGAAATTTATAGGATGTTCAATAACTAAAATTCTTAAAAAGTCTCCTTATATGGCACAGGGGAGTTTCACAGTTCAAATGAACAGTGTAATGTCAGGGGAAATGTAGATTCTTCCTTCCCCTCATTCTCTCTTCTTGGTGATGTAGGGATATTTTTTGAACAAAGAATAAGTGACAAACACATGTATTTCTTAGCTTGCTCAAAAAATATTCGAACATCTGCCATACAGTAATACTGCGATATGAACTGCAGTCAGCTAAGGATTATCCCTATCAAGAAAATTTATTGAAGAAACCCACAGAAGATGCAAGCTTTGGTCTGAGCCAGTACTTTTTCTTCCTTAATCTCTCATTTTTTCCATGAATATACATACTTACTATGTTTCCCCAGGCCAAAATCGGAAGTGAATGACAATAATGTATGGATATGGACTCCAGACAACAGTAAAAAAAATCCTGTGTGCCTGTGAAATCCAGATCCTCTTTTCAAGTGAGAGCTGGGGAATGCCAAGTGACTTAAAGATAGGATTTAGGCTTCCCTGGCCTGTGTGCCCTCTTCTGAGTGCAATGCTGTCTTAAACAGCTTCCACCCCCTCTCCTCCCTGCTGACCCTCCTTCATCCCATTTCTCTCCTGTCACTCTCTGTCTTGTTGCCGATGAAGATGTTTGATGATCTGAAAAAAAATCTGATCCAGTTTGTCCATCTGGATCTGTTCCCTGACTTGTCTCCCAATGTGACCACACACAGCTGTGCTGCTGTGGAGAAAAGGGAATGATTTTAGCTGGGTGAAGTAGATTTGCCACCACCACCGAGACCATGGCCTCTGTCATTTCTACCATTTTTCACCTTAACCTCACTCTAGCAATTAACCCATCAGCTACTGTCACTGTCATTCTTGAGCAGCTTTCAACATCCACAGAGTCAGAACCTCTACTTGGAGTTGGGAAGGTGCTGCCCGATGAGCTCTCGCAGGAGCAGGCAGTCCCTTTCGGCCACGTGTGGGCTGCCATGTTATGTAGCACGGAGTCTCTCACACTGTAAATCGCCAGTGCTGTTGTACACTGTGAAGGAGGTTTGCCCATCGGGCACAAGCAGAGAGGTTTGTGCAGGACAGTGAATGGCAGCGCTACGCCCTTCCACATCATGGGCAACAACATTTTGCTCCTCATCGTTTCCTGGACTGGTGGCTGCCTGCCCCTGTTTATGGGCTGGAAAAGCCTGCGCTGCCTCACCTCTGCCTGTGCATGTTTTGCCTCATACACTGTTTAAGGTTTTTGTGGTCCCTATCAATAAATCTGTGGGCATTTCTAGATCTTACACCTTCAAACATCTCCTTCTTCTCTCTATGCCATGTGATGGCATGGAGGATCTCCACTGTGAAGTAGGAGAGACAAACAATGGGCCCAATGACAGGTGAGCCAGGTCTCTTCTGGCCAAGATTGGTGTACAAAGTAAACTAGAGCACATCTGTGTGTCACACGATAAAGTGATCTCGCAGCTAGCGCTGACCCAAGCTGGTAAAGAGTGTTGTGTCTATGCTTCACCTTGGCACCATCAACCTGGGGCTGAACCTGAGCTATGCAGACCTTCTTATTCCTCTTCTGCTATGCAAGACATCCAGTTGTGAATGGTCTCCTGAAGATAAGTTGCTCATGTGAGACATCTCCAGACCTGGCAGATGAACATCTCCCTCACCCTGCCATACCTCTCCCGTTCTCCTGCATGCACCCTGTGCTGGCGGCTGCCAGTCCCCACCATGGGCAGAAGCAGGGCTGTGGCCCTCCTGGGGTGGCAGAAAGCTGGTGTTTGTCATTCTCCAAGTTTGGTTGCTGTGCTGGAGCTGACTGGTGAGAGCAACCTGCATTTCATCTCTCAGAAGCCCCAACCACAGCAGGAGCCCTGACTGATCTGTCAGTCTTGAGTCACTGCTAAGTGCTGAGGTGACCCAGGAAGACTTCATCACCCATCTGGGGACTCACTGGCAGCTGAATGGCAGCCTTGAACATGCTGTTAGCACATAAATGATAGTCTTAGATGAGAATAATGATCAATTGGTGTCGAAGTGACTTTAAGGGTATGTTCTCACTTCTTCCTGGTGAAATCCAAGACTCAAAGGTGAAACTTCTGTCGTGGAAGAAAAGATAGGGCTGGAGACTGCCCGCAGGGGACAGCTATTGGCTCACAGAAAGATGTAAGATGTATTTTTCCCACTCAGTTTCCTCCAAGTCAATGAAATTAGAATTGGACCCTTTTGTTCTGATAACCTTTCAAAAGGAGTTAAGCTTGCCAAAAACCTCTGCTAATACACCAAAGGAAAAGGAAACAAGCCATAAAACATGTTTGGATCAAACAGTAACATTCTGTTGCACGTATCTAAAACACAGTGGAGGGAACACAGTGCTGCTTTGGAGTGTGACTGGGGACATGAATCATGATATTAGCTCAATATTTGCCCGAAGAGTATAAACCACTAGGCAGCTAAACTATGTTTATAAGAGCTGCACAAGCAAATGTGTATACTGCAGCCTTGTTTGTCTTAACTGTCCAGTTCCTAGGCTTACCCTATACCCCAAGTAATTTTTTTCTGTTCTCTTAATTCTTTTTAAACATAGAAATTGTATAAAACATATGATAATAAAAGAAATGCTCCACCCCCAGAGAGCGAAACATTGGCAGCGTAACTATATTTGACATTGTCATAGATTTGGGTTGGCAACATCAGCAATAATAAGCAACAGATCTTTTTAATGTAAATTTAGCACTAGACATCAAAAAAGTGATGATCAGTCCGTGGCAAGGCCTCCTCAAGAAGGGTTTTGTCAGTCTAGTGAAGATCACATGGAGTCATGCGAGTGAGTTGATGGACTCTGAAAAATGGAGTAAGGGGTGGGCCAGCAAGTGATTGGCCTTGTGGTGTTGGGAGAAGAAGGTGAGGGGTTTATGTTATCTTTCTGATGGCTTGGTAACTTGTCACAATCCTGGACACTTCAAACCAAATCTGAGAAGGGGTAGTGTTTCCAGCAATCCTAGTTTATCAATCAAGCTTTGAAAAAATGCTGGCAGGAGGGAGAAGGACAGAGGTTTTCTTCATAACTTGTCTGGACAACTTAGTGCTCTGTGTTGGTTTTGGCAGCCCCCTCAGCTGGCCAGATGGGAGGCACCTTCTGTCAGACCAGCTCTCCAATGTGTGTTTCCAGCCTAGTCCCAGTACCTGTTGTCTCCTGTCCCAGTGGCCAGACAGAAAAGGGGAGCAAGGGCATGAAGGAGAAATGAGTGGAGCCACCAGAAAGCCTGGAAGATGTGAAGGCAACAGGAGATACTGCAATGCAAAGTGTTACAGGGACATGGAGGATACCTAGACGGGATGTTGTCTGCCTAGACTTTATCAAAGCCTTTGACACTGTTTCCCACAGTGTCCTCCTGGAGAAACTGCCTGCTCATGGCTTGGATGGGTGTACACGTTATTGAGTAAAAAACTGGCTGGATGGACAGGCCCACAGAGTGGTGGTGAACGCAGTTAAATTCAGCTGGTGGATAGTCATTAGTGTTCCCCAGGGCTCAGTTTTGGGGCCAGTTCTGTTTAACATCTTTATCAATGATCTAGATGAGGGGATTGAGTGCCCCCTCAGTAAGTTTGCAGATGACACCAAGCTGGGCAGGAGTGTCGATCTGCTCGAGGGTAGGAAGGCTCTGCAGAGGGATCTGGACAGGCTGGATTGATGGGCTGAGCCCAATTGTATGAGATTCAATAAGACTAAGTGCCGTGTCCTGCACTTGGGTCACCACAACCCCAAGCAACTCTACAGGTTTGGGGAAGACTGGCTGGAAAGCTGCCCAGCAGAAAAGGACCTTGGGATGTTGGTCGACAGCCGGCTGTACATGAGCCAGCAGTGTGCCCAGGTGGCCAAGAAGGCCAATGGCATCCTGGCTTGTATCAGGAATAGTGTGGCCAGCAGGAGTAGGGAGG